>Ga0114980_10000841_pt1 | contig 21920 bp, 37 predicted proteins | sample S_140806_EF_Meta_FD_87018 | JGI IMG/M metagenome (GOLD analysis project Ga0114980, IMG submission 87018) | Freshwater microbial communities from Lake Simoncouche, Canada to study carbon cycling - S_140806_EF_MetaG | ecosystem: Environmental > Aquatic > Freshwater > Lake | place: Lake...
AGCTAGATCATACTGATCGTTACCACCAAGATCTGAAATAATAGAATTAGCATAGGTAAGAGGATCTTGCGATAGACCAATGTCTTCACCTACTTGTTGAATAGCACGGACAACTGAACCTTCTTTGATACCATAAGACTTGAGTACTTGCTTTGCATTAATGACTGCTGTCATATAAATCTCCATAATAAAGTATTAATAACGTCAAACAACAAAGTCAATCATCAACAATTCGAAAAATAAAGTCAACAGTTACTTTTTTAGTAATTAATGACGCATCATTATTAGACTTGGCACAATTTTAAGGAACAAACTGTCTAAATTCCTAAAGAAGTCATTATCTGAATTATCAGCCTTTTCCTCTTCGTTACCCCTTCCGTTCTTGTAGTCAGGGTACTTGAATGTGGCTGCCTTATAGTTCTTGGGTTCGGACGTGCGATTAGATTGATAGTTTTGTTGTGCTTGAACAATCTTTGTAGAATTGTCAACATGAGCATTGGGAGAGTTAACAATGATTGTACCAATGGTAATGTTGTCACCTTGAATTACGACTCCACCTGTCTTCTTAGGAGTGGGATTGTCTGTAGTAGATCTTATAGTGGTACGTTGAACAATTACGTCTTCCATAAGAACGGAACCACGTTCTTCACGAGTGCTAGCACAACCTACCAGACTAATAGGTATCAAATATATCAATAGTTTTCTTGACGTAATCACTTGGATCTTTCACAAACACTTGAGGATTGTCACCCTCAACTGCAATCATAATAACAATCTGCTCAATGTCCAGATCGTATCTCTCTTTTACCATCAACGAATAGGCTGTCGATTGGATAAAGTAGTTCTCAATCCACTCTTCTTTCTTTTGTTTACTAGCTGTTTTGTAGTCAAGGATTGTAGTTTTCCCTGCGTACTTACATATCAAATCAGAAGTTCCAGCAGCTCTCAAACGATCAGAGTACAACGGATATTCAATACCATACACCTCTTCTAAGTTAGAATCAACAAAAGGCTGAATGTCCAAGAATAATGAAGTAGTGGTTGGCATTTTGTTCAACGCAAAGTCTTCAACGTTGCCAACGTAGTCTTCCATCATTGTATGGAGTTTGGTTCCTCGTCTTGAAGCGCTTGTTGATATCTTTGTGGCTTCTTGTTCACCAACTCGATTCCTCCACTTCTGGATTGCTTCTTGAGTTAGCTGAGAAAGGATAGTAGTAACAGAACGATAGCTATCACCGTTAGGAGTAACGTAGTATCGTTTTCCATCTATTTCTTTTCGTGGGATTTCAATTTTAGGAAGAGGCTTATGCTCAAAGTATTTGGTTCTCAATTTGGTCGTCTGTATTTGTTTACTGTATTATCAATCTTAACTTGCTTAGCTGAACGAGATACTGTTCTATCAGCAAGCTCACTGTTAGGATGAGCTTCTGCTACTTTTGAGAGGACTTCTTTAAATCCTGAGTCAGTTCTGATCGATCCAGTTCCTCCGACAATTCCAGGAAACGAATCAAAGTAACGCTCAAGACTAGGATTAGAGGTGAGAAAGCTATCGTAATCAGCAATACGTAAAGTGAATTCGACAAGTTCATCTGTGTCTTTATCTTTAAAAGTATAAATGGGCATTAGTTTTTAGAGAATAATTTGTTACCTACGACTAGATAGTCAATACTAGTTTCAAAAAACAGTTCCTGTGCGTTGTGTATATATCCAGCAATTGGCTTACCACCTAGATTGAGACTTGTGTTAAGAAGTACTGGACACTCAGTTAGTTGATGGAATCTTTCAAGTAGCTTTCTGAATGAGCCTGAATTCTTCTCCACAGTCTGTACTCTACACGTACCGTCCACATGAGTGATTGCAGGGAATCTATTTGTCTTTGCCTTACCAACATACAACATATATGGATTATCAAAAGGAAGGTCAAAAAACTTCTCCGTATGTTCAGCTAGTATAGAGGCCCCAAAGGGTCTATACTGCTCTCTTCGCTTCACTCTATTAATAATAGCCTTACCGTTTTTAACTTCTGGGTTCATTAGGATTGATCTGTTACCTAGTGCTCTAGGACCAATCTCTCCATTACCTTGGTACCACGCAACAATCTTTCCATCAGCTAATAAGTTTGCAACATTGTCAATTAACTCATCAGAAACATCAACGTCTTCAGGAGCTTGATCTGATTGAGCAAATGGAAAGTTATTAAACTCTAATCGAGGTAGATTATTTTTGATACGTAACCACTCAACAGCTCCAATACTAATACCATCATCAGCAGAATGTGGAAGGATAACAAGATTAGGAAAGTACTCTCTCAGCTGTGTATTCCATATCACATTCTGAGCAACCCCACCAGAATAAAATATAACATCATCTGGCTTACAATTTACTTGAAAGAACTTTAGTAGAATATCACCAGCCTTAGTATGAATAGTTTTAATCCAATCTAGACAGGTGCACTTACCAACAAGATCGTCACCTTTATGTTCGTGCCACTTTTTGATATCAAATAATTCTTTTATGTCATAGATTGTAAGCCCATCGAGCTTATCATAGAACTCTTTGTCAAAGTTACCGTATGATTGAAATCCCATTACCTTACCAGCAATATCAACCTCTACTCCGTACTTAACTCCAACAAACTTACCAAACTCATTCATTAAGAGACCAATAGAGCCGTGATCAAATATCTTACCGACTTCAATCAGCTTATCACCCTTGAATACTGACCAAGGCACTTCATTATCACCTATACCGTCAATGATAATAGAGACATCGGGTTTCATGTACGGAACATAGCTAAGTGAGTGAGCGTAGTGGTGATCAATTGAGTAGACAGGACAGCTAAGAGGAAAGCCAGTGCAAAGACTGTTCAATGATGCTTGGACCCCAACATTTGTTAATTGATTACTGTTTCTATCAAAAGGATCATTAATATACTTGATGCTGGTATTCTCTTCTAGAGATATACAAACCTCATCAATGTCTCTATAGTCAAGACCCCATGCATCCATGACGTCCTGCCTCCATTGGAACTCACCCAGAGACTCGTGATGCTTAACTTGATATTTGCGTTCAGTTTTTAGATACCTGAGCGACTTTCCATCATAAAGGCACAAATTGCTGTCGTGAGCATTTATCCTGATTCCAAGTAAAATCATAAATTATTTTACGTTCCAGTCTGATTTCTTCTTAGCAGGAGCTTTTTTAGCAGGGACTTTCTTAGCTGGAGTTCTCTTTTTAGTTTCACTCAAAGAATCTAGCTGTGGTTCTTTTTTAGGAGGAGCTGGTGGTGGTTGGTGGCGTTTATTCCAAAACCAATTAGTGAAAGTAAGTAGCTTACCCTCAAACCATCCCATAAGTTTATTTTCCCAAAACCATCTACTGTTCATCCAAGTACTCCTTATCTCGTTTGTGATCCATGTCATCGTAAAACTGATCATACCGTCTGTTTTTTAACATTCGATCAATACTCTTTACTGACCTGTCTGTATGCTCTTTTTTTATTACTTTTGATACGTGATGGTGTTTTTCATCAAGTGAACGTAATGACTTGTTCGTCTTACCCATTTTACCCCTCTAGTAGTCCAGGATACATCTCTTCAACAAATTTCTTAGTAATACCTTTGTATGGTATTTTTTTATCTTTAACAGCAATCAAGAGCTTAGCATCTTCTTTGTCTATTGTTTCTAGCAATTGAACAAATAGATACTCTCGTCTAGTTGGTTTCAGATTAGGATTGCCACCTCAATAAACAAATACAAACGACGCAACTCACTAAAAAGAATTCCTTGTTGATCAGGAAGCTCGTTTGGTTTGTATGGAGGATCTCCTTCAGGTAACAAGAACTTTACTTTATCATCATAAGCATATTTGAACAATGCTCTTAGTGCAGCACTGTCCCATCTATTCAAAAAGTCAATCCTATCTTGCTTCTTGTCAAGCTCAGAAGCTTGTTTTAATATCTCAGATAAACTCAATTTCATTAAAATTCCCCAGCATGTTCCATCATTGTTTTAAGTTTGTGCTCTTGAAAATACCCAATAATATTTACCTTTTTGGGTGTCGCAAGCTGCGTTTGATATTCATTCCAGATCTTACTTGTAATGTTTTCAGGTATCAATGATAAATTAATTAGCTTATTGTTACGTTCAAGTCCCGCTTTAAGTTCAGGAACATTTGATGAAAGCTGTTCCAGACTCATACCCAACCATGTAGATAACTTATTCTTGTTTACAGGTCTTTGTCTGATACCATCTACAAAGCAATTATCACTAGACAAAGCATTAGGTATACCATCACCACTATCTCCTTTGATAACCAACTCCTTGAGATACTGCTTAGGATCCTCAACCTGTACATTACGCTTGCGAATGGGATCAAACTGAATCACTCTCTCGTTATGTAGCTGGATAAAATCCTTATCAGCAGACAGGATCAATACATCCTCAGTAGAGTTAAGACATATAGTTGCAATGATATCATCTGCTTCACAATGATCTACTTTAACTACGATGTAAGGAAGATTTTGTTTGATCTCTTCTCTGATCTTATTGAGAGTTTCAAACACGAGTGGCCAATCGATATCACTTTGCTCACGAACCTTCTTCCGTCCAGCTTTGTAATATGGAAAAAGATCTTTCCTCCAATAGTTTTTATCATCGCAAGCAATGACTATATCTCCATACACTCTACCAAACTTCTGCTTGTATAGACGAAGTGAGTTAAGGATCATATGTCTAACTAATCCTTCCTCAAATACTAGCTCAGTATGGTTACCAATCTGCATCATCAGGTTAGAGATGCAGACTTGGTTAAAGTCAATAATAATAATTTTAATCACCCATTATAATCTATACGTTTCAAATCTTTGAGCATTACCTTCATTAGGTTGATCCATTGATTCTTTCTGTTATGCCATCCATAGAATGCATCAACGTACGCTTTTTGAGCAACTAATGTCTTTTGCACATCAGGCTCATTATACACTTCAATAGCATTGGAAGTCAACTCTACAAGAGCTTTCATGTGATCTCGTTCATTATCTTGCCACTGATACATCCATGTCCAGTTAGCTGCAGTCTCGTACAGAGCACCATAGTTAGGATGGAGACAGAACACACCTGCAGACATCGCTTCAATCAGGCTAATACAAGAAGTCTCTAGCCACGTGTTTGGATACGCATAGAAATGAGCTTTTTGAAGAGCTGTCCGAATTTCGCTGTTGGGGACAGAACCATGATAATTAATATTAGGATGATCTTCACAGAACTTAAATAAGTCTTTGTAAGGCTCATCTCGTTGTTCCCAGCCGTAGATCTTAAAGCTAGAGTATACATCCAGCTCTACGTTAGGGTAGCGCTTAGATAGAGCATCAAAAGCGGAAACCAGGATATTGAGCCCACGATGAGGAGTAGTATGATATACAAATCGGATTTTGTCAGTAGGTTTTTGTACATGTTCAATTGGTTCAATAGCATTCTGAAGAACTACACACTTGTACCATGGAAGACCATAGTGTTTCTGATACGCTTGCATTTGCCAGTTAGAGACAAAGACAAGTTTATCAAATCGATTCCAACCACCACCCTTGAGATGTTCTGATTCGGGATCACCTGGTAAGTCATGCAACCAGTATATTTTAATTTTGGAGTCATTCACATCTCTTACTCGAGAAGGAATGATTTGAAAGTGCTGCATTAGATCTGCAGGTATATGACTATGGAGTGCTTCGAGCATTAGCTCTGTGCCACCCTTAGCGTTTTGTGACAACTCATTGACTTCCATTATGCTTCACCATTCTCATTACGTTTTGGTTTACCAGATTCACGCTTTGCTCTCTCAAAAGAAACAAGAGCATCAATCATCAATCGTTTAAAAGCACCACGTTGATGAGGATCAACAATCGTAGCAGCTGCTCGCTTAACTTCTTTATCCATCTTAAAACCACTGTTCGTCTTCATAATTTACTTTCCATCCTTTTGTAGATAATTCCAAGTGTCCTTCCAACTCTTCACTTTCACTGTTGTAGCCTTGCTTTGTTTCATCTGTATATAGTTCTCCTTTAGAGCCATGCCCAAAGGAAAATCATTACCACCAAACTCCATCTGATCACCAAAGAAGTGTACATGAACAAACGGTTCAACAAAGTATTTTGCAATCTGTCCTTTGTCTTTACCTGGTTCCATAATATCAACACCAGTCTCACCAGCAACTTGAGCTACAGCAACATCACCAAACTTCTCATTGAACTCTTTAGCAATCCTCTTGCGTTCACCAGTACGTTTATCATATTCAACATACTTATCACGCTGCTCTCTATCAGCAGCTCTACCAACAATACTAAAGTTAACAAGTCCAATACGGTTTTCAATATGTCTTCCAGCCTTTCCAGTGAAAAGACTTTTAAACAGCTGTTCATTCAACCATTGGATCTGAGGATCTTTCAATGTCCATTTACTAGAATACTTCAATGATCCTTTAGTATATATGGCGTTTCCAGCACAGGAAAATACTGCGTTTGCCATGTCCAGGACATCGTTTCCCAGCTGTTCTTGGGTTTTAGGATAGTCACTGCCAGTTGCAAAGTAAACCTCCTTCTCACCTGTTTTAATCCAGTTCTTGAACCACTTACGGAATTGTGGATCAATGACCTCTCGACTGGGAGTTAGGGTGCCATCAACGTCGAATATGTAAACTTTTTTCATAGTGTAGATAAATACTTATAATTACATGGAAAGGATAAAATGTTACACTTATACCCACCTTTGACTATGCCCACTATAACTGATGTTACAGAAAGAAATCAACAGTTCTTATGTGAGTTTGTCAATCTCAAGCGAAATGGCTTTCACCATTTCTCAAAAGCATTCAACGATCTAACCTGTGGATTTTGGAAACCAGTGCTTGATCAAGCTGATCAACAAGTAACTAATTTAGCAGACCACTTGAAGCTATGCATAAAGTCAAAATAGGAGAACACTTATTTTAAATGGATCCATTAACACTATTTGCTTTAGCAAACGGTGCGGTTCAAGCAGTAAAAAAGGGATGTCAGTTATATAAAGAGATTAGTGGTGCAGTTAGTGATGTGAAGGGGGTCTTACAAGATTTAGATGACCAATTTCATTCCAGATACAAAGACCGTGCACCAACAATAGCTGAGAAAAATCAGTATATTGAAGAAAAAAATCGCGTAATCGAGTTGAGTAAAAAACAACCTGAGGACGTGTATGCCCAGATTGGTGAAGAACTTGGTGCGTACTTTGAAAACATGGCTACTTGCATGGCAATCTTTGAGGAGGAAGAAAGACAGGATGATGAAGTTTACACTGGTACAACAAGTATAGGTAAACGTGCTCTACAAAGAGTCCTCATGAAAACCAAGCTGAAAGCAATGAAAGCTGAGCTACGTGAGATTATGGTTTACCAATGTCCTCCTGAGCTAGGTGATCTCTATACTCAGGTCGAAAAGATGATGGCTAAAATGGAAGAGCAGCAATCTATTGCTATTGTTGCTAAAATGAAGCGAGACAGAATTGATGCAGCAGCAAGAAGAAAAAGAATTCAAAGGATCAGATGTGAAGGGTGGAAGTACGGCATAACCGTTATTTTTGCATTGTACTTGTCATGGTTAGTATGGGCTGTTGTTGAGGTACGCAAGGAAGTGCATCCTGAACTTGGAGTCTGTCTAATACCAAAAGGACAGTGGCCATACGAATACTACAACAGACTCAAGTGGGTTGAATGTAACCCTCGTCAGATCAGTCCTTGATCATCGAAAAAGTTAAATATATTTGATCCTACTTTAGCTTCTTGAAGACCTGTTGGCTGTTCCTGATCTTTGTGCACACAAATAATATTACCTTCATATCTCTTATCCATATTTTTCTTATCAATTACAGATCCTGGCTCTTCCCAAATGTCCTGTTTTTGTTGATTATGATTGTTTGGATTGTGCTTGGTGTATATGTGCCAGTATGCAGCGTATCCCATTGCCTGAACTTTCTCAAGCAACTCATCGTTACCTTCCTTATTGTTAAACTCAATGTACAACATTGGTTTATATTTGTCTATTAACTTCTCAGCACCATTCAATACATCTACCTCTAATCCTTCAACATCTAGTTTGATAAGATGAAATGGTATGCCATGCTTGAGTAATGAATCCAATGTAATGCATGATGTATGAAGACCTCTAAAGACGTGGTCTTTAAGTTTAAACTCACCGTAGTTTACTTTCTCACCATGAAATGGATCAATATTAAGGATCCTCACTTCCTTTTCTTCGGAGCCACAAGCAGCTCTCATCGGAATTACATTGAAGCATCCGTTGATCATCAGGTTAGTATTAAGGAATTGTGAGATGTATAGTTGAGGCTCAATAGCAATCACAGTACCCTTAGTACATTTCTTAGAGAAATAGACTGAATGGGTACCAATATTAGCACCAACATCAATAACGTTTGAATAATCCTTGAGGAAGAGATCAAAAAGATCCATTTCTTGCTGTGCCCATTCACCATAGTAGTGAAGACAAGCTCCTATTGGATCATCATTACGAAAGAATGTAAATCTGCCGTACTTGGAGTCTGCTATTGCAATGTGATTTTCCATAATATCTCAAATTGGTTGCAGGGGAAGGAATCGAACCTCCGACCTCGGGATTATGAGTCCCGCGCTCTACCGCTGCGCTACCCTGCGTCTGTTAATTGTAAATGCTTCCTATGTATCTTACACATAACCCATACATTATAATACCGTTCTGGAAATAAGAGAACATCTAATTCAAATTGATACTTTGCTTCGTAGTATGAACACTCACCCTTGTTCTTACAGAATCTGAGAATCTGTCTTTGAAACTTCTCTTTTCCCAGTAACTCTATATCAGCTAAAAGTAAATCGTTGGAACCATAGTACTCTTTCCAATCCGATTCCACTTTAAACTTTTTCTTCTTGCCTTTAACTTGTCTTTGCTTAGAAGCGTAAAATAATTTCTTACCAATGTATTGTTTATTGGTATCAGTATTAGTTATTTTGTAGACAAATCCATAACATCTATCTGGAATATTGGTCACTTCAACATTATCATGTGTCCACATTAAATTAATTATCTTCGTCGTAGAAATCTTCATCCATACTATCTTCACCCATCATAGATCCACAATAGGGACAAAATGAAATGGGTTCATCAATATTATATCCTTCTACTTCAAACTCAGAGTCACAAGTCCTACATGTTTGAATATTTTTATCGTCACCGATCATATAGTATCTCCACATACGACGTCATAAACATTTCTAGCAATAGAGTTTTTGACATCAAGATTAGTTACATACGAGCCAAAATCATGAGATTGTGTATATCTAATCACGTTCTTTTCATCAGCAAAAAGATCGCTAAGCAGATACAACTTTTCTTGCTCACAGCTCAGTATACCGTACGTATATATCCTTTTTATTTCAAAGGGAAATTGTGTATATTGCTGAAGAGAATGAAACTCCGTCACAGCATGGAATTCAATATTTTTCTGTTTACGACCAGCAATGTCTTTGTCAATGTATACGTCGTAATTGGCTGCTTTAACAACAAAGAACCACTGTTCTTTTTTGTGGATTATTGTTCTTGTACCATCTGAATTAGCTTTAAAGTCTAGCGTGAGTTCGGCTGATGCAATTGATGACGAAAGGACTAGAATCAGTGTTACTAGAAGATTTTTCATAGTTACTCCTTAGACTGGAGTAAGTATATATCATTCAAATTTACCTGATACTGATTAGATTGTCTTTAAAAATCTTCCAGCATTGCTCCCAAGTCCATATTGATGAAGCTTTCTTGACCTTCTTACGATCAAGTAACAAGCAGTTCATTATAGCCTTGTCTAAATTATCATCCATACATCCAGTGAGATTATCTATAACATCTAAAGGACCATCAACTGGATATGCTGCAACTGGAGTACCAAGACTCATAGCTTCAATCATCACAATACCAAACGTATCGGACTTGCTTGGAAAGCAAAACACATCAGCACGTGCGTAGCTGTTTGCTAGCTCCGAACCTTGCTGGTATCCTAAGAACTTAACTTTAGGATATCTCTCTTCCAGCTTCTTTCTGTAAGGACCATCACCAACAATTTCAATATTGTAGGTGTCTTGTAGCTTGCACAAGGCATCAAGATTCTTTTCTTTAGATACGCGACCGACATATAATACAGTTGGAGGATTGCTATAATCATACCGCTTAGTAGGCTTCAACATATCACGGTCAACCCCTCTAGTCCACGTAACCATTGGACCACTGAATCCTTTACCCTCTAAGATAGTTTTCATTGATCTGGTGTTGACTAGTAGCTTACCAGAGTGCTTATGGAACCAGCGAAGATATCCCCATGTGATACTCATAGGAATATTGTAAATTGCTTTTAGAAATTCAGGGAATTTAGTATGATAAGAAGTATTGTAACAATAGCCCCGTTTGTCAAGATAAAGTCTAGCGAACAAACCAACAGGACCTTCTGTGGAGATGTGTATATAATCCGGAGATATCTCTTCAATCTTCTTGCCAATGTTCCACGGAAGGGCAAGTTTAACTTCAGGGTAGCCTGGGCAATTAAAATGTAAGAACTGAAGGGGAGTAAGGTATACAATAGAATAATCATCCAAAAGCGCATGTTTCTCAATGCTTTGGAAAGTAACCACGACTCCATTAATTTGATCTGGAACATTATCGGTTACTATGAGGATTTTCTTTGGCATGAGGCTTCTACCTTAAAACTTTTAAACTTTAATGAATAGGTCATTGAAGATTTTGCTTGTTCACATGAATGTTGATCAGGAAACTCCAACGTTACTTTTCCTGGTTGATCGTTTGGATTGTTTAGGTGGACTGCTATCAATATCATCATCCACATTGTCGCTCTCCTGTGTCCAAGTTATTATCTCCCATCTACCATCGTGGTGTTCAACTAAAGCAGTACAAGATTCAACCCAGTCACCATCATTCATATAGACTACACCATTAATTTGTTTAATCTCTGCTTTGTGTATGTGTCCACATATGACCCCATCGTATCCTTTTTTCTTACAATATCCAGCTAAGTTCTTTTCAAACTGAAACATGAAATCTAAGGCTCGTTTAACCCTTTGCTTAAGATAAAGGCTAAGAGACCAATAACCAAAACCAAGTCGATGACGGAACCAATTGAATCGAGAATTGAGAGTAAGAACAAAATCATATGCTTTGTCTCCTAAGAAGGAAAGCCAAGGTGCTAGTCTAGTGATACCATCAAATAGATCACCATGCGTGACGAGATAATGTTTCCCATCTGCACCAATATGTTCGCACTGATTTGTAATTGTTAGCATTCCAAACCCTAACCCGTAATGAAGGTAAGGTCTAAGGAATTCATCGTGATTGCCTAGTACGTATACCACTTCCGTACCACGCTTAGAGTGACCAAGGACACGTCTCACTACGTTTGTATGAGACTGCTTCCAACGCCATTTGTTCTGTTTAATTTTCCATGCATCAATTATATCACCTACAAGATACAACTTCTCACATGAATTATGCTTTAGAAAATTATTCAGATGCTCAGCCTTGCAATCCTTAGTTCCAAGGTGAACATCTGATATAAAGATGCTACGGTAGTTTTTTTCCATTGAAGGTCTGGTTACGGATCCAGCGTCACCCTATCGTCGTGACCGATTTGAAGATTGAATTAATTTTAATATGTATGTACACAGTTTTGAAAACCCTGTGTTTTTAATCAAGTCTTCATCAAATGGACTTCAAATTATCATACTCAGGCTGCTTTTGCCCATACATCACCCCAGTCTCCACTAAGAGCACCCTTAGCATAGTCTGTTGCACGGTTCTCAAAGAAGTTAGTATGTGTAGGAGCATTGATCATTTCTTCCACCCACGGCAGAGGATTCTTCTTTACTTTGAAAATCCCTTTAAGACCAAGAGAAATAAGCCTGCGGTCACAAATATAGCGAATATAGCGCTTAACATCTTCTGCATTCAATCCCTCCATTGCTCCCATCGAGAACGACAGATCAATAAATTTATCTTCAAGCTCAACCATCTTCTCAGCTATAGAGTATATTTCACCCTTCAACTGATCGTTCCATATATCTCTGTTCTCTTCAACAAAAGTTCTGAACAGCTTAATCATCGACTCGGCATGTTGAGTTTCATCTACGATTGACCAAGTAATAATCTGACCCATACCCTTCATCTTACCATGACGAGGAAAGTTGAGAAGCATGATGAATGAACTAAACAACTGCATGCCTTCTGTAAAGGCACTAAACGCTGCAATCTGTTGAGCAATAGTTGTTGCATCTTGACCAGCAAGAGACAAGAAGTAGTCATGCTTAGCTCTCATCTCCTCATACTCGAGGAAGTCGTTGTATGTGGACTCTGGCATGCCAAGAGTTTCAATTAAATGACTATATGCAGCAACGTGTAATGCTTCTCTTGCTGCAAAGCCAGTTAACATCATTCTTACTTCTGGTTGTGGGAAATATGGAAGATAGTTCTTAACATATCCACCAGCAACGTCCACATCACCTTGAGTGAAGAATCTCAAGATGTTAGTTAAGAAGTGCTTCTCTTGTTCATTTAACTTGTTCTTCCAATCCTTTACATCCTCAATCATTGGTACTTCTGTATGCATCCAATGACTCTGCTCATGCTTTAACCACGCATCATATGCCCATGGATAGTGGAAAGGCTTAAACGAGCTGCGTTCGTCTGTTAGCTTTAGTTTCTGCTTAGCCATCAATTGCACCAACTTTGCTTAGCTTCACCGTAGTATTCTCTTGCAAATCCATTCTGGATCAGCATCTGTCTTAGACTTACACCATCGAGGATAATATCACCAAGCACACGTCCACCAAACTTATCCCAGTCCATGAGAAGGACTTGACGCTTAACAGATTTAGATACCGCGTTCTTTGTAAAGTTAGTAGCTGCTAGCCCTTTTGCATCCTCTTCAGGACACTTGGCACGGAATCCTTTTTCAGGAGTATCAACTCCGTACACTCTTACTGCTAGTTCTTTAGGCAGTGGGTCTGGAAGCCACGTGGCTTGGAATGCAACAGTATCACCGTCTTTCACTCGAGTGATCACAACGTCATACAATACACCACTCTTGTCTTTGGCAAATGCCAAGAAAGGTAGTAGAGCTAAAAGTAAAATTAGTTTTTTCATTCATTATCCTTATTATCGTTTTCATACATTACTGTATTGGTGTCTCCTAAAAACCACTTAGGATTTGTTTCTACAACATACTTCTTAGTACATACTCTAAAGTCTGGAAACTTCAATTCTTTGGGATTGCTTGCTGCATCGTAGAATAAGCATCTATTGTTTGGTTGAGCTGCGTATTGTCCGTTCTCTAGTTGAATGAAATTAAAGCTCTTGTGATCTTCTGGCCATTCAGCATAGCTTGTGTCTATAATGTTAAGATCTGGTGCTGAATGATCTACCGTGAACATATAATCACCAGAGTATAATTGTCTATCTTTTGCGTAAAATTTACAACTGAGATTACGTAAAAAAGCTTTTTGTATTACTGTAAAGTCGTAACTGAAGCAATCCCATATCTGAAGGGTATCTAGGGGTAAGAATTCCTCTGTCAGATCATGGTTCCTACTAACAAATGCGTGCAGTGGTAGCTTATCATACAACGCACCATAGTTAGGAAGATAGGCTTCGATCCTAAATGCCTGACTTCTTATACTTTTTATTGATACCCATATACAAGGTTCATATTCACTATGACCCTTTTCAAAGTCATAGAGAAACTCTTTGCGAATGTAGCAGTGGACTGGTGGAATGTTTGCAACGAGGTGTGCCATTTTATACCTTATTTTTTATCTCTAGCTTCAACAGCCTCTTTCAGCATAGATTTTATTAGTAACACTACTCTGTCCTTTTCTTTTTCAGTTAACTCTTTTACCAAAAACAATTTATCATCATAACTCTTAGCACCCTCAAGAAACTCTGGAGGTACTGTTAACTTCTTTTTTTTAGGTTTAAATTTGTTTAGTTTTGATTTTAGGTCTTCGTTTTCGTCTGACATTTATTCCTTTGGCTCTACACAGTATCCACCTTTGAACTTGTACACATTAGAGTCAACACGAATTTGTTCATATATTTCATTATCTACACACTTAAATGGATCTCTGTAATTAATAAAAAAAGAGTATACACCAAACCCAATGCCTGCTAGTATCATAATGACTGGTATGTATTTTAAGTATTTAACGATCCCAGGTAGGTTCTCTAGCAGCTGGGGTAAGTATTTAAGAAGGTCTTTCATTGTTTATTCTATCACTAACTATCTTCCAATTTATGATTTTCCAAGTATTGTCTAAATACTTTTCTTTATCTGCTTGGTAGTCTAATGCCCAAGCATGCTCCCACCAGTCAATTAGTAGAGCTATATTGGGAACAACTTGATGATTAACTATGGTTTTAATATCACCTGATGTGTCCATATAAACCCATCCAGATCCTTGAATCTTCATAGCGATTCTTTTCAACTCTTCTTTGAACTTAATAAATGATCCATACTTCTGATTAATAATCAATTCACTTGATCCCTCAGGGGCATTATTATCTGAAGGTGGTTGAAGTTGAGGAAAGTATAGGTTATGAAGAAATGCTCCAGCTCTGTTAAACTTAGGATCCCCCTCACCTTTGTTGAATCGATTAACATATCCAGATGCTAAAGTACCGTAGTGATAATCTAGAGTGTCCTTACTCTTTACAGGAGACAGATCCGTTCTTTTGTATGGAAGAGGCTCTAAAACCAAATTATCTTTAGATTCAATAAAGTGAGAGAAGTTTTTCATTTGTCCTTTTCTTGTTCTATCTTTTTCTCTACAGCTGGAGGTTTGTCTGGAAATACTTTATCAACAGTCCAGTTCGCCATCATCCATCCCATTGCGCTGAAAAATCCCCATACTATCATTTCACCTATCATTTTATCTCTCCATCAAATTATTAACAAAATTAAGTAACAACTTGTGATGCTCACCATCATGATATAGACCTCTCATCCAGGAATAGTATTTATACCAATGCACTTCACTCTCCGGATGACATCCAATAAGACCTAAACGTCCTTGATAGATGGCCATTGGGTTTTCGTTTGGGTACGTAGCAATAGTACTAAACTCACCTCCAACAAACGTAGGACCATCATAAAAGAACATCCTCTGATTCTCACCCTTCCAGTTGATCTTCATTGCCTTGGCATGAGGTCGTCTGGTACAAGTATTTGGCTGTTTTATGTACTGCTGAGCTTCCGTATTTTCCAAGAACCCAAAGTAATTGTGATCAGCCCAATAAGCCCCCATACATATTCCCAGATAGTGTCCACCACTTGCAACAAAATCACGGATCTTTGATCCATTATGCTTGAAAAGAGAATTCCAAGAATCGCTATCCCCGATACCACCAGGAAGGCAAACGAGATCCACATCATCAAAAAAGTTATCTTAATCTCATGTTTAGTAAATATCTTGAATCTGTAATGTGGAGAAAGAGCCCTGATTATTCCATTCCCTGATTGCACTGAGCATTTGGGTTGATGAACAAACAACGCTATAGTCTTCATGTTATCCTTCACAAGCCAAACAGACATCCTCCGAGGCTAGAGCTTTCATATCAATCTCTTCAATGACTTGACGTTCAATACGCTTTGATACTTTATCAGCCTTACCAATCTTCTCACTTCTGCAATAATAGAGACTCTTCAGTCCCTGCTTCCATGCCTGGAAGTGAACTGCATGCAGATACTTGATATGTACATCTGGTCTAAAGAATAGATTCAAGGATTGGGCTTGGTCAATGTACTCTTGACGGTCTGCTGCATGCTGTACGAGCCATCGCTGGTCAATTTCCATACTTGTTTTGAAAACGTCCTTTGTCCAGTCGTCCATCCATTCCAGGTGTTGGACGGATCCGTCAGTTGCAATAATACTTGACCAGACTTCATCGTACCATCCGTCTTTATGCTGCTCTGCTTCTTTTCTAATGATTGCATCGAGGAATCTATTTCTGTTAAGAGATGATCCTGAGAGAGTATCTTGTCTATATGCATTTGCCCTATATGGCTCAATACTAGGAGAAGTGTTGCCCATGATAATAGAAGAGCTAGCATTGGGTGCAATAGCCATGAGATGGCTGAAGCGAAAACCAGTACCTGTAGCATCCGGAGCTTCCCCTCTTTCCTTACCCAATTCCAAATTAGCCTCATCTAGTTTACTCCTGATATGTTTGAAGATCTGTTTGTTCCTGCCAACAGCCATCGACGATTCCCAAGGTATGTTATTCTTCTGCAAATAAGCATGATAACCAAGAGCCCCCACACCAATGCTGCGCTCCTGGCTGGCAGAGTATATCGCTCGAGAAATAGCGCTAGGAGCATGGTCAATAAAGTACTGAAGTACGTTATCCAACATCTCAGCGATGTCCCGAAGAAAAAGATCATTACCTTTCCAATCATCATAATACTCCAAATTCACAGACGACAAACAACATACAGCTGTTCTGTCTTTATCAGTAGGAAGAACAATCTCCGAACATAAATTAGATTGTCTTATTTTAAGACCCTTGTCCTTCAAATGCTTTGGTAGATACTTGTTACTTGTATCTACAAAGTGAAGATAGGGTTCACCAGTATGCATTCTAAGTTCAAGGATTTGCTGCCACAATGACTTGGCTGATACTACTTCACGCACTTGACCATCATGTGGATCAGTTAACTCCCAGCTATCATCCATAGTAGGATCTAACATACACTTCTCAACCAGTTGCATAAACTTATCTGTTATGTTTAAGCCGTGATGCAAGTTAGGTGCTCTCATATTAGGATCACCTGTTGGCTTCCTCATGTCCAAAAATAAAGCAATATCAGGGTGATCGATATCCAAGTAGGCAGCATAAGAACCTCTACGAGTCCGTCCTTGTCTGTATGCAAGAGACGAAGCGTCGTATATACGCAAATGGGGCATAACACCAGTAGACTTATCATCAGCAGAACGAATACCAAAGCCGACACCTACACCACCTCCGAGCATTGATAACCAGTTTGTTTCTGAAAGATTATCGACGAGACCAGCTGAACTGTCATGCATGTAGTTAAGAAAGCATGAAATAGGTAATCCTTTCTGCGTTCTTCCAAACGAAAGGATTGGAGTAGAGTAAGACAACCAGTGCTTGGATGAGTAGTCATATAACCTTTGTGCGTGTTCTTGATTAGAAGCAAAAGCAGATGATACGGAAGCAAAACGTTCTTGTGGTGATTCCTCACTATCTAGCATGTACGATTCTTTGAGTCTTTTCATACCGTGTTCATCGAATAGATTGTCTCTTGTCTTATCGATTGTTATTGAGTATTTCAATTGTTGCCTCTTCGTTATTGTTGTTGTACGTATTCACGTTCATAATTATTCCTTTTCTTTGTACCTTGTCTCTAAAGTACTTTCTAATAATTTTTTAGTTCCTCGCGGACCTATTTGCTGTTCCAGAATAGTTACAGCAGACGTCATCATAGCACATGCAAGCATTCGAATCTCTTCTTCTGTGTCACATCCCATGATCATTCTATCCATTGACCTAAGATAATTCTTGGCTTTCTTTTCTATCTCTAACATTTTCTCCACTGCATTAAAGTTGCTTTTGCTTGTAGCCCTGAGTATGTATTACAGTCAATTAACAGCTTTACGTCTTCAGGTTTAGTTCCTGCTAACACCATATCATTGACATCTTTCTGCTCGCAGTGGGAGGGCCAGATGCATACATTATATCCTAGATCAATTGCTTTTTCAACGATTGTACAAATTTCTTTGTTCTTTGGCTCGTTGTCCATTACAATAGTAAATTTAGAAGGGTCGTCCATGAATCTCTTTAGTCCATCAAAGTTGTTTGATGATGACATTGCTAACGCATTGGGGAGAAACAACGAATCAATAGGTCCTTCAGTTACATATACTCTTTGAGATTTGTTGACACCATCCAAACCGAAAAGCATTGGTTTTTCAATATCAACAGCAATTGTAATATACCTCAACTTACTCTCTTTTTTGAGAGATCTACCAGTAAAACCAATCAGAGACCCATCCATATCAATAAAGGGGATCACCAACCTTGATTCGTCTCTTTGTAGAGACTCATTGTCAAACTTATCAGGTATGATAGTGTTGACCCACAGCTTGAACTTCTCTGCAAAGAACAATTTGTGGTGGTGCTTCGTTGGTATTTTGCGCTCATCCACATACTTCTTTGCAGGGTGTGCATAGTGGAGTGCCGATATCTTTGTGAGATATTTTAGGTGGGAGCGGAGGTATTTAGGGAAACTTATCTTGGTAATATCACGAGTTTGTGCGGTTACTCCGACTTCTTTTGAAATATATTTTTCTGCCAGTCTTTCCTTTTGATATTCCTCAAAAAGGTTAACATCAACTTGTTTTATTAAGTTAGCAAGACTCAAAGACGCATTGCAATTATGGCAATAGTAGGTAACGCGTTCGTTCTCTGTTAATAAGAATCCACGCTTCTTTGTTTTGTTTGTCTGTGAGTCTCCACAGATGATACAACGAAAGTTGTATGTGCCGTCCCGCTTTCTAGAGAATAGCGGAAGGTGGGAAGAGATAAGTCCGATGTACTTGTAATCAATTGGTTGCATATAAGAGTCTCCTGATGAACAAGGAGATTATACACGCAACCAATTAGCAAGTCAACTGACTACTTTTGCAAGTTGAACCAACTGAGCGATGAGGTATCCTAGAACAAGTGCACCACCAATAACCATATAACGCCATCTTTCGAGAACATCAATTCTCTTATCAATAGAGTCAATACGCTTCATCATGGCTTCATGCTGCTCTTTTTGCTCCTTACGGAGCTCTTTCATCATTTCTGAAACGTTTTTAACTTCGTGTTCCAAGATGGCTATCCTCGATTGGGTGTCGAATAGTTCCATAGACATTTTATTTCTTTGCCTCATCTGGAACCGCTGTGCCTTCTAGTTTTTTATGCACTTTAATCTTTTTGCAAACATCCACCTCTTTGCCTTTTTTAGTTTCTTTATGGCAAACTTCTTTCATCTCACCACCAGCAAATGCAGCTTTGGTTAGTGGGGCAAAAAGAAGGAACAGGATCATTGATCCAAGTAGAATCTCTTTTTTCATTTCTTTTCCTTATTGGTAAATTTTTCTGCTGTAGTGAACCCTAAACCACCAAGTACAATGTACATTATTGCATTGAACGTTTCAGGATTCACTCTCTTTTCAAAGAACATCTCTGCTATATATCCAGCTGCAATTAGCAAGAAAGCAAGAAACGTAATAGTTCTCTTGCTACTTGGATTGTTCTCTCCTTCTCCTGAGAGCATCTTAACTAGGAAGTTCATAGTTCTGGCTCAAATGCAGGAGGAGGTGCTGGCTTACCACCAAATCCCATTGACACACTACCAGCTGGTGCCATACTAGGTGCAACTTGTACTGCTTCACTGGTATACGAGAATGATGCCCCAAGTCCGTTGGTAGGAGGTGCTGGAGGTGGTGTATAAGGCTTATTAGCAGCATCCAACGCTTTACCTCTTAGATCCTTATCGTCACCTGCTAACATAATGCCAGACAATGTACCAGTCAAGAATGTTGCTACTGGAATGATAAGCTCAAAGAACTTATTATCAACTGGACTCATGCCATTCATTGGCTGTGTAACAAAAATAAGACTATACAATACTACAAACACAATACCAAAAAGTGTTAAACCTAAAATAATACCAATAAAAAACTTTAGACGAGCATTCAACTCTTCAGATGTATATTTCTCTTTAGTAAAAATCATTTACATTCCCCTTTGCTTGGTGCCACTTGTGGCTGCTGTGGCTGACCTGGTGTTTTATTTTTTTCATAGTGTTGTAAGTCCTCAGGGCATGTTCCATTTGCACTGCAAAATGGTTTCTTACAGAACTCTTCTTGCCAGTTCTTTGGATCTTGGCATGGATACCTGTACTCTTCTTGACATCCAAACAGAGCTATTAATAATAGAAGTGCAGCGTATTTCATTAGTGAGCTCCTAACACATGCAGTGCATGCTCATAATGCTTGATGCGATCTTCCAATCCAATATACCCACCATTGATTGCTTTTGTTAGTCCTTTAATGTCACCTACATCTGCAAATCTGTTAAGATTGTTTGCTTCCCAGAACCAGCAAGCAGATTGTGCAGCACCTTCAAATGTTGCTAAGTATTCTGGCACATCTTCCACATTCATTTCAAGACTGTCGGCAAAGTTTTGATAGTTACTTTTTCCAGTCAACTGGATTAATCCACGACCGCAGTAGCGATATCCATCTCCACTAGCCTCATCTCCGTTACCCATACGGCTTGCATAGATTCTATTTGCAATAGCTTCTTGCCTGTTAGGCTTAGCTGCATACACAGCTGCAAGTTCATCATTAGGAAAGTATTTAGAAAATAACTTTCTCAAGGTAGGTGCTTTGTAGTTAAGATTCTCTTTGATAGCTGTGAAACCACCAGACTCATGTGCGCACTGCGCAACAAAAGCAGCAATACGCTTTGGAGTATTGATATCGTAATCAGGTAGCAACTGCTCAAGAGCATGATGCCAATGTTCAACGTACGGATTCTTAGGTAGCAGCTGTTTAAGCTGTTGTTTTGTTAGTTCCATAATTCACCTTTTTTATTTTTATAGTTAGTGATGCCCCACTTGTGTCCTCAACAATTGTAATGTTGATGTAGTAGGCAGGGGCCTCCTTATACACTCTTAAAGATTAACGGTCCTAAGGGTGTGTATTCTGTTCTAATTTATTTATTAGAGCCAAAGTAAGTTAATAAAAACATTTAAATTCCGTAAGTATCTTTAATTGCATTGTAATTCTGAGCTATCTCAGCACCAGATAATGCTTTGTTATACACCCGCATCTGATAAAAAACTGGATATAGTGCAGAATCTGAGTTGTTCATTGTATCCCCAAAACCTGTACCATCATTTGCTGCAAACCTTGACCCAAATTGAAACCCACCTGTCGCAAAGAGTGTTTGATTATTAATAGTATCAGTTGTTCCAACTTGTGAACCATTTAAAAATATACTAACTTGTGTACCATTGATAACAAAAATCCAATGTCGTGTGGCGTTACTTTGGGTTATAGTTACTGTGGTTTCACTATTAGGGATACCATAACTTAGCTCTGTTGAAGAACTCATATACGCTAGGTATCCCCCGCTATCATTATAAATTTCATTACCCCAAATAGTTCCCCAAAACGATGTTGGATTAAACGATGCAACCACTTCAACTGTTACAGTGCTTGAAGCAATATTGTAAGGAACACTAATATAATCCGTACTATTTGCATCCTGATTGTTTAGTCTTATGCCACCACCATTGATTGACACATACGATGGAGAACCTTGTAGTGTTGCGTTTCTTCCGTTACCACTAGAATCAGTCCATGTTGAACCAGATGTTGGTGCAGTTGCTAAGTTAAATTGCAAACCTGAAGTTACGATTCCTGATGAGACACTTGCTGTAGCGCTATAGCTTCCTCTCAACGTCTGTACAATGCCACCCATCAAGTAGCTCCAGTACCGCTAACCATCCAAGTATCTGTACCAATCTTCAACAGGGTAGCCATACTGTATGAGTTGAGAGTCACAGTAGACTTGGCAGTGCTATTGCCAGCAAGGTACATTGTTACACCAGCTCCGTTTGCAACAGCTACTGTACCGGTTGATTGAACTACAACTGTTATAGCTACTCCATTTTGGAATGCAACTGTTGCATTGTTTGCAATTGTGATTGTTTTAGTAGACGATCCTGAGTTCTGAGTAAGAATGTGCTTGCCAGCATCAGTCAATGCTAAT
>Ga0114980_10000842_pt1 | contig 21917 bp, 29 predicted proteins | sample S_140806_EF_Meta_FD_87018 | JGI IMG/M metagenome (GOLD analysis project Ga0114980, IMG submission 87018) | Freshwater microbial communities from Lake Simoncouche, Canada to study carbon cycling - S_140806_EF_MetaG | ecosystem: Environmental > Aquatic > Freshwater > Lake | place: Lake...
GGTCCTGTAGGCCCTGTGGGTCCAGTAGGTCCAGTGACACCCTGAATGCCCTGATCGCCCGTAGGCCCTGTTGGCCCTGTAGGACCAGTAGGTCCCGTAGGCCCTGTAGGTCCCGTAACACCTTGAATGCCTTGAGGTCCGGTTGGGCCTGTAGGTCCAGTGGGTCCGGTTGGGCCAATAGCGCCAGTCGTTCCCGTAGGCCCAGTAGGACCTGTCGGGCCAATATCACCTTGGATGCCCTGTGAACCTGTAGGCCCAGTGGGTCCGGTTGGCCCAGTCGGGCCGGTAGGTCCTGTTGGGCCAGTAGGTCCGATGTTTCCCTGTGGGCCTTGCGTTCCAGTTGGTCCTGTAGGGCCTGTGGGGCCTGTTGGTCCGGTAGGTCCGGTCGGGCCTGTTGGACCCGGAACTGTGGAGGCTGCACCTGTCGGGCCAGTAGGGCCAGTTGGGCCTGTAGGCCCCATTTCCCCAGTAGGGCCAGTAACGCCTTGAATACCCTGTGTACCAGTGGGGCCTGTCGGTCCGGTAGGTCCGGTCGGACCAGTAGGCCCGAAACCACCAGTTGGGCCTGTCGGTCCCGGTGTAATTCCAGACACAGCACCTGTCGTTGTGCGGCGGGATACGCCACCCTGCACAATCTCAAGCTGCTCCTGCCCGCTGAGGGAGGTTGCTACAGGGAGATTTGGGATTTGCACATTAGACATGCGTTACACCGATGTAATTGTTTGCCAGCCACCGGAAGTATACACGCAAAGCTTCTGTAATGTCGTGTCAAAGACCAATGCACCCGTCCCTGCTGACAGAGCGTTTTTCTGCACTGTGGTGTAGTTCGGTGCCGTTGTGATCTGGTTCAGATTGGCAATAGCCTGTGTCGTTGTGCGGGAAGATACGCCAGCCTGTACAACCTCAACCTGTTCCGTTCCCGTAAGCGAAATGGCGACAGGCAAGTTCGGGATTTGGACATTACTAGCGTACCTAGGCATTAGAGCGGCCCTGTCCTTGGAATTTCAGTAAAGCCGTATGGCAAGCTTGGGTCGTTAATGATGTACCCGCCTGTTGTGTAAACACCAGAAAAAGTTGATCCTTGAAGGTCTATTTTAGTTTGGTTCACAACCGTGATGACCCATGATCCATTGGCCGCAGTTGCGCCTTCAACTTCTTGGACAATCACGCGCTGATTGGTAATGAAGCCGCTGGTGTCGCTTACAGTCAGACGGATCGTGCCGCTCACATTGCCAACGCCCAAGATCGGGCGGTAACTGACGGCATTCGGGTCGGTTCCCGGAAGCTGGTTTGTCCCATAAGGAGCCTCGCCAGTTTGCTGCGTGACGCGGGTATTGTCAGTTGCCTCGTCATCCAACGTTGTAACGCGGGTGTCGCCTTGCTGAACAGGGATACCTGTCGATGGGCTTGTGGCATTGTAACCAGACACCTGACGGCGATCCACTTCGTCCCAAGCATATGGCTCGACGCGAGGGTTTATGATTGGCAATGGATCGGCAGGAATAACAATAGCGCGAAGTTGTTCTTGCGGAACATCGTTGCATGTATCGCAAACAAGGATTCGCTTATTGACTAGCGATGCGCCTGCCCAATCATACTGCCATTGCAAATCGACATGGTTATACCAAAGAGCGCAACGGTCGCAGATAGCAAACGCCTGCGGGTTTCTGGAACTTGTCCTAGCGCGGCCAGATCGAGAAGCGTACCCCATTCATCGCTCCTACCTGAAATAGCCAGAAAGCATCGGTGAGATGTATTGCTGTGCCGTTTCAACGTTCTGTTCAGCAGCGATTTGATAGGATTCATCAGCCATCGGCTTCATGATGGCAACCTTGTCAGCCGACCAAATTATAGCAAGACGCTGCGCCAATCCATAAGCAAAAGCTTCAAGCCAAAGATATGGAATCTCGACCTGCTGCCCGTTCTGAAGGTTAGCGTCCTGAATTTGACGGACGCGATAATACTTCAGGCTTTGAGGGCCGTTATCGGTATTTGGAACGGGCCAAATTGTTACCGTTGGCGAAAGAAGTCGATCAAACCAGAAAACCGTTGGAAAGCCTTGCTGCTCTTTGTTTGGATAAGAAGCATACTCTGTGCGGCTAATTGGCAAAATGATGCGGTCAATGTTTGCACCTGAGTCGTCGCTTTGGACATAAGCGTCAAGCATGACGACCGTATTTGGGTCCACAGCATAAGTAGATTGTCCTGTAACTAGAGGAGTGGTGATAAGATCAACGCACCAGAGGTTCACGCCTTGGTTTGCCCAGCGCGACAACAACATGTTAGTCGCCATGCGGGCGGCTTCCATGTGTTCTTGCAAGACAGCCGTGTTCCTCACCCCAATGAGATTGTACGCATAAAGCGTCATCTCACCGAGAGAAGGATTGAACGTGTATGTGCCGCTCGTTGCCATAACGGCTCCTTAGAGGGTCGCGTCATTCTTGATCAAGATGCCACCAACGTAGATGTTAGCAACAGCGCCCGCGCCACCAGCGCCAAGCAACTGATACTGAATGTCGCTCTTTTCGGGGAAAGCAAAAGGATAAGAGAGCGGAATGGAAAGCTGCTGAACAAACGCTGTCTGGTTGAGGGCGTGGATGACGCCGCCAGCAGCATTATCGACAGTGTAGGTGCGCAGCTTCACATACGCACCGCTCGTGACCGATGTGTTCGTGTCGGCCTGATAATAGGTCTGATAGAACGTGTAGCCAGCAGGAACCGTGTACAGAGACATCTGTGTGTCGCCGTTGCCAGCAGTGATCTTGGCATAAGTAACCGCACCATTGACGGCAGTCACGTTGCCAACCGCATTGCCAGACAAAGTTTCCATCTTGTTGATGCGAAGGAATGATTTGGTTGTCAGAACACCAGTTGTGCCATTCAGCGCAACATCTTCCGTCTGCAAAACATAACCAGCGCCAAGCCCAATGACACGGATAACTACCGCAGTATCAGAGGCTGAAGAGCTTGCCAGCGTCATTACAACAGCCGATCCGGGATAAGCATAAGCGCCGCCAGCGCCAGTCAAACCTTCCCACAGCGGGCCAAAGGCAGTGCTGCCAAGAGCAGTCGTGTTGCCGAACAAGTTCAGCGGCTCATGCCAAGTGATTTGACCGCGAGAAACCTGAAGTTCAAAAGGCTCAAAACGACCATTCTGTGTGATGGACCAAGCTGTAACGGTCATCTTTAGCTCCTCTTGCCAGCCCGTGCGGCGGCTACGTTATCGACCAAATTTGGATAGGGGCGTCCTGCCGCTCTGGCCGATGCCTTTGCAGACTGAACTTGCTTCCGGTTTAGATGCTTTTCTTTAGCATCCTTTGGAGCGTCTTTCTCCCAAAAAGGTTTGTCGGCCATGTCAGCAATCCCACTTACGGAGTGACTTGTTAACGCGGCTGTTGGGATCGGCTGCTTTTGCAGAGCCAGTCAACTTCCGCTTTAATCCAGTCATTCTAGCACAGAAGCTATCTTTGCGCGAACCACCTTCGGGTTGTGGACGCTTAATATCGTGGCCTTCGGCCTTCAAACTAGCACGGCCCTTTTCGTTCAAACCACCAGATGGCGACTTGCCTTCTTTGCGTGTCCAAGCACCAGACATAATCCCCTCCTAGAAAAACGGGGGCATAAAGCCCCCGCAAAGTCTTAACCTTCCGAAGAAGATTAGTTCATTTCGCCCTTGAAGCCCGGACGAGCCGAACCCTTATGAGCAGATGACATGACCGAGCCACCCGACTTACGCGGCTTGCGGCCAGCGTGAGCAGCGGACTTGTCGCCCATCATCTTGGCGATCTTGCCGCCCTTTTTGAAGCCTTCAGCCTTGTTAACGGCTTCTTTGGCAACATTGGAGCCAGCGCCAGCGTAGATCGATGTCGGAGCCTTATCCGCAACCTTCACGCCCTTGTGAGATTTACCTTTCATATGAGCCTCCTATGACCCGGATTAAGCGTTGATGCCTTGAATGTAGCGGACAACCAGAGTTCCCGCGCCATTGGTGACGTTGTTAGCTCCCGAAAGAACATAGATACGATCATCTGTCGGACCTGTGTTAATCCAAGCGGCAGTTTTGGTAGCGTCCGTACCCGGATTAAGGGCTTGACGGCCAACCGTATTAACATTTGAGGCCGCAACCAATTCAGTTGCAGTTGCCGAAGTACCAACACTGATGGTGTAAGTTGTCGTTGCGCTTGACCAAGCAGTCGTAACAAACAGATCAATTGATGTGATTGTGCTGTTTGCTGGGATGACAATGTTGGTTGCCAAGGCAGTTGCAGAACCTGTCTGCGTAATTGCCTGAGACTGAGCAAGCTCAACGTAACCGACATTTTTAAGCGTACCAACGGTTGTTCCGGTGGTGTTCAGAACGGTGCCAGCCTTAACTGGACCAGTAAAAGTGGTTGCTCCCATAGGAACCTCCTGCACGATAAGATCACACAGTCTGTGCAGAGTCCGCTAGGTCGGTCTGTGTGATCAGGGATACCTAGAAAAAGGGGCGAGGATTAACCCCGCCCCTCTCTGTATTAGGTCGGGAACGAACCGTAGATCGAACGCCAGTTATAGTAACCGAAGCTGTAACGTTCGTAGCCCTTCACGAGAAGATTGTCAGTAACGAAGTCGACTTGCATGTCGGATTCAAACTTAACACGCTCCATGTAGGAGAGGCCGTCGATGTTCGTCAGCAGGAACCAAGCCGAGGTCGAGGTCAAGAAGTCCGAAACCATATAGGACTCAGGCAAGCCGCCCGAGGTCATCATGATCGCGTTAACATCATTGTCCGCTGTACCCGGACGCAGTTCTGTCTTCGTGAGACGGATTGCGACAGGTTCCAAAGCAGTCGGGACGATCAACTTGCGGGCGCGGGCGAAGACCTTGAGGCCAGCCTGATCCTTGAAGTTGGTACGAACCGCAATCATCGCGTTCAGCAGGGTGGACTCGTTGAGTTCAACCGTTGCGTAGTTCGAGATTGTCGAGCCATCGATAGGATGCGAGGCCGAAACCAGCGCGACACCATCACCGCCAACCGCGCCATTGTAGGTCGTGGCTGTGTTGAGGATGTTGGCACCATAGATTTCCTTCGTCTGCTGGAAGGATTCGATGAGGCCGAGGTTCGACGGCATGAACTGTGTCTTGTACAGGTTGTCATCGATGGCCTTGCGAGTGATCGCGTAGCCAAGAGCGATTTCAGTGTGTTCCTGATTGTAGACGTAGCGTTCGCCAGCCGAGTTATCGAAAGCAGTCTGACCGCCTTCTGTCTTGAGCTGGGCGAGGCCGAGGAAGCGCATTTCAGCAGTGCGTTCCAGAGCCATCTTCGACTCATGCTTGGTGAAGATTTTGTCGTACTGAGATGGGATCATCTCGTACTTGCCTTCAACCCCACGGAGACCGGGGAGGAGAAGGTCTTTAATCGCTGAGAGATTAACAGCCATTGGTCCTTACTCCTTAGATGCCCGTAAGATTGCGGGTTGTCACGTTGTTGAACGAGACAATGACATAGTTGTAAGCGCCAGCCTCAGTGCCAGCAGAACCCGGAGGCTGCGTGACAAGGCCGACGATACGGAACGGAAGGGTAGCAGTGGTCGGGCCAATGCTGGAGATGAATGCACCAGAGATGCCGTTGGCAGTGTTGCCAGTGCCGATGGTATAACCAACGGTGCCGTTAACATCTGACTGAGCAACGCCTGTCGCATCCGACTGAACGAGGAACTTAGCGTTCGGGTCGTTGATGATGTAGCCAATGACCGTCTGGGTCGAGGCAACATCTGAACCGGGCCAATAGTTGGACCAAACGGTACGCTTCTGCGAAACCGAAAGATACTGACAGCCGACGAAGATACCAGCAATGCCAGCAGCCGCAGTCGTGCCATCGCCCTGAATCACCTGACCGTTAGCATCGGGTTCAACGGGGTCGCCAAAGAAGATATTCGTAGCGTTGTAAGCGATCTGGACAGCAACCTGTTCATAGGTTGGGGCAGAACCAGTGCCGCTGTACTGACGGAAACCGAAAGGCGCATTTGTATTCGCCATGACGGGGCCTCCTTTTTACAGGAAGTTCATCATCGCGCGCCGGGGCGATTAAGAACCGGGAAAGTTTAAAACCTCCACGCCGGGGGAGGTAGGGCATAAAGCCTCTATGCACAAAGTAACAGAACGCGCCTGAAACGTAAAGAGCCGCCCCGAAGGGCGGCTCAGTGCTTTATTTATTGCAGTCTTTCAGTTCAAACTGCCCAAGGACATCGAGGCTGCGTGAGTATATTTCGACGTATTCTTTCTCCGTCACGATGATCCGACCATCCTCCATATAAAAAATCATTGCAGATTCGCTTTTGATGCCGGGGAACAACTTCCGGTCTTCAGCATCGAATTTGTTGCACTTTGATTTAGCCAACAAATACATCATTTCTGCTGCGGTCATTTTATATCTCCATATCAAACAGCAAATTGGGCAAGGCCGTTTTTGACCTTGCCCAATTATATTACCCAATCACTGGCATAATGTCAAGCGCTAACTTGACAATTATTTATCCGATGGAACTGGAATAGCTTCGTAGCCCTTCTTGATCTGCGGGCGAACTTGCGCGTGATCACGGGTCAACGTGCCATCAGGCGTGCCTGCGATCTGAGCTTCCTTATCGCGGACCTGCTTGCGGGCCAGATAGTCATGGCGGCGGCGAGCCTCATCAACGATCTCGGTCGGGCGTTCCATAAGGATCATGCCTTTGCGCTCAATAGTGGCACCTTGCCAGCCGTTCGGCATAAAGTTTGGGTGACGGCGCACAGGAACTGGTTCCCAACCAGCCTGTTCCAACTCGACCATGTGGCTCGGGTCTTCTGCGCCAAGCAAAAGACGGCGGCACCACTGATAAGTCCAACCTTCTGGGGCCTGCGGAAGCGGAAACTCGTCCGAACCCTCAGTCATGCTGTCAATGTGGCCGCGCAATTGAGCTGAACGACGATTGGCGCGTTCAAGCGGGCTTTCTTCGCGTACCTCATCACGCATATCGCCACGCGGAACCGCAACCTGTTCTGTTTCTTCGACAATTCGTGGGTCTTGTCCACGGCGTTTGATCTGTTTTTCCATAACCTATCTCCTTAATTTGGCATTTTGCCTTCTTTTTGAAGGGCAACTTTGTTTTTTGCGTATTCCTGCTCAGTCATACCGAACATTTTGGCGGTTTCCGCTTCTGCTTTGGTCAAGCGAACCACATTTGGCCGTGTAGAACCGCGATTTGCGGGTGCTGCGGGCGGTGGAGCCTGCCGAGAGACAGGTTTTGATGCACTAGACAAAGCAGATTCCTCTCGATTGCTGTCATCTTGACGAGAATATCGATTTCCAACCTTCAAAGTGTCTTCAATGAAGCCAAAGTAATCGTCGGAATCAGGCTGATAGCCGTCTGCAACAGCTAAATTATGCGCTGCAATCATCTTTTGTTGCAGGCGCTGGTCGGTTACGCACTGCGGATTTCTACGAACCCACTCAGCCGAACGCGGAGAAAGCTGTGAAGCAAACTGTTCAACTGGGTTTGAGTAATCAGGAGCCTGTTGGCGAGGCTTGCTCTGCATAGATTGCTTGCCGTTTTCCAACTGAAGCAGCTTTGCAGCATTGCCAGACATGGCTTCTTGCAGATCAGCGACCCTATCGTAGTCCGAAAGCGCAAGTGCATTGCGATATTCGTTCTTAAGATACTCATTTTCGCGCTTTACGGTCTCAATGGCACTCGTAATCAGGTTGATATTGCTGTCTTCAACCTCATTGTAAGCTGCACTGAGCTTCTGAGAAGCAACCCGAGCGCGTTCTTCTGCATCTTCGCGAGCCTTTTGCTCTTGTTCAATGCGGCTTTTAAGACTTTTGATCGTCTTTTGAACATCATTGTCTTCGTTGTTTGCCGATGAAGCATCATGATGCCCATCGCCCTCAAGTTGAATTTCAACTTCAGGCTCATTTGCTTCTTTAGAATTGGCTTGATCGTCAGAAACGATCTCTAATTCTATCTGTTTGTTGTCATCATTCATGATTTATCTCCTTACCAAACTTCGTCTGGGTTCTGGACACGGCCTTTGACCTGAGTATCGCTCAAGATTCGGCACAGGACACCGTGAATGGTGATGCTCCAGCCGTCAGAAGGTCGAAAAACAAGCCAATCATGCAATTTAAACTCTTCGCCTTGAAACCAACCTTCATCATTTGGTTCAAAAGCACTCGGACCTGTCTTTACAAGCATCCCAACCTTTGATTGGAACTTGTCTTCATCAGTCGTTTTGTCAGTTAAGTAGATGCCACTCTTTGTTTTTTGCGGTCGGATGTACGTTGCAACCAAAATCTGGTTGTTAAAAAGCTCAACCGACGAAAGATCGCCAAGTTCTTCGAGCAGTTTCTTTTTTGGATCGACATCATGATCCATCATCATTGGTGGCATCTCTTAACCCCTTTTGCTTTCTGCGCCATTGGCGATTGATTCAGCCTCCTCGCAAAGCAATTTAGCTCTGAGAAGACCCTGAACAATTCCGACATTGTGTTTGTAAGACGGGTAATCAAGGGCGCTATGCCCGTGAACTAGGCTGTCTTTTAGCCTTTCGACCTCTTGGTCGATCAATTTCAGCAATTCATGCTGAAAGAACGTTTGGTACGTCAACATAACCGCCCCCTTTGCGGTTCCCCTTTATGAGTTGGGACGGGTGGAAAAAGGGGGATTCCACCCGTCCCGGATCACAGCGCCATGCCTCATGCCGCCGCGAAATCAACGCTTACGAGAAGCGATCTCCGTTTTTTCAATACGACCAAGGCCCGAGCCAGCACCTGCATCCATGTCCTTGTAGGAACGGTAGACTTTGCCACCCTTCTTAAAAGCAGGAGCATCTTTGCCCTTCTTGGCAATGTCGGTCTTCTGCAAGCGGCCTTCGCCACCACCAGAACCAGCTTCCATGTCTTTGTAGGACGAGGCAACTTTAGTAACGCGACCGCCAGTTTTGCGAGCCATTGGGGCCTGTTGAGAGCCGCCAAAACCCTGCATAGCCGTTCCCATGCCTTGAGCTTGGTTAAACTGGCCGAACGCATTAGACAGCGCCCCTTGCCCGCTTTGGATGTTTTGCCCAAATTGCTGAGGGCTAAACGACTGATTTGTCATAGCCCCTACCATGTTTTGGGCTTGCGTAAAATCAGGCTGGATACCTTGAATGGTTCCGCCGGGTGTTGGGCCAAACGGCGACCGCTGTTGGTCTGCATACCGCGACATTACATTGTCTGGAATTTGCTGGCCTTGCATATCCATTGCAGATTCATATTGGCGACCACCCGGACCCATAGCGTATGGGTTTGCTAGTCCCATACCACCCATCATAGGCTGCTGCATTTGCTGCGATGGGTTCAACGGAGTTATTCGCTGCTGATTATCCGGCAGGGTTGGGTCCAACGGGGCATATTGCGGCATTCCCGGAGGAGGTGGAGGATTTCCTGCTCCCGGCATTGGCGCTGGTCCCTTAAATCCGGGATTAGCTTTCAAAAAAGCTTTCTGCATCATTTGAGGAGTGAGCTGTTGTACTTGCGTTATCGGCATCTTCTGGGCTGGCGTTGGGCGCTGCGGAACAGGCAATGGAGCGCGTCCACCAGCCATAGGTCTGCCACCAGCGGCCATTGCACCGCCGCCAAACTTACCAACGCGACCACCTGACTTGCGGGCCATTGGAGGCTCGCCGCCCGGAGGCATTGGCATAGGCATAGGCATTGGCATCGGCATCGGAGGAGCCGCAGCGGGAGGGCCACCAGCGCCCGGAGGCATCGGCACAGGAACAGGAATACCGCCCGGACCACCACCCATCAACCCGGGAGGAGGACCCATGTCTTGACCACCACCTTGACGGCCAGCGGCAATCACGATGTTGATGTTGGTCTTGCCCTTACCCTTGGTCTTGCCGCCCGTAGCGCGAGCTGTACGCCCGCCGGGGACAACGCCGGGAATTTTGCCGGGATAGCCGGGGCCTGAAAAGACGCCGCCGCCTGTATTGCGACCTTTGCGTTCAGCTTTGCCACCTTTTTTCAGCATTTTAATTTTTGGCTTGACCCATGCGCCCGGCAATTCGCCGCCATCTGGATCAAAAACCATGCTGTTGTATTTCGTCCGATCTGAAAGGTTTAGATCGGATCGCAAACCAAGATTGTCACGGGGATCAGTATCTCTAGCAATGTTGCGAAGTTTTTGCATGGCAAGGTTTTCGCCATTTCCCCCGCCATCAGCGCGGCCCTTACGGGTAGTTTTGCCTGCACGACCGCCACGGTTCTTGTCATCACCGCGAATAGCGTTGGCAAGCATAAGAGCGGGCGAGAGGAACTCACCAAACGCGCCGCCAATGGCCTTACCCTTGCGGGCTTCAGGCTTAACCATCTTCTTGATGAGAGCCATGTCCTGTTTGACATCATCATGCTTGGCTGCGCCGCCCTTTTTCAGGCCGAGAGCTTTGCCAAAACGGCTATCACCAGCCGAGAAATTCAAACGAGCGCCCGGAACGTCAGCAATTTCAGAAGCTTTCTTCATCATTTCTGCTGCGCGAGTTTGACCACCAGAAGCTTTCTTGGTGCGGCCTCCCGACTTGCGAGGAGCCATCTGGTTTTGACGCTCTTCAAGTTCCTTGCGGTACTCAGGGCTGGTCATGATGTTGGCCTGCTTGGCCTGCTTTGCCGCTTCCCGTGCTTCGATCTCAGCGTCAAGGTTCTTCGGGCGCGGAACAGGCAGCGGCATAGAGCCACCGCCGTTGTTCTTCTTAGCGCGACCACCGGACTTCATGCCACCAATGTGCTTTTTACCTTCGCGCTCTTCATTAGCCGCCTTAACATTGCGGTTAATCTTGGCGTTGGCGTATTCAGTCGCTTCCGTCTTGCCGCCTGACTTGCGGGGCTTGCGGTCAGCGCGGGGAGCATTGCAGTCACCCATGACCTTGCCACCCTTCTTGAAGGCGCGGCGGCTGATAGGGCGAAGGCCCGTCTTAACATCAGCGTTTAACAGCTCTGGGGGAACGAAAGTTGATGAATCAACCTTTTCCAAAGGACGGTCACCGCCAAGGCGTTTTGCCTTAGCTTTCATGGCCGCTCGGGCCGTTTTTGCCATGCTCGACATGATTGCTCCTGATCAGGTAATCGGGCGTCCCCGATGCTGCCTCCAAAGGGGCTTGGGCAGCGTCAAGCCTTTTTAGAGGTTAGCACAAGTGCGCGTTCTACAACAGAGCGACCAACACCTTTGTAGTTGGGTTTGTTACGGATACGGCCACCGCGTTTTTCGCCACCGCCGCCATCACCACCACCACCACCGCCGTCCCCGCCGCCGCCATCACCGCCACCATCGCCACCATCGCCGCCATCGCCGCCGTCATCACCGCCGCCATCGTCGCTGCCATCATCCCCGTCATCACTATTATCGTCAGCTTGTTCATTTTCTTGAGAAGAAAATGCGCTTTTGGCTCCACTCAAGTCACCATAGGGACCATTTACACCCACCATTGATGCGCTTTTTCCTTCAGCAAATGACATTGGTCCAATAGATGGCTGACCAAATGCGTCAAACGCTCCTGTTAAATTACCAGCCCAAGATGTGTTTTCAGAAGATTTTGCATTATCCGAAGGAGCTGATGGGCTTGGACCATATGATGTCGATGAAGATATTGGCGAAGGACCAAAATCATAATTTGTCCCAAACATCATACCGCTACCAACATCTGGCGGCGCTGTTCCCTGTTGTTCTTCAAGGTCTTTTTTTGCTTGCTCTTCTGGAGTTAAGGGAACGCCACCAATAGCAAAACCAACGCGACCGCCTTGGGCATATTTGCGCTTTACGGCCACATGGTTGTGGTCAAAGACAACGTAATTGCGTGTTGGCTTATCAGTTCGACCACGAGAACCTTCATCCAGATATTTAATTCCCGGAACGCCGAGCCTCGCTAAATCTTCAGATATTTTTTTAAGGTCTCCAGATTTTACCAATTGATGAAAAAATTGGCCTCTTGCTCCAACGGATTGTTGAAACCCTTCTTCTGCATTTTTTAATGCTAATTCCGGTGTTGGAGCAGCGGGATGACCATTGGCTGAATATTTCCAATTAGGATTTTCGGAACCTGTTTCTGAAACAGAAAAAGTTGGTTTTTTAACAGGTTTAAAATTAAAATACTTTTGAACTTTTTCAGGTTGCCGCGACATAGGCTCATCCCAATCAGCAAAATGATCTGGATGTGCTTTAATATGTACCTCGTACATATGACCAGCAGGGGTAGCGTATTCAGTTTTAAGTAAAGCTTCGTAAACAGAATCTGGAATGTTTTTATTGTTCCATATGTCTGCGCTGGCTTTTTCTAAATCGCCTTGATGCTCATTGATAAGATGAGCCGCCATAACTGATGTTTGTGGGTCGTATCCTAATTTTGCAAATGCCTTTGCAACTTCTTTCCTTGCCCAATGCGGGTGTTCTTCATCGCCAATTTTAACATTTCCGGGATTATGGCCCGCTAATCTATCACGATAACCTATGGCAACTGGCTCACTCTCAGCAAAATACAGCCCATGCCCGTAAGCCTGTGCGCCTTCGCCAGTGCCGATCTTGCTGGTGTCAAACTGCTCAAAGTCGTGCGGAGAACCGTGATAGGCTGTGATGCCGTCTTCGTCTTCGTCATCGACAGCGCCGCCATCGCGGAAGGCTGACTGTCCTTGCAAGATAGACTGACGCATCTGTGGCGTGATTGTCAGGCCAAGCGGCTTGATTGGCTCATCAGGATCGCCGCGCTCGGTGTCTGGCGGCAAAGTAAATTTGCTAGGCGCAACCTTGGCTTGTGGGTCATGTTCCTGCGCCAGTTTTTGCAAGCGGGTCGGAACCATTTTGTCGTAATAGCCTTTCATGCCCTCGCCGCCAAACTCCATATTAGGAGTTTCTAGAACATGATTGCCGCTTAGTTTATTGCGTGGCGTTGCCAAAAGTTGCTTCGCTGCGTCTTCACCAATGAGCTTGCCCAATTCATGAGGCTCTACTGGATCATTGTGCGATTCCCAATTGCCGCCGTCTTTTGGCACATAGCTAAATTCTTTTTCTTCAGGATCGTAAGCAATTCGATCAACTGAATTTCTCAGGTTGTAGCGGTTGGCTTGTTGCTGTCCCGGCGTCCAAACAATGTGGTCATAGCCACCCTTAGCGGCTTCGTGCATAACGCGCTTCAGTGCAAGATCGGTCCATGCAGCCGTCTTGTTGACATACGGCGCATCTGGCACCCCAACGCCAGTGGTCTTAGAAAACTCATTCAACTCATTTTGAGCAGAGACATATTCAGGAGAGCCAACTTTTGCCGCGTCTTTTTTTCTTAAAAGATCGTTAAATTTTTTATTGTTTACAGACCAAAACCCTTCTTTACGGCCCTCCTGTCCCCAATCGGATTGCAACTCCTCAACATGCAAAATCTTTTCGCCTCGCGGTCCCAATCGATCTGACATGCGAATGTGGGCAAGTACGTCTGGTGTTTTCCAGTGACTCGACTTAAATTCAGTTTGTGGCTTATTCTGATTGTTGTTTTTCCAATCAGTAAAAGCTTTCATCTGCTCATTTTCAGCATCAGTAAGGCGTTCTTGCTCGGCCTTATTTGCAAGATCATAGTATTTTTTTTCTGAGATTGGTGGTGGGTTTGACTCATATTTAAGCAAAACCTCACGGTAATTTTTTTGATAGGGCAGCGTGAAGTCACCAAACTTAACAGGCTTGCCGTTTTCGCGTATTTCGTTCAGTTCTTCTAATCTATTGCGCCGCTGTTGAAGGATTTGCTCCCGCTCTTCGCGCTCGGGGCTTCCAACTTCATAATAGCCAAGGCTATGCTCAAGAGCATCGGTGCTTTTGCTTAATTCGTTAATTTCGCGTGTTGGGTCTTGATGATGCACAACTTCGCTTATCTGAGGCACCGAGCCATGCAGATGTTCAATCAAGTCCTGCTTGCTGATTTTGCCGCGCTTAACCCAATCAGGGTGAGGTTTATTATTCTCGTCAATTACGCCAGCGTTTAACAATTCATCCTTGCTAATGCCGCCCTTGTTGAGAAGGGAGGCAATCAACTGTTGCGCTGGAAACGAACCTTCTGGAAGCTCATTGGCTTTCTCAGCGCCCTTTGAATAGAGACCGAGCGAGTTTAGGCGGCGCATTACTTATCCCCGTGAAAGAACGGTTCGCCAGCCTCCGCTGTACGAATATGGACGCCGGGAATGTTCATAGCAGGATGAATTGGCATAGGGCCAATGTCTGGGTTCTTGCGTTTGCGAAGTCGAGAAATCACAGAGCCGCCACTGGCATACCCTTCAGGCTTTTCTGTCTCTGGAAGCTCCCACCAGTTCTGACGAGAGTTGCCTTCGTTGTGAAGATAGTCTTCAGCGTTTGGAAACTGTTGAATGTGGTCTTCGCCGTGCATTGAGTATTTATCATCAGACATATCAATTCCCCTTCTTTTTCTGCGGCATGATCGGAACAGTATTGCCATGCTTCTTTGGATCGTAGTGGACAAAGAAGCCTTCCGAATCAACGTGAGCTGTGTCGCGCTTGCCTGTGTTTTTCAGGTTGCTCAAGCCAACAATGACCCCCTCTGGGCCTTCGTTCTCAAGCAGGTCGAGCGGACGGAAGTCGTGAGACTTGCCATCGATCACACGATACCTTTTGCCCGTCTCTTGATCATGCACAAACTCAGGCAGTTGCTTGCCCTTGTTGCTAAAGACCATCGCGACATTGTTGCCCTCATTAAGCTGACGGCGCATTTTATTCCAATTCGTATGCGGATTTTCAACGCCTTCTTGGGTCAAGCCCGTTGAGGAATGAGTATAGTGATGGTTTTCAGCCACAGGGTTCCAGCCCATTTTGGTGTAATCGTAGAACGACACATCAGGTTGGCTTTCAATCAGTTTCTTATGAACAATCGGATTGATGTCCGACAAGGTATTTAAGCGAACACCAAGGTGATTGCCATTGCGTTCAGCCTCGCGGCGGGCGCTCTCAATGTCATCCCAAAGTCTAACAGCAAAAGCTTCTGGTTCACGCATCATGGCGATGGTGCGGTTCATGGCCCGCTTGCGAGCTGTGACGCCACCAGCTTTTTCTGTAGCGATGGTGAAGGCATCAGAATACTGGCCTGAGTGCTTGCCAAGGCATTGATCGCGACATGACGCGCTATTTGGGCAAAGCTTCATCTGCCCTTCGCGGTAATCAGGATAAAGCGACAGGCCAATAGTTTCGACGCCACGGCCATCATCAAGCTCAATCGGCTTCTTCTCATCAGTTCCCATCTGCGCCTTCAACAGCTTTGCGTTTTGGCTGAGAAGTGCAGGCTGACCGCCGTCCTTATTACGCCCCATGTAAGGCTCAAGAGTTTTAATAGCCGCTCTGGAGTTTGCGATACGTTCGCCTTCAGGAAGTGAAAGATGACGATCAAGGCCCCGCTCAAAAGCTTCTCGAAGCGAATTTGTATTGGCACGACCGGGCTGAATTTTCTGGAACTCGTAATCTTCCATCTGCTCTGGGCGAGCTGGAGCAGTACCAGCAGACCTAATCTTAAATCCAGATCGGGCAACGGGTTGAGGGGCTACCCGAGGTGCAGCCAAGGTTTGCTTTGCCAAAGCAACAGCAGGATCAGCGGCAGGAGGAGCCACAGGTTCTGGCGCATCCACCGGATCGAGGTTTTCGGGCAACCCGCCAACGGCATAACCGTGCCTACGAGCTAATTCGAGAGCTGCTTGGATGGCCTGACGATCCATTTTCTATCTCACTATTGGATTGGTTCTTCTTCAGGCGGCACACCCATAGAAGGCGGTGTTTGTGGCTCCAACGGAGGTTCAACATCACGAAGCTTCTGGATCATGTTCATGCCAACAATTTCGTTGATGATACCCAAAGAAGCAGGATTCTGCGAAATTTCTTCAGCCAACTTCAACGTAGCCAAACGTTCACGGCTTTCGCGGTCACGCTTGCGGTTGATGGCATCCAATTGAGCGTCAAAATTGCGCTGCTGGATTTCATCTTGCTTGATCTGAAGCTCAGTCGCCTTGATGGGGTCAACCTGATTTCCCATCTGCTCGGTTTGAACCTTTGCAGCAATCTCAGCCGCTTTTGCCTGTGCCAGCATAGTTTTAGAGTCAGCTTCTTGCTGGGCAATTTGAATTTTAGCTTGAGCCTCAAGAACCTGTGGCGGCGGAGCATTTTGAGCGTCAGGTGGCGCAAAGAACTGCTCTGGATTGCTCCAACCAAGTGTGATCATCGCCTCTGTATCGACAGCAATTGGATCGTACAAAGATGGGTTTGCAGACTGTAGCTGCTTCAGCGCCATAACCTTCATCATACGTTGAGTATGGCTGGAGGTGTTTGGATCAGCCTGTGGAACCAGATCGCAATCATTGAGAGCCTGCATGAAGGTCTGCTCAGACCACTGATAGGCAGGCTTCTTGTTGCGCTGCCAAAAGCTTTCTGGATGCTCCCGAAAACAACGGACCAAAAGCTGGAACTCGTTAGCTTGAGCCGAGTGCATACGCTTGTGAACAGCGTTAAGAACTTTGGTAGCCTGATCAATGAGGGCCAGCGTGGTGCCAACGGGAGCATCAGCCTTGCCTTCACCCACAGCCATTTCAGCCGTGCCGCCCACGCGCATACCTGTCTGAGCCATGTTGTCCACAAGGGTCATCAAGGCGCTGGAAGGGTCTTTGTAAGGCAGCGGCATCACAGCCTGCTGGATCGGCATACCGCCTGTTTTGACCAAAGCGCCGCCGCCCGGAGGGACGCGGAAGATGTTGGTGTTTTGGCGAGCGCCAGTGTCCGCATAAAGGAAGCCGGGGAAGTTTGAGTACATGCCAGCATCTAGCATCTCACGCCAAGCTGCCGTGACAGCATTTGTCGTGTTGCCAAGAATATGAAGCAAGCCAATGTCATAGAAGCCGAGGCCGGGGACAAAGGTATATTTAACGAAGTTCTGGCGAGCTGTTGGAAGCTCTTCCTCGTCCTCATCGTAGTTGCGAACGATGGACAGGATTTCCTTAGTCGAGGCATCGATGGTCACTCGGTAAGGAATTTCGAGGCCCGTCTCTTTGCCCTTCCACTTATGCTCAAACCCATTGATGTTGAGTTCGCAATAGCATTCGTAGATTTCACGATCCCGATCATCAGGACGCATGACAGTATTTGTCACGCCTTCGATGGAATTTTTCTCACGCTGAACAGCATTTGTCTCAGTTTGCATCGGTGTGGACAGTTCCACATCACGATAAACACCAAGAATTTGCAGGCGCTTAACCGTTGAAGGACGCATCATTACGCGGTGCGTAACGCGACGAGCGTTCTGAAGGTCTGTTGCTGAGTTGTTAACAATTAAGTCATCTGCGTCAACACTTTCAGAAACCGGACGGTTCCGCAGCGGGCAAAAATAAACCTTTTTGAAGCTGGTGCCACCAAAGCCGAGCATTAAAAGCATTCGGTCGGTGTCTGGATAATACTCCGTGGCAGTGCTGGTCAGGTAATGATTAAGGTCTTTTTCCAAAGCATTAGAAAAAAAGTCCTGTTGAGCAGACGAAGCAATCGCATCATTGCGAATCTTAACAGGGCCATCCGTAGGCAAAAGCTCAGACCTAGCATTGGCTTGGAAGCGCAACACAGCTTCAAGAAGCAGCGGGTGGCGAACCTTGCTCATCCCCTCAATAGGAGCGCCGTCAGACGCCCCTTCAAGGCCGGGAATTTCGATCTTCAAGCCCAGAAGCTTCAGACCCTGCGCTCGGTCTTCAACCCAATCCCTGCGGCTATCAAGATCGTCTCGGATGCCATTCATCAGGGTTTCGGAGATTGCACTAAGCTCGCCCGAATCAATATCATCCACAAGGTTGCGGAACCAATTAGCAGCCTTTTCAGCCTCAGAAGCCTCTGAAGCTTCTTCAACAGGACGCCCATCCAACGAGATGGTAACGGAACCATCCTCGTGTTCGATCTTCAGGATGTTGCCGTTATCATCTGTGTCGTATGAAGGGCCTTCTTCATCGATCTTAACGATAAGGTCATCATCAACCGAGGTTTCAGTTGGTTCTGGAGCAACTTCCCGCAAATTCGGGACAAGGCCGGGCGTCAAAGGCATGGTTAATTCCCTTCAGCGGGCAAAGCTTCCATCTCCGCGACGAAACGGCGAATACCCTCTTGAGCCGCTAGTGTATCGTTTTTAGCCTGAATTTCATAGGTGCGAGTGTAATCATAGGGCGGCTGGCCCCAGACCTCGACTTTAAATATGCCAAGGCCCACCGGAGTAGCGGGTTTAACGACATCAACAACAGCACTTGCCAAGATACGAGCCATTTCATCCTCGGAGTTTAAAGTCCGTTAAGGCGGTTGTGGAGGCCCCCTAGACCAACCCGTACCGACAGGATGATCCTTCCCCGCCACGGATCACAGCGGTTTGTTCCACTATAACATATTGCAAGGAAAAAGCCGCCAGTGGGTGTCTCTTCCACTGACGGCTCTTGTTTTCCGAAACCCCCAAGAGAGAACCACCAACCCTTGGACCTCTATTATAGCACTGGTTCTTTACAGACCCAACTCTGATTTTGCGTCTGCGGGCGGCTCCGGCAGGGGCATCCAATGGGTTGGGCATACGTCCCATTCACCATCATACCAGCCGGACTGGATCGAATCCCAAGACGCAAGGGACATGATCGGCCACCCGGATTCATACCAAAACACAAAGATTTCCGTACCGTCTTTTGGCGCGGTTGTAATCAACTTCCATTCAGTCATTGCCCCCTCCTTTGCCATCAATGGTTTTCAGATCGGCTGTCGATGGTGTCTTAATCGACATATTGACCTTACGCATCATGGTGAAGGTCAATTCTTTGGCGGTCTGGTCGTTGGTCATGTCAGAAACTCTGACCAGATAGCAGAAGGCTATAGCCCGCTGTGCCACAAAGTCCTCAAAGGCTGTCGGGTCCAGATCGCTAAGGTCCAGCATAGTTGCGCTATCATCAATGCCATCATCGTCATCAGACATCAGGACCTCCTTTGCTGGCGATAAAAGGCATGGTGCCTGTCATCGCGTAGGACTTTGACTTCAGCCTCCAGCCTATCCAATTCTTTGGCTAGGCCAATCAACTCTTCAGCCATACAGAACTCAGTAGCCATACCGCCCCGCGTTATACGGAACTCGGCTACCAGTTCCTCAATCAGCTTTTCGTCCGGGTGCAGACCTTTCACGAATACTGTTCCTCTAATTGTCTCATGCTGATGTGACGGTACTGCAATATGTGGCCCGCTTGGATTTGCAGCTCGTAGATGCCGTAGGACCAGCCAGTCGTCGCCGTGCCAGCATACTTGGCAACATACCCATCCGGCATGGCTGACCCAAGGTTAAGAACCTCAATTGAGTTGTTGATCCCGATTTTGGGTACCTTACGGAATGTGGATCGGTGTGTATGACCGAACACGATGGAATGTGTCGCGTGGTTGGCAATCTGGTTTTCAGAGTTTTGACCGCCATATGGTCGCCCCATGATGTTCATTGGCACATGGATAAAACCAACCCCATCAACCATCAGCCACTGCCCATAGGGGTGGATGCGCCAACGGTAGCGGGCCGACATCTCCTCAAACTGGGTGTACAGGGTGCCGACTGTTTCTGGGTTCTTGTTCTCAAACCGATTGATTCGGTCCTCATGATTTCCCGCCGTCATGTCCTGCGGGATTTCGAGGTGGCTGATCTCTTTGTAGAAGGCGCTCATGGCCTCTTCGCAGCTCTCTAAATCGGTCTTGAAAGAGGGCCGCTGGGCATGGGCATAAGAGCCGCGCTCCTCGTGCATGGACACACTGTCCCATGACGCAAAGTCGCCGATATGGACAACCCGGTCGGGCTTTAATTGGGCGGCGTGTTTGCCCATCCATTTGAAGCGGTCTTTAGAGATATTTGGCTGGTCGTGGCTGTCACCGATTGCCATGATCGTCATAGACTTCTGTTTGCCCATGACAATTCTTGGCTTGGTAGGGGTGCTGGAATTAGCGAGTGCCAGCTTTAGGAGGCGGTTCTCTTCTACTAGGGTTTGATGTTTTTCAATAAGGGGGGAAACTCTCAGCGGTTTGTTTTTGAGAATAACAGACCGGACTGTGCTTTCGTTCCTACCCAAGTAATAGGCAGTTTTATTGATGCCGCCCATCTGCAAGATGAGAGCTTGTAACTCTGGTGGGCTTAATATCATGATGAGCCTCGCCGCGCCGCACCATGCTATAGTATGTTGATATTGTGACAACTATTTGATGGCTAAAAACAAACCAATGTTTGAGAACGCATATCCTGCATAAATGATTGCCATCGGCGTATTGCCCAGCAGGTACTGATTTATGGAGATATAGCCATAAATTAGACCCACAAGGATGATCAGAGGACCACTCACTTAACACCCAATGGCAGAACAGGTTTACACTGGCAGGGCCACTCCATCAGGACGGACCAGTTCCCATGATGTGTTCCCAATAGACCCGGATGCGGCAGCCAACCGAGGGCAACCGCTGCATTACAGGCGTGTAGTGGCATATACCGAAAGATAGATGTCATAGGTCAAATGCCATGATCCATATAGCTACTAGTATTGCCATGAAGATTGGGGTGATGGCTGGATTATCTGGCATGGAGATCATCGAAAAATTCAATGTACTCCCGCAGCTCTCTTGATCGAGCCGGGCGCTTCATCTTGCGGATAGCTTTAGCTTCTATGTCTCTAATTCGCTGTTTACATACATTAAATTGTGTTCCAACCTCATCTAAAGTTTGAGGAACACCAGACGTAAGTCCAAAGCGTAAATCCAAAATCCTTTGCTCACGAGGTGTAAGAGACTCTAACATGACTCGCCTAATAGTCGGCGCAAAGTCATCCAACATCTTCCTATCATCCACGGGTAGGGCGTCCATACGGAGGCTTGTAGAGACCTGCATGAGGTCAGCCTTGTTCACCTCTGTAATGTATTTATTGCGCTGTAGGGGCGCTTCTCGCCGCTCTGGCGGGTAGATGTAATCGGGAAGAACTTGCAGGGCGTTTGCTAATCTGATGATTGACCCATTAACTTGCCCCTTTTTTCTGTAAAATGGAGCTTTAAATGCAATAATCTCATTAACACTCGGATATTGAAGGTTATTTTCACGACAAAAAGCCGGGACGCTTTCGTATCCCAATTCCTCAATGCGTTTAAGAACTGCGTTGTTTCTGACTTTGATCTCTAGTCTGTAGTCTTTCATTTTAAGTCTCTCTAAATGTATCATTGAGTGTTATATAGGTGGTCTTCCAAAGGTAATGTTTTTTTCAGCTCGGATGTCTTGATTGCGCCAAGTCCAGCACTGACCATCTTCTTGGAAGCATACCCAAAGTAGATCATGTTCTGGACCGTAGTCAATTAAAACGTGAGCAAGAGCTTTGCCGTTTGGTGTGACCACAGGCAATGGCGGGTTAAGCTGAAGCATCTTTCTTCTCCGTCAATCCTAATCCAACAGCCAAAATCAAAGCAACAACGCCAAGCTGATCATCAACCTTCATTCCGTTCTCTTCCCACGCTTTTACTGCATGATTCATGGCTTCAGTCATATTCGATTGAAGCCCTTCAATATAATCGGCTGCTTCCATTGCGAGGCTATGGCGCAAGCCGCACTCAGGGTCTTCGGCGCGTAGGCGCTTTACAATATCATTCATACGCCACACATCCCTTCACAGTCGTTATTGAACAGGTCAGACTGACCAAGCTCGGCTGCCGTCCGAAGATCAACTTGATCAAGCGGCTTACAGCTTCGATGAATATATGGGATCGCCTTCAGAACCTTTGTGTGGTCCAAAGCCCGAATGGCATGATCGACATCAACAGCTTCCTGAAAAGCCGTAGGGTCGGTCGCCTTCATATGTATCCAGCTCTCATCCGATCTGAACGGACAGA
>Ga0114980_10000844_pt1 | contig 21881 bp, 20 predicted proteins | sample S_140806_EF_Meta_FD_87018 | JGI IMG/M metagenome (GOLD analysis project Ga0114980, IMG submission 87018) | Freshwater microbial communities from Lake Simoncouche, Canada to study carbon cycling - S_140806_EF_MetaG | ecosystem: Environmental > Aquatic > Freshwater > Lake | place: Lake...
ACCCGAAGTGTCTAGCTGACTGATTTTTTTTTGAAAACGTAGCTGAAAGGGTTGTGATAAATCTTGTCGGCCACTTTCGAGATTTGTGGTATATCGGAGTCGCTTGTCGTCTTTAGCACCAGCGGCTCCCGGTTTAGCAGCTGCAATACTAAGTGGCTTTACCACTGGCTCCAGTGCTTTGTAGGCATACAGCGTATCTCTTTTGGTATTGCCCGGTATTATAGGGTAAGGCAGAAATGCAAAGTATTGGGTGCTGTCGTCGTATTTTTTAGAAAAGGTACTTTTTACCACAAAAACCTGAAAGGTATCCCGCGGCAAAAACCGAAAACTGAATTCTCCCTTCCCATTGAGCTTGGTATAATAAGGGGGCTTTAATTTAAAGATAGCCGTATCCGTTAAGTTTTTGTGCAGCACAACAATAAGGGTTGAATCTATTTTCCCGTTTTCTGCTAAAAGTACTTTGCCGCTATAGCTTAAATTGTCAAGTTTTTTTCCGGTAGAAAAGGTATAAGTAAAATCACGGAGGATATTGCTTTCGTTAACATCCCGAATAGATTCTCCAAATTGGAAAGTATAGGTAGTGTTTTCTCGCAGGGTATCTTTAATTTTTATAGTAACATTTCTCAGTTTGTAGTCTACCAATGGCGCAATTTCCATGGATGGGTTTACAATTAAGTTCTGAGGAACATCCTGAGCACTTACATATTCATCAAAGGTGAGGGTAATGAAGGTAGGCTTCACATTTACCGACGAATCTTTGGGGTTTGCCAGAACAAGCTTTGGTGGCAGGGTATCTCGTAACCCACCCCCCGGAGGTATTATATTAGCGCAGGACCCCATCATTAGCCAGGTGGCCAGCAGGGGCAACATGCCTAAACAAAGCCCTCCGGTTAAAACAGAAAAAATTTTCTTCATGTGGCGCAAAGGTAACCCTAAAAATATTTATCAGTTGTTTATCCGGCACGCAAAAATTCGGGTTTATTGTTTGCACGAACAGAAACCTTCGTTTACATGAACTTATTGGCCCAAGGGGTGTTATAATTGAATATATATGCCCCATGTCTAAAACCTATACACTTAACACCGTTCTTTCTATTCCCGTATCACTAGATGATGCATGGGAGTTTTTTAGTCGCCCCGATAACCTACAAACTATTACACCCCAGCACCTAGGATTTCAGATTCGTTCAAAACACCATGGGCCTTTCATGTATTCTGGACAAATAATTGAGTACACAGTAAAGCCTTTATTGGGTATTCCTTTGTACTGGATGACGGAAATTACCCATGTAAGCGACAAAAAATATTTTGTGGATGAACAGCGCTTCGGTCCTTATAGCTTATGGCATCACCAGCATCACTTTAAGGCTATAGAAGGAGGTGTTGAGATGACGGATATTGTACATTATAAACTTCCCCTCTGGTTCTTGGGCGACATTGCCCATAGCCTATTTGTTCGGTCCCAACTGGAACACATATTTCAATACCGCACACAACAAGTAGAAGCCCTTTTTGGTAAGTGGGAACAGCGATGATATCGAGGTGCTGCTCTATTTCAACTCAGTAAGCGGACTCACATTATTTCCCCGGTCGATGGTTACCACAAAAGCCCGGTTACCCTGGGTTTCTGGGTACTGACTGAGTTGCAGCAATATTTGTTTTTGAAGCGGAAATACTTTGATGAGCCTTGTATTCATGAATTTTGCCTCTTTAGTTGTAGGAGCAATTAATAGTGCCAGTCCCCGTATATTCTCATTTCCGGTATAGGTTACCTGATATTCCCCAACTCCCTTTTTTTCGATTTTAGGTTGGTCTGGACTGCTATCGTCAATCCAAGGCATAGGGGGAACTAGGGCTGGGTAGTGATAATAATTATTTTTCAAACTGTCGCTCCATCCATTTGGGTTCGTTTCGAATGATTTACTGCTGAAAAATACACTGCCCTGTGTGGTAGGATAGCCCCGGAGTTCTCTGATTTGTGCAGGCAACTCATTTGGATTTTTCCATGCGGAGTTACTTCCAGCCCGGTAAAAACCATGACCGATATATACATTCTTTCCATAACTATAATCGTTCCACCATTTTAGTAACGTAGAATAATCGGCGGCTGCATGTCCTCGTTCCCAATACAACTGCGGAACCACATAATCAATCCAGCCTTTTTGTAGCCACAAAAGTATATCAGCATATAAATCGTCATAATTGGTTTGCCCGGCAGTTGTATTGCTTCCCATGGGATCTTTTGATTGGTTGCGCCAAACACCGAAAGGACTGATGCCAAATTTTACCTCAGGGTTCACTTGCCGAATTGCGTTGTGCAGGTTTACAATGATACTGTCGCAGTTGCTTCTTCTCCAGGCGTCTTTCGTAAGTCCATTACCAAATTGTTGGTAGGTTTTTTCATCGGGAAATTCTTTTCCCGCAATCCGGTAAGGATAAAAATAGTCGTCCATGTGAATGGCATCCAGGTCGTACCGGCTTACTAGGTCTTTCACAATGGCAACGGTATGTTTTCTTACTTCGGGAAGTCCGGGGTTGAAATATTTCTTATCTCCGTATACCAAAAACCATTCGGGGTGGATTTTGGTGGGATGATTGGGTGCAATGGATGATTTTACCACATTAAATACTGCCCGGTAAGGGTTTAGCCAGGCATGAAACTCCATCCCTCTTTTATGGGTTTCGGTGATCATAAACGTGAGTGGATCGTAAAAGGGATCGGGTGCCAACCCTTGTATGCCGGTTAGATATTCGCTCCAGGGCTCGAGTTTTGATGGGTAGAGTGCATCACCTGCTGGCCTAATCTGCATCAATATGGCATTCATGCCATTTCTTTGGTGCATGTTGAGCAATTCAATAAAACTAGCTTTTTGCTCTTCCACTGAAAGATTTTTGCTTTTTGGCCAGTCTATATTTTCAACACTTGCCACCCAAACACCTCTGAATTCGTAGTTGGGATTGGTATATTGGGCTTTTGCTGTAAAGGCAAATAGTACAATCAGAAACGCGATAGCGCTGCGCAGAAGATGGGGGATACATTTCATAGTAAACAAAGGTATCAAATTTGCACAAAGCTTATTGCTCCCAAACTTTTAATCCTTCGCTACAATTAGAACAGATATCAATATTTTTCCGGCCGTTGGTGAGCTGATTCCTGAAATCACGATAGGCCTCGCTTTGCCAAATTTCACGGAATGATTGGGTTTGCAGATTACCCAAACGATGGGTAGCATCTTTATCAAAACAACAGGGTACTACCAGCCCATCCCAGGTAATTACATTGGCATGCCAGAGTTTCCAGCATTGATTGCGTAAGCCACTTTTTACTTGCCGATTGCCAGCAGCATCCTTTTTGTAGCGGCTATACTTATCGATGCTTGGTATCAGCTGATGCGGGTCATTTTCATAATCATACACCTGGGCGGTTTTAAACCGAACCTGATCTACGCCTATCTCTTTCCCTATTTTGCGGATGTCATCTAGCTGATGCTCATTAGGCTTAACCACCAGAAACTGGAAAAAAATAAAAGGGGTTCGGCTTTTCAATTTCTTTTTCCAGTGCACAATCCGTTGGGTGCCCTCCAGCACTTTGTTCAGTTGCCCCCCTACCCGGTATTGTTCATATACATCCTGGGTGGTTCCGTCAATAGAAATAATCAGCCTATCTAGGCCACTTTCAACGGTTTCCCTTGCTTTTTCATCTGTTAGGTAGTGTGCATTGGTAGAAGTAGCCGTATAAATGCCTTTTTGATGGGCGAATTGTACCATTTTTAAAAAATCCGGATTCAGGTAGGGTTCTCCCTGAAAATAAAATATCAGGTAAAGCAAATCCTTGTGCAAATCGTTGATGGTTCGGCTGAAAAAATCGTTGTTCAGCATTCCGGTAGGTCGGGTAAAAGCCCGCAGTCCGCTCGGGCATTCCGGGCAACGCAAATTACAGGAGGTAGTAGGCTCAAAAGATACAGAAATGGGCATGCCCCACTGAATTGGCCTGCCGGTAAGCCGGGTTAACTGGAAAGAGCCATATACCTTGGCCGAATTCCATAGTTTTCGAAAAGTGAGTTTACGCAATAGATTTACACTATCCGTCCAGTTAACATACAACATGCCGTAAAAATACTATTATCGGCCGAAAACCCTGGTTTCTGTTTAGAGATGGGCATTGGCAACCCGCTTGCTTAACGGTAACTTTATTGAAAAGAGGCTAGTTTTTGTTACAATAATAGTATTCGAGGAGAAGCAATAAAAAAGGCATAAATTGTGTATATGTCCATACATCCAGATAATTCTACCTGTCAGAACTGCAACCAGCGGTTTAACTCGATTTTTTGTAAGGCGCATGAAGACCATGTAAATCAGATTAACGATCAAAAAATTTGCAATGTGTATAAAAAAGGGCAAACCCTCTTTAATGAAGGTTCACATCCCTTTGGTGTTTTTTGTGTGAGTGATGGAAAAATTAAAATGTCGCATTTGGGAGATGATGGAAAAGAGCAAATTATTCGTTTGGTAAAAGCGGGAGATATCCTAGGTTACCGGGCCCTTTTAAGCGGCGAAAGATACAGCGCCAGTGCGGAGGCATTGGAAGACACTCAAGTATGTTTTATTCCCCGAGATTTATTTGTAAAAATTCTTAAGCTGGATAGCAATCTGGCTTTTGAGATGATGAAATTGCTGAGCGATGAGTTGCATCGGGCAGAAGTGAAACTTACCCACCTCGCTCAAAAGCCCATTCGGGAGCGGCTGGCAGAAACCCTTTTGTTTATTAAAGAGACCTACGGCTATGAAACCGATGGCGTTACACTGAATGTGCGACTGTCTCGAGAAGATATTGCTAATGTCGTGGGAACTGCTACCGAGTCGGCAATCCGCTTGTTAAGTGAGTTTAAAAAAGATGGAATGATTGATCTGGAAGGGAAAAAGATAAAAATCATGCAACCAAAAGAGTTGTTGCGAACTGCGAATATTCAAGATTAAGGTAGGCTCAGCTTCAAATGCTCACCCTTTTTTTACATTTCATTCTAGTAAAACTGATAAAAGTCATTTATTTATATGAATGATATCATTTACTTGCCCACTGGTGTAAAATATTTTTACATCCAAATTCTAGGGCATGGAATCCAGCATTTGGAACATACAATTGGGGAATCAGATACCCGCATCTGAACTCTGTGAAAAAATAGAGGCGGAATGCCAGCCCGAATTGTTAGCATTTTGTAATCGGATTGAAAAATATCTTACACTGCATACAGTAAATGAAATAAAAGATCAGCATGTTGAACTGGTAGTGATGTTGTTCGACAAAATGGTTGATGAGCTTACCCATCTGTTTTTAAAAGAGAAAGGGCTGATCTTTCCGGGTATCCAGGCAAAAGGCTTGCAGTTTGTGTTACAGCCAGCCGTAATTCAGCAAATTCAGCTTACCCAAGAAAAAATTACTGCTTTACTCTGTAGATTAAGGCAGGTGTTAAACAATTTTCAAATGAAGCCTACCTGGAGTAGTGAATGGAAAAATTGTGTACAGGATTTTTTTCAATTAGAAACCAAAATTCATCAGTGGATATATATAGAACAAAATATGTTGTATCCGCTTTTTGTGAATGTTGCCAACGTTAATTGATGTAAGTATGCAAAAAGTACTGCTGGCCGAAAATATAGTTACCTGTTATCATTGCGGGGAACAAGTGGGTGTTGATGATTTGATAGTAGCGGACAAGCACTTTTGTTGTAGCGGATGTAAAATGGTGTATGAGATTTTAGAAAATGCCGGTCTTTGTGAATATTATGCCTTAGAGAATACACCCGGTAACCAACTTAGAAAAGTGCGGGCAGATCAATTTGCATTTTTAGATGATCCCAAAGCACAACTCGGTGTTATCCGATTTCAGGATAGCTCACAAACCCATGTAGTACTTTATCTGCCACAGATTCATTGTAGTAGTTGTTTGTGGCTGCTCGAAAATTTACATCAATTGAATCCGGCAATAGTCAGTTGTAGGGTTCAGTTTGAAAAAAAACAGGTATCCATTATATTTAAGCAGGCAGCTTTTTCTCTGCGTTCCCTTGCCGAATTACTTACCAGTATTGGCTACGAGCCTTATTTTAGTTTACAAGATTTGCAAATTAAAAGGGCCCCATTCAATCGAACACAATTGTTTAAAATGGGGGTGGCGGGGTTCTGCTTTTCTAATATAATGCTCATGAGTTTCCCTGAATATTTTGGGATTGATGCGCAGGAGCAGGTATTGCAACATTTATTTCGGTATGCCAACATGTTACTCAGTTTGCCCGTATTTTTTTATAGTGCAACAGAGTTTTATCAAAGTGCTTGGGCTGGATTGCGTAACCGATATCTGAATATTGATGCCCCGATTGTACTTGCGATATGGGTAACTTTTGCACGTAGCATATACGAAGTATTGAGCAATACAGGCGGGGGGTATTTTGATTCGATGAGCGGCATCGTATTTTTTATGCTACTAGGAAGAGTGTTGCAAAACAAAACCTATCAGCAACTGAATTTCGATAGAGATTATACTGCTTATTTTCCTATGTCGGTTTCGGTAGTGAAGGAGTCTGAGGTTTCAACTATCACCTTGCCGGATGTAAAATTAAATGACACCCTATTAATTCACCACGGAGATTTGATTCCCACCGATGGGATACTTACCCGGGGTAAAGCGCTGATTGATTACAGTTTTGTTACCGGAGAAAGCATTCCCGTAGAAAAAGATATGGGAGAGATTATTTATGCTGGAGGTAAGCAATTAGGAAGTAATATCGAACTGCTGGTAATTCGAGAAGTATCGCATAGTTATTTAACCCAACTATGGAACCGGCGCGAAGAAAAAACATCTTCCAAAGAAACCCACTCATTTGTAAATGCCCTCAGTCGCTATTTTACTTGGGGAGTTTTAATGATTGCCCTCATGGCGGGAAGTTATTGGCTAATAACAGATGCCGCTCGCACCCTGAATGCCATAACATCCGTTCTAATAATTGCCTGCCCCTGTGCACTATTGCTAAGTAATACTTTTACCAACGGGAATATGTTACGGCGCCTGGGTCGCAATCAATTTTATCTTCGGAATGCACAAACCCTCGAAAATCTGGCGAATGCCGATTATATCCTTTTCGACAAAACCGGAACGCTATCTACCGGCCAGTTTAATGAAGTGTCTTTTCATGGCCAACCCCTAACCTATCAACAGCGGAAAAGCTTGGCCTGTTTGGCAGCCCAATCTACTCACCCTTTGAGCAAGGCAATTGTTCAGTGGACGGGAATACAAGAGCGGTTGCCAGTACTGGCATTTAATGAAATACCCGGAAAAGGAATAGAGGGATTGGTTGGGGATGACTTACTAATGCTAGGATCGGCAAGATTTGTATTAGGTGAATCCCAGGCCCCGGGATCTTTTGCCGAAGTGTATTTTTCATGGGATCAGCAACTGATGGGTAAGTTTACTTTCAGCGCCGAATACCGGGAGGGCTTGGCAGGGCTAATTGCAACTATTAAAAAAAGATTCCAGGTTGCAGTAGTAAGCGGCGATCACGCGGCCGATAAATGGATGTTGCAACAGCTTTTTGGTAAAGAAGTAAAATTATTATTCGATCAGCTGCCCAATGATAAGCTGGAGGTAGTAAACTCATTACAACAAAAGGGCCATTGCGTAATAATGGTTGGCGACGGGTTGAATGATGCCGGAGCACTAATGCAGGCAGATGTTGGAATAGCTGTTTCAAATGATAACAATCGCTTTACCCCAGCCTGCGACTGTATTTTGTCTGCAAATGCCCTTACCAGGCTTCCTCAGTTTCTGCAGGTTGCCAGGGCAAACAAAAAAATTGTGCTCACAGCCTTTATTGTATCCGTTCTATATAATATTATCGGTTTGTTTTTTGCAGTACAAGGAATTTTAAACCCAATGATTGCTGCCATCTTAATGCCTTGCAGTAGCATCAGCATTCTGATTATTGCATTTGGCCTTAGCAACTGGTATTGTAATCGCCTGGGACTAAAATAAATTTTTGAAAAATGATTTTTGTCATAAATCACCTCATGCGAGGGTTTTAGTTTTGACTAATATTCAAAAGATATGAACGTAATCATTATTCTGCTAGTTATTAGTTTATCCATCGCCTCCCTTTTTCTATTGGCCTTTATCTGGAATGTAAAAAATGGGCAGTATGAGGATGAAATTTCTCCCGCAATCCGCATCTTATTCGACGATCGAAAGCCAACTTCTTTTCATACACAAGAAAAAAAAGACGGGGTGGCTACTGGTGCTAAAAGTATTGTTAAACCATAATATAATCATTCAATTCCTATGCAAGTAGAAACTTTTTATTATGATAATCGAATTGTAAAAAACTTTGCCTTTGCTACTCTGTTGTGGGGAGTAGTAGGCATGTTGGTGGGGTTATTAGCTGCCGTGCAGATGTACTTGCCGGCAGCTAATTTTGGTCTACCCTTTACAACTTTTGGAAGGGTTCGACCGCTCCATACCAATGCAGTTATTTTTGCTTTTGTTGGAAATGGAATTTTCATGGGCGTATATTATTCTCTCCAGCGGCTATGTAAAACGCCCATGTTCAGCAAAGCACTTAGTGCCATTCATTTTTGGGGTTGGCAATTAATTATTGTATCTGCAGCTATTACTTTATTGGCCGGATATACAACCGGAAAAGAGTATGCCGAACTCGAATGGCCGATTGATATTGCCATCACTTTGGTTTGGGTAGTATTTGGTATCAACATGTTTGGTACCATTTTACAGCGCAGAGAAAAGCATCTGTATGTAGCCATTTGGTTTTTTATTGCTACTTGGGTAACCGTTGCCATGTTGCATATTGTAAACTCCTTTGAAATGCCAGTTAGTTTATTTAAAAGCTATAGTTGGTATGCGGGTGTGCAGGATGCTTTGGTGCAATGGTGGTATGGACATAATGCCGTGGCCTTCTTTTTAACCACTCCCTATTTAGGCATCATGTATTATTTTTTGCCTAAGGCTGCCAATCGGCCAGTATATAGTTACCGGCTTTCTATTATTCACTTTTGGGCGCTAATATTTATTTATATCTGGGCGGGCCCACACCACTTATTATATACGGCACTACCCGACTGGGCTCAAAGCTTAGGGGTAGTATTCAGCATTATGTTAATTGCGCCTTCTTGGGGAGGTATGTTAAATGGCTTGTTTACACTCAGGGGCGCATGGGATAAGGTTCGAGAAGAGCCCGTATTAAAGTTTATGGTGGTTGCCATCACTTGTTACGGCATGGCTACTTTTGAAGGCCCACTGCTGAGCTTGAAATCTGTAAATGCTATTTCACACTTTTCCGACTGGACCATCGCCCACGTGCATGTGGGTGCCTTGGGTTGGAATGGATTTCTCACTTTCGGTATTCTTTACTGGCTAATTCCTCGAATTTATCAAACTCCCTTGTATTCAAAGAAATTGGCTGGCACCCATTTCTGGATTGGAACCATTGGAATTGTTTTATATACCATTCCTATGTATTGGGCTGGATTTACGCAGGCCATGATGTGGAAACAATTTACGCCCGAAGGCACCCTAGCTTTTCAGTTTTTAGAAACCGTAACCCATATTATCCCACTTTATATTGTACGAAGCATTGGCGGTTTGTTGTACCTGATTGGCGTGTTTGTTATGGTATATAATGTTGTAAAAACAGTGCGGGCTGGAAGTTTGCTCGCTCAGGAAGAGGCGCAGGCTGCTCCACTTTTAGAGGATACCCCGGTGCACGGAAAAGAATATTGGCACAAATGGATTGAAAGACGTCCACTACAGATGCTGGTTTTCAGTTTTATCTTGGTGGCTATTGGGGGTTTGCTCGAATTAATTCCCACTTTCTTAATCAAAAGTAATATTCCCACCATCAGCTCGGTAAAGCCCTACACGCCGCTGGAGCTTCAGGGAAGAGATTTGTATATATCTAATGGCTGTTATGTTTGTCACTCTCAAATGATACGCCCATTTCGCGACGAAGTGGCTCGCTATGGTGAATATAGTAAGGCAGGCGAGTTTGTATATGATCATCCATTCCAATGGGGCAGTAAAAGAACAGGTCCCGATCTGGCCCGAATTGGCAATAAATACCCCAACAGTTGGCACTACAATCACATGCTGGAACCGCAAAGTATGAGTCCTGGTAGTATAATGCCTTCTTATGCTTGGATGTTAGACGATCCGATAGATACTGCCTCTACTCCTGCCAAAATCAGGGCGATGCAAAGGTTGGGGGTTCCTTTTCCGGAAGGGTTTGATCAAATAGCCAATGCCGATTTAATGAAACAGGCAGAATCTATCCGAACCAAATTGGCAGCAGACAAAATTAAAACGCCGGCTAACCGTGAAATCATTGCCATGATTGCCTATTTGCAAAGAATGGGAACGGATATCAAAGCAATGCCTGTAGCAGCCACTCAGCAATAAAATCAATAATCAAGTAAATACTACTTATGAAATTCGTGCATTATTTAGAAAAAATATCCGGAATAGATGTGTATGGGATTACGTCGTTTTTCATTTTTTTCACCTTGTTTTTAGTGATGTTGTGGTGGGCACTGAAAGCAGATGACCGCTTGATAGAGGAAGTAAAGAATATTCCGTTGAATCATTAATCTACTATTCGAAAAAAAATCAGTATGAAACCCTTCAGCCTGCAATTGCATAAAAAACTAAGTATTGCTACTATTCTGTTCCTGTTACTTTTTATTCAGCAACCCGCTTGGGCAGCGGGGCCTCCTGTTCCCTCGGAAATGAGTAATCCCATTGCCCAGTTATTGGTGGGCATCATAGTCGCTTTATTGTTAATCATTATGTTATTGGCATATGTTGTGTTAGGCGCCGCAGAACTATATCTGGAGCGTTACCAGGAAACCAAAAAAGTAGCCAAATTGTTATTGGTTACTGGTATGATACTAGGCGCGGCCCCTCTTTATGCAGAGCAGACTGCCGGAAGTTCAGAAGCAGTGGTAAAGCTATCCGATACCTCCCTGTATACACTCATCGCAGTTATTCTAGTTGAATTTGGCACTATATTTTATTTGTTGATAAACCTTCGGGCGCTACTCTCGAAAGAAAAAGAAATCGCCCCTTCTGCAAAACCCTCTTTTAGTTTTTCGGCATGGTGGGAAAAGTTCAATCGCTTTAAGCCCGTGCAGGAAGAATCGAATATCGATTTGGGGCATGATTATGATGGTATTCGGGAGTTAGATAATCGACTACCACCCTGGTGGTTATATGGTTTTTATGCCTGTATTGTTTTTGCAGTAATTTACTTGTACCGTTTTCATGTAGCGCATACGGCACCATTAAGTGGTGAAGAGTATCAACTGGCAGTTACTGAGGCGGCTGCCGACAAAGAAGCCTATCTAGCAAAAGCTGCCAACAAAGTAGATGAAAAAACGGTGGTATACCAAACCTCGCCTGATTATTTAGCAGGGGGTAAGAAAATATTTTCTACCGCTTGCACACCTTGCCATCTCGCAGATGGAGGCGGAAGTGTTGGTCCTAATCTAACAGATGATTATTGGATTCATGGAAACACCATTCAGGATATTTTTAAAACAATCAAGTATGGATATCCAGAAAAGGGAATGAAAAGCTGGCAAGAGGATTATACACCAGCTCAAATTGCTCAGTTGGCAAGCTTTATTAAATCATTGCACGGCACCCATCCTGCTAAACCAAAAGAACCACAGGGGATTCTGGTAGTAGAAGCTGGAAAATCAGTCGCCGATAGCACCCATCCGACTCCTTCTGCAGACAGTTTGGTAGGTAAGCCGGTTGCACAATAATTCTTTGATAAAGGGAGTAAACTAGTATGAGCCATATTATTCATCACAACGAACCAGTAACTGAAAATTTTAGAGATAGAATTGCCACGGTTAACGAAAAGGGAAAGCGAAACTGGATATATGCCTATCAGCCTGCCGGAAAATTTTATCGGCTTAGAACGATATTAAGTATTGTATATTTTCTTGTATTTTTCGGACTGCCCTTTGTTCAGATAAATGGAAGGCCTCTGTTTCAGTTTAATATTCCAGCGGCAAAGTTTATTTTATTTGGAAAGATTTTCTGGCCCCAGGATTTTTTCATCTTCGGGATTACCATGATTACGTTTGTGTTTTTTATTATCCTGTTTACCGCAGCTTTTGGTAGGTTGTTTTGCGGTTGGGCTTGTCCGCAAACTAATTTTATGGAGATGATGTTCCGTAAAGTAGAGTTCTGGATTTTGGGAGATGCCCCTGCACAGCGACAATTGGCAGCTGCTCCATGGACCACCCAAAAAGTTGTAAAAGTTGCTGCCAAGCATTTGGCATTTTTTGCACTTGCTTTTATTATTGCCAACTTTTTTCTGTCGTATATTATTGGCATGAAGGAGCTGGAAAAAATTATTACCGAGCCGATTGATCAGCATGTGGGCGGCTTTTTTGCCCTTTGCTTATTCAGCGGCGTGTTTTATGCAGTGTATGCCTATTTTAGAGAGCAGGCTTGCACGGTGGTTTGCCCCTATGGTAGATTGCAGAGCGTTTTGTTAGATAAGAACTCGATGATTGTGGCCTATGATTACAAACGGGGGGAGCCAAGAGGGCATTATCACAAAGGCGAGGAAGCCACAGAACTAGGCGATTGTATAGATTGCCATCAATGTGTAAAGGTTTGCCCTACTGGTATTGATATCCGGAATGGGGTACAAATGGAATGTGTAGGCTGCACAGCCTGTATCGATGCCTGCGACCATATTATGCTGAAGCTGAATAAGCCTACCGGGTTAATTCGCTATGCATCCGAAAATGCCATCGCCGAAGGGAATCCGCTCCGGTATACGATCCGCATGAAGTTGTATACTGCACTTTGTTGCTTGCTGTTATTGATTTTGAGCTTCCTATTGTTTACCCGAAAAGATATTGATGTTACCATTATCAGAACAGCCGGTATGTTATATCAGGAAAGAGGTGCTGATAGCATCACCAATTTGTACACTGTAAAATTGATTAATAAAACTACCCGCGAAGAGAAAGTGCACATCCGCCTCGAAAATCAGCCTGGTCGAATCCAGATGATTGGAAAGGAAGAGATTACCATTCCAGTAGAGGGGCTATCGACTGCTTCCTTTTTTGTGGTTTTACCGATTGCTGAAATTAAAAATCGAAAAACACCTATCCATTTACAAATCGCGCAGGCGGGAAAAGTAATTATAGAAAAAACAACTAATTTTTTAGGTCCGCTTGGGGAGGAACATTCAGAAAAATAATACTTACTACTATGAACTGGGGACGATCATTGATACTGGTGTTTGTTGTGTTCGCTGCCTTTATGGGCTATCTGGTTTACCGAGCCTCGGGAACGCATTTTGATCTTGTGTCGAAAGAGTATTATAAAGATGAACTCCGGTACCAAGATAAAATCGATGGATTTCGGAATGCCGCCGCGTTGGATGCCGTTCAATTGAGGGTGGATAGTGCTGGCATCCTTCAAATCCGGTTTCCCGAACAAATGAAGGGGAAGCCCGTTCAGGGATCGCTTTGGTTATATTGTAAAACGGATGCTGGAAAAGATGTACATATCCCATTAGCGGAGGATACTACCGCCCTGCGCGTTTTTAATGTGTCGGGTAGGCCTTCTGGCAAGTACCTAGCGAAACTACATTGGGAAGTACTGAGCGTTCCCTACGAATTTGAACAAGAAATTATTATACGCTAATGCTCCCTTTATCGTTTTTTGCCGGTGCACTCTTATTAGGTGCTATTAGTAGCTTTCATTGTGTTGGGATGTGTGGTCCGTTGGTACTCAGCTTGCCAGTTGCCCAGCTGCCTGCTAACCAACGTTTCGCCGGATTGTGGTTGTATCATGGCGGCAGGATAGGAACGTATGCATTGATTGGTTTACTGCTGGGTTTGCTGGGGCGGCAAATTTCACTGGCTGGATGGCAACAAGGTTTTTCAATCGTGCTGGGAATACTGTTGTTATTGTACTTTGTGTTTAACCGAATTTCCAAGCCGCTGGCAGTACCACAATTATTTCGGCCATTTCAAAAGAATGTGCAAGCATTCATTTCCCGGTTTATTCAGCAACCTACTTTGCCAGCTATGTGGGGTATGGGTATGGCGAATGGATTACTTCCCTGCGGAATGGTATACGTAGCAGCTACCGGAGCTATCGCTTCCGGCTCAATTTCGGGGGGAATGGGGTTTATGATTTGCTTCGGATTGGCCACTATTCCTGCCCTCTATTTTCTTTCTTTATTGGGCACTTTATTTAATACTGCCCTAAGGCAAAATATGCGCCGCGTTTTGGCATTTGGAACACTTGTTATAGGAATATTATTGATTATCAGGGGCTTGAATATGAACATTCCCTATATTAGTCCTTATCTGATTTCCGGCACTTCTGGAACGGCCATTGATTGCGGCCGCTGATTTAACAAATAATTGCGGTGCAATTCTGCATTAATTTGTACTTTAAATTGTAAATTGCTTAAGCATCAATAAATGTAGATTTCGTATCTATTGAATTAGAATGCATAAAAAGTCAATAATTTTTTTCTCATAAGCAGTTAGTTTTGGTTGCGGTCCCGATTTTCATCGGGACCAATTTTTTTCTTACTGCATTGCATATTTCTTTCCCAGCCACCAACCCAACAAGCATCCGCCTAAATCAGCCAATATATCACCGAATTCGAAGGCGCGATTTATCACATAATATTTTTGAACAAATTCCATGGCAATGCCATAAACGGCGCCTACCAATGCTACTAACACCAGCCACCTTATACGTGAACTTCTTGAAACGGAAGTATTTACCAAGGGCCAGTAAAAAAGACAGCAAAAAATCGCAAATAAAAATACATGAACCAGCTTGTCTATTTGCAGATTATCCATCCACGGGTAAGCGGGCACTTTAGAACCTGGCAGCGTAAGTAGCCAGAAACTAATTGCCCACCATAATAATGCAGGAACAAAACGAATCCATTGAAGGGGAACAGGAGGTGTGGGAGTAGCCGCCATATTAACCTACTAACGCAGCATAGGCAGCGCTGTCCATCAAACCCTCAACCGAAGCAGCATCTGCCACGGAAATTTTTATCATCCATCCGTCTCCGTAAGGATCAGAATTTACCAATTCAGGTTGTTTTTCGAGCAGCGGATTGATACCCAGGATGGTACCGGCTACTGGCAGGAACAGGTCACTAACCGTTTTTACGGCTTCTACTGTACCAAACACTTCGTCGGCAGCCAATGATTTTCCTACAGTTGAAATGTCAACATACACGATATCTCCCAATTGGTGCTGGGCAAAATCGGTAATGCCTACAAAGGCTTCTGATCCACTAATGCGGACCCATTCATGTTCTTTCGTATAACGGAGCTCGGCAGGAAAATTCATACAAATAATTTATTGTTTGCAAATATTGGATAAAAATCAATGCTACGTGTTTTTTCAGTACTAAAAATCCTGTGCTTCAAAATATAATAATACGTGATCCCGAATAAAGTTCTCCTGTTCGGGAAGCGAAAAAACCGGTAGGTCTTTCACCTGGGTGAAATGGGGCCAGCCCTCTTCATCTTTGCCATCCATCCGGTAATAGCCGCTACTCTGTAAAATTCTGCACATAGCCACATGCATGAGGTCTTGTTTTTGTTCTTTGCTGATATTTTGGGTGATATAACCCGTTTCTTGTAGGCCGATTAAAAATAAAATGCCCTCTAAATCGGGTTTTTTGCCAAATCTTTCCACCAGTTTAGCTTCCAGGTTCCACCAACGTTGCTGAATATCATCTTGCATAAATGCCATAGAACGCAAAGGTAAACCGCCCTTCTTCAAACTGCAAAAGTTATCTTTGCCAAAAATTGCCTTATTTATGTTACAGGTGAGTGTTCTGAGAAATGATCCGCAATGGGCGAAAGATCGGCTAATGCTGAAGGGGTTTTCTCAACCCGAATTAGTTGATACCATAATTTCACTGGATGATCAGCGGAAAAAAACACAAAATGAGTTTGACCATAATCAATCGCAGCTTAATCAGGCTTCTAAACAAATAGGGGCACTGATGGCGAAAGGACAAACACAAGAAGCCGAGGCTTTGAAAGCTACGGTGGCAGCGTTGAAAACCACGCTCGATCCTTTGAAGGAAACCATGCAACAGATAGAGAAGCAATTGCAAGATTCCCTTGTATTGCTCCCCAATTTGCCCGGTGCAGCAGTTCCTGAAGGTAAATCTGCCGAAGATAACGAGGTAGTAAGAGAAGGAGGCCTGCGCAAAGAGCTCCCCGCCAATGCCCAGCCCCATTGGGATCTGATTAACCAATACCGACTGGTTGATTTTGAAACCGGTGCCAAAATTACCGGAAGGGGCTTCCCATTGTATATAGGAAAAGGCGCTAAACTGCAACGAAGTCTGGTACAATATTTTCTCGATTATAACACCGCAGCCGGGTATACCGAATACCTGCCCCCGTTTATGGTAAACGAAGCCAGTGCTTTTGCAACCGGCCAATTACCCGATAAAGAAGGGCAGATGTATTTTATGGAGGCTGATCAGTTTTATTTAATTCCAACCGCGGAAGTGCCGGTTACCAATATTTACAGAGATACCATTGTAAAAGAAGAGGAGTTGCCCATAAAAATGACTGCTTATTCCCCTTGCTTTCGCAGAGAGGCAGGAAGTTTTGGCAAAGATGTGCGGGGGCTTAACCGTGTGCATCAGTTTGAAAAAGTAGAAATTATTCAGATAGTAGCGCCCTCACTAAGTTATCAGGTGTTGGATGAGATGGTAGCGCATGTAGAAAAATTGATACAATCTTTAGAGCTCCCCTATCGCATACTTCGCTTATGCGGAGGTGATATGGGTTTTGCCAGTGCGCTTACCTACGATTTTGAAGTGTTTAGTGCAGCACAGGAGCGTTGGCTGGAAGTTAGCAGCGTAAGTAACTTCGAGAACTTTCAAACCAATCGTATGAAATGCCGCTATAAAGATGCACAGGGCAAAATGCAATTTGCCCATTCACTCAATGGCAGTTCCCTGGCATTACCCCGAATTGTTGCCTGTATGTTAGAGAATCACCAAACGGAATCCGGCATCGAATTACCGAAAGTTTTACAGCCCTATTTTGGGCAGGAAAAAATCTCACTCCCTTAATTAAATAGTTGGATATGTTTTCTAAATGGTTGCGAAAATTGGGATATCTGCTGCTAGCAGTTTTTGTTTTTCTGAATGTAATGATGGCAAGTCAGGCCTATCATCTCACGCATTTCTTTAACAATGTACCCAAGCCCCCCAAGCCTGAAGAAATGGGAATCGGAAGTAAAACCAAAGCAATTTTGTTCGGAGTGAGTTATCCGAAATCAAAAGTGGTGGATAGCTTATCAATTCCGCACGATACCCTCCTTATTCAAACGGAAGACAGTTTACAATTGGAATGCTGGCATGTGCACAATGATTCGGCACCCGTAAAAGGAACCGTACTGATGTTTCACGGACATGGTAGCAATAAGAGTGCCGTTATCCGCGAAGCGAAAGCATTCTATGGTATGGGTTGGAATGTGTTGCTAACCGATTTTAGAGCACATGGCAATAGTGGGGGTGAAGTTTGCACGATTGGTGCCAACGAAGCCAAAGATGTTAAAGCCGTATATGAATATGCCCGCGAAAAACTACAAGAAAAGAATATAGTTATTTGGGGGATATCTCTTGGGGCATCCACTACCTTGCATGCAATGGCCGAATATAACATTAAACCAAATCGGGTGATTCTCGAAATGCCATTTGCCACTTTGCATGATGCAGTAAAAGGTCGTTTACGTATGATGCACCTTCCTGCCGAACCTTTTGCCGGGCTACTAACTTTTTGGGGCGGTGTTGAGCAAGGTTTTTGGGCATTTAACCTGCAACCAGTAGAAGATGCACATGCAGTGAGTTGCCCGGTTTTATTACAGTGGGGCTTCAAAGATCCCAGGGTTACTGAGGCAGAAACCGATAAAATTTTTGCAAATCTGGGCACAAATCAAAGAACCCTGATGAAATATTATCAAAGCGGACATGAAAGTTTATTAAAAAAAGAACCCGAGAAATGGAGATCGATGGTAGGGGAATTTTTAATGAGTAATTAGTGTCTATTTGTTGGAAAATAAAATGTTGAGGTTGAGAATACTTTAAACATACAAACCTTTTATTAAGTATAAAACATCAATTAATTGTTAGCCAATTGTTAAGTTGACTTTTATCGGCTCAGACCAATGAATTTTGTAGTTCATTAACATAAGGTACTGTGTCACGCTTAATCAAAACTAGTACAATCTTATTTATTGTTTTGGCTCTAGTTAATCAGACTATTGCACAAAATCAAGTATCCAAAAATTCGTACCAATTAGTAAGGGGCCATTCTTTTGTTATTTCAAAAAATTACTATCTCCTCTCACTTTTCAGTTCAATTCCAGAAGTTAACAAGCAGTTGGCTAGGGATACTACATTACAAAAAATTCTCTTGCTAAGAAAAGGGAACTTAAAAAAGGCGCTGGATAATTGCAAACTAGATGTTACTTGCTTAACAGCACAGTTACAGTTCAGTGAAGATGAAATTTCCCAGATAGGCCAAAGGCTCCGTCAATTATATGCAAAGGATAATTATTTAGGCAAATTGATTCACAATCATATTATTCCTTCTGGAACCTATTATTTGTTTAATCAGCTAGAAGAAAAAGAAATATTGGTAAAAGCTTGGGAACAGGATGCCCGAGGAATTAATTTTTGTATAGGTGTTTATGCCGAAGGAAAAAAGCCGAATTATCCCTTGATAGATTCTATCAGCTTTAAAGTGTACGATTCGAAAGGTGGAATTCAGCCGGGATATTGGAATATGCTTTACAATTTGTGTTCAGTAATTTATCAGGAGCACGAAAATGATCAAAACTTTTATACCAATGCCCTTGCTGCTGCTACATATTTACTAGAGATAAATGAAAGGGAACAGGTGGCTGATTTTGAGCCTATGGAATTGGGAGAAAACAAGGCAGCATATAATAAAGTGAAATCAATCCATTGGAATGATTATCCCTACTCTGTAATAGTAATTCCGGGTGCAGGACCCGATGATCCGAAAGTGCCGCTGAGTGCAGAAGGAATGATTCGTTGCAGGCTAGCCGCAATTCAATATAAAAAAGGATTGGCTCCTTTTATTATCCCTAGCGGAGGAAAGGTACATCCCTATAAAACAATCTATAATGAGGCACTAGAAATGAAAAGGTTCATGATGGAAAAACTCCAAATACCTGAAAGTGCTATAATTATAGATCCTCATGCAAGGCATACCACCACAAATATGCGAAACAGTGTTCGTTTGATGTTTCGTTATGGAATTCCATTTGATAAAATAGGTTTGGTGTGCACCACGCGAGGCCAGAGTAACATGGTTTCATCAACTTTGCCAGATCGGTGCTTGCGAGAATTGAAATTGGTGCCCTATAAAAATGGGAAAAGATTGTCTGAAACCTTATCGGAATTCTATCCTTTAAAAGATGCCTTGCATATTAATCCACTTGAACCCATTGATCCATAAACAATGAAAAGAGTTTTATTGTATATCGGAACTTTATTGGCTTTGGTTTTAGGTACTTTTTTTTCTGTACCTATCGGGGTTAACACATTACAAATTTCTCAATCTTTTTCAATTGACTCATTGGGCGCCTGCCAGGGTGTATCTTATATCAATGGCAGTCTTTATTTATATGGAGATCGGGAGAAAGGGGTGATTAGAAAATTTTCCCTCTATGGAGAAGATTCTATCATTGATTTACATCAAGAAACCGGACTAACCATTAAGGGGATAGACATTATTAATCACCCGACCGGTATTGCCTACCATAAAAAATTACCTGTTTTTATTGGAAATAGCATTCGGTTAAATCCTGAAGGCACTAAATGGAGGGCGGTTATTTATCAAGTTGATTGGGAAAACTTGATAAAAACTGGTTCTTTAGATGGGAATCTTATCAGTGAAATTGAAGATGATGCTTGTATTCAGGGAACCCGTCCGGAATATGTTGAATATAACAATAAATGGTATGTAGCTACGGCTGATTATGGAAATAAAAGTAATGAGGTTAGGTTATATGATCCGGTTTATTTGAAAATAGCTAAAAAGACTTCCGATTCACTGGTTTTATATAAAAAATTCACTTGTTCTCCGTGGGTGCAAAATCTCCTATGGATTCCTTCTAAAAAAATATTGGTTTTAATACAAAATCAAATCGAGGGTAAAAAGTGGCGCTTCACTTTTGTTGATTTACCAAAGTCAATAGAAACTGGAAAGGAAGAAGTAATTAGTAGTATAGATGTGGCAGATAGGGAAGACGAATTAGAGGGCTTTTGTTTAGTAGATAAAAAAAAGAAGGGGGTTGCAGTTTCCTCCTCTAGAAGAAAAAATGTTAATCTGGTAAATCTTACATGGAAATAAATATTTAAAAAATGAAACAATTAATCAGTTTGAAAAATTCAATGAAAACTTGGTTGCCTGCTATGTTGGCTATCGTTTTTTCAGTGGGCATCACTTTTGCCCAAAATTCAGGTGTAGTAAATGGGGTTGTAGTAGATGAATCTGGGAAACGCCTTCCCAATGCTTCTGTTGTGGTAAAAGGAACCCAACAGAGTGTAACTTCCGACAGTAAGGGTAGTTTTTCTATTCAAGCGGCAATGGGTAAAACACTTGTTGTGTCGTATGTTGGGTATGCAACTAAAGAAGTGTTAGTTAGTGGAAATTCCCTTAGCGTTGTTTTGAAAGAAGAGGTTACTACTTTAGAAGAAGTTGTTTCTATCGGTTATTCGAAGCTCAGAAAAAGTGATTTAACAGGAGCAATATCTAGTGTAAAAGCCCGGGAATTAAATCTTTCAACTCCAACCATCAGCCAGGCATTGGTAGGTAAAGTTGCTGGTGTTCAGGTTTCGCAAGTTAGTGGGGCCCCCTATTCAGGCGCAAAAATTCGAGTAAGAGGTATTGGTTCTATTAATGCAAGTTCTGAGCCACTATATGTAATTGATGGATATGCAGTGGGAGGTAATCCAAGTCAGGGACAGGGTAATGGCGGTAACTCTACCAGTGGCTTTAATCCGGCTGCCAATGGAAACGATATTTTTATCAACCCCGATGATATCGAATCAATCGAAATATTAAAAGATGCTGCTTCTGCTGCCATTTATGGTTCACGAGCTGCTGCAGGTGTTATTTTAATTACAACTAAAAGAGGGAAGCAAGGGAAGGGAACAATTGAGTATGACTATCAATATAGCGCTCAGCAATTATCTAATAAGGTGAAATTGTTGAATGCATCTGAATTTACTGACTTATTTGTTGAAGGAAGAAATGCAAACTATAAGGATATATTAATATCTAAAAACGTATTATGGGATAATGCATTTTTTTCTGATGATAATGCAACTCGAATTGTAAAAGCTGGTCAAACTGCCACAGGCTGTTCAGTTTGTATTCCCAAATATTTATATGATAATGCTTCACAAAAAATAATTCAGCCGGCTTTTAATACAGATTGGCAGGATGTTTTATACAAAAATGCTGCAGTTCAAAGACATAATATTTCTTTTTCTGGCAGTAGTAATAATACCAGATATTTTATTAGTGGAGGATATTTAGATCAGCCTGGTATATTAAATAGCACCTATCAAAAGCGGATAAATGTTCGTGCAAATATTGATGCAGATATCACCGAAAAATTAAAAACATCTGCAAGTTTTTTTGTTACCAATACCAAAAATCGTGAAGTTCAGGAGGGAAGATTCAATCAGGGACCTATATTAGGCGCATTGGTTTATATGCCCATTTTTCCTGCATTTAATCCAGA
>Ga0114980_10000845_pt1 | contig 21868 bp, 35 predicted proteins | sample S_140806_EF_Meta_FD_87018 | JGI IMG/M metagenome (GOLD analysis project Ga0114980, IMG submission 87018) | Freshwater microbial communities from Lake Simoncouche, Canada to study carbon cycling - S_140806_EF_MetaG | ecosystem: Environmental > Aquatic > Freshwater > Lake | place: Lake...
CATAAGATAAGCCTGCTAAACCTTTTTCTTGCAGAAGTCTTTTATTTCTTATATCAATGCCGCGCTGTTCTATTTCTTGTAATGTTGTGCTTTCACCTACTAGGGTTTCTAAGGTAACAAGCGCGGCATCTATTGCGGCTTGACCAAAACCTTTTGAAAAGAAACCAACATTTAAATCTGCCAATTGTGTTGCGGCTTTTTCTAACTTTAAACCAAAGACATCTAAATTATCTGAGCCAACTGCAATATAAGATGCGGCTGTTAAAAATCCTTGCCCTAATGTTTCTGATGCTTCTCCGGCACTAATTTGAAATGATTTTAATTTACCGGCAAATGTATCTGTTTGTTCTTCGGCTGATCCGGCATATTTATCTAAAGCCTGCATTAGTTTTATAAAGCCCATGGCTTTTGCTTCCGCAACCGTAAAGCCAACACCTAATGAAGCAATTGATTTGTAGTTGCCTATTGCGGCTTTATTTATTGCATCAAGAACTGTATTTAAATCCGCGCCTGTTCCGGCTGATATATCTAAGGATTTACCTAATAATGTTTGTGATATTGCCAAGTCACCTGTTTGTGAAATCAGTTGCCGCAATGCAGGTACAAGTTCATTCTCTGTAACATTTGTAGCGCGTTGCAGATCGGCAATAAAAGTTTTAACACTACTTAATGCAAATTCTTCACCAATGCTTCTTAAAGATAATTGCAATTGTTTATCTAATCTTTCCTGTGCCAATGCCGCTTCAATTGAGCGTTTAGCAAATATGGTTAATCCTGCCGCCGCCGCTATGCCACCGGCTTTACCAAAAGCCTTTAATCTAAATGCGCCTGTTGCAATTGTTTTGTCAAAACCTTTTAATTCTTTTGTGGCACGCTCTAAACCTTTTTTATCAAATTTGGTTAGGAAGTTAATTGCAACATATTGACTTAATGCCATGTTTAACCCCTAAAGTTTTCGCCTAGATATTTTTTTAGCACCCCATATAGATTAGCATTGACCTGCTCACCTAATTGATAAGATGCTCTGTAAATCAATCTTTTTTCTTTGTACGCACCTGAATTGGCTGTACCTTGTAGTTTGCCAATAAAAGATTCACTGGCATTTCTATTACGGCTTACACGCCTTGTTCGGCTTCTTGATTTTGATGTACCAAAACCCGCCAACTCATAAATTATACCTGGTACAGATTTATTTACTATGGCTAAAGCGGTTACTGAAAATGTTGTGCCTTTAACTCTTTGTACTTTAGTTTTAGCACTGCTCAATTTAATGCCGGCAACCACTTCTGATTGTGACCATTTCCACCGGCTTTGTTTAGCATCACCAAAAGTTCTACCACGGTGAACTGTGTCATTAGCCCATCCCCATGCAGGTGGGTATGTTGGTTCAACATCACGCCATCCTGGAAATGGAGAATGTGGCACAAAACTTTTAGCCAATTTTGCAACTGGTTTTACCGCTTTGTTTAATTCTTTTCTAAATTCTTTTTGTAGGTCAGCATCCATCTTTTTCATTTTATCCATTACGGCATCTAGGTTTTCAACATAGATTGCCTTTAATGATCTATCCGGTGCTAACATTATTTACGCCTAACTGTTGCCTTCTTATTATTAAAATGCCGTTCTTGCAAGATGGCTTTAATGGCTGAGTAAATCGCTGGATCAACTTCTAATAAATCTTTAGGGCTGATTCCTGTGGCCACCGACACGGTAGCGACTTCATAGATTGAGCCGTGTCGGTCTATCCATTTTTTGAATCATACAATAAATCAATATCCAAATACTGATTGATGTATTCATCACTAAAGGCTAAATCCGTTTTTCCGGCATCTTTTTCTAGTCGCCAAGCAAACCACCACAGATCCGATTCCATTTGTAGTTCGCCTAATCTCTTACGCCAACCTGTTTTAAATTCGGCTTCAAAAGCCACTTTTGCAGATGGCGTAAGATCATAGGTAATTTTCTTACCGTCTTTTTTAACAATCTCAATCTTGTGCATTGTCCCACCTTCTCTTTATTACGCGCTTGTTGATTTTGTTAATGCAGTTACAGGAAGCGATACGCTGACCGAACTTACTGCATCCACAGCACCGTTAATTGGTGTCCAGGATGAAATTAAGCATGACATTGTATAACTAGGATTTGTAGATGTTACTGTACCTGATACCGGAATTAACTTGATATTCAGTTTTGAACCTAGTGCATCCTCAAACAATGAGTTCACAGATGCAGAAGCAAAATCATTGTACAGTTCAAGATTGAGTGTTGGGCGTTCAATCCCACCAATCATATTTTGTACTGTATCGTTCATGGCAGTAATTTCTACCTGATCAATTTCGCGTGCAAGGCTTACAGTGCTGACAAAACTGGTAATGGTAGTAGTACCCACAACCACTGAAACTTTATTACCCATAAATATGGCCATATTTTTCCTCTCTTACTAACCTATCAATTCAACCGAATATTGATAACTTAGGTAGTCAATATTAGCGGATGTAATTGTTCCAGGGCTTGCAGACACAACCCTGAGTGTTTGTACAGCACCGCTTAATGTTTTATCAGCCTCAATTGCGGTTTTAATTGAAGTTGAACCGGATGATGCAAGTAGCCCATCCAATCTTGATTGTCCATCTTTTTCACTCATTCTACCAACTACAACAATTACCTGACATGTTGCAGAATCAAATCCTCTGTTTAATGTAAAATCATAATTCATGCTTAATTGGCCAACTATTGCAAAAGCATTGTTGGTTGGGATGTTTGTAGAATCAGGGACATAATCAAATACGCGCATACCTGTAATTGTGCTTAATGCCGTTTTTAAATTAGTTCTAACCGTACTGGGGGTCATGCAATAACTTCTTTTTTATACGCTCTAACCATTGCGGTTACATCTCTACCAATTGGCGACATTCTTACAACGCCTAAATCGCCTAATCCTAATATGCCACCTGGGGCATCTTTACGCTTGTATAAGTCGGCAGTTAATATTAAACAAGCCATATTTAGATCATCCGGTACTGCCGGCCAGCCCCATTTTGCAGTTACTTGTACGCCTGGGCGCAATCCATTTGATGTTAAACCTGGAAATATTGGCCATGATTCAGTATTAGATACCATTGTTAATTGTGTAAAAGGCCTGTTTAAAGATTGTGAAGTTAATGGGTCTAAAATAAAATCTGTGTTTAATGTTAATGTTTTAGAATATGTGCCGTTACCATCTTCATCTGTTTTTACAACTAAACTTGTTGTACTGCCAATATCATCAACAAAAACAAAAATATTAGAGTAAGCACGGTAAAGCCGTGCGGATGCCGTAGCATCTAAATAAAATCTGCGGTTAGCAATCCGATCAATTGACCTAGATGCTGATTCAACTAAATTTTCTAATAAGGAATCATCAGTAGTGTCTGAAATAGACATGTAAGCCTTGATCTCGGCCAATGTTGCATATCCATTTGTTATAGCCATGATTGGTATCCAAATCCTGTATCGCCCTGGGACATTAGACAAACTCCATTCTTTAAATACCAATCATAGTTAGAATCCAGGCCACTGGAAGGGTAGCGGCCTGGAAACTTATTTGCTTAGAAGGTTGGTGAGGCTAAGCCTGTACCGTTGATCTGAGCAATTGCGCCTGGATAGCGAAGTGATGTAAAGGCTGACATACCAAACATAACAATGTTGATTGCAACCTTGCCATTTGGCTCTTCAAACTTAACATAAGTAGGTGAACCAGTTTCTTCCCAAAGATGACACTCATTAAGATCAACCACAAAGATTGTATCTTGATTTGTGCTAGCACCAATATTGGTTGCAATGTTAGCATCTGTAATAATTGGCAAGCCAAGTATTGAGTAGCCACTATTGCCGTACGGTGGTGTACCTGCGCCTGTACCCATTGCGTTCTGTGGGTTATATGCATTTGGTACTACAAGTGGGCGATTTGAACCATCTACTCCAGCCAATAGGAAACCTAAGCGGCGTGGGTGCATGATGATTGCATTTGGATTAGCATAAATTGTTGATTGAATCTGTTGGATTGAATCTGCAATTTTTGGATACAAGCCTGCAACTGTACCTGTGGTCGCTGTGTAAGTTACCAAGATTCCGGTTGTCATGCTCTTTAGGCCTAATGGTTGTCCATTTGAACCTGATCCATTTAGAAGCGCATCATCAAGTTTTGTGTGATAAGCGCGTAACAAGTCTGCTAATACAATGTTTTCAATGTTGTATCCGCGTAGTAATGCTTGTTTTGAAATGCTGTTTTGTCCAGCAATTGTGTTCACATTTACTGTGAGTGTTGTGTCATCAGGATCAGTGCTTACTGCGGCAGTGTTCTCTGATGTTTGATAAGCCACATTTGTGCCTGTTGTGATACGAGATATAACCACAGACATGCCCTGTGAAGGTAGTGGATGCTTGCGTGCGGCATCAGCGAACGGCCTACCGGCGCGTGCTAATGGTGCATAAAGATCAACTAAATATTGTGGTACAACAAGGCCTGCGAAGTTACCTGAATCAGATGCTCGCTTCTCAACTGCCATTTCTTTTTGGTGGCGTTGAATACGCTCTGATGCTTCGTAATCATTAGCAAACTGTGCTTTTAGTGCATCACCTAAGAATTTATCTGCGGTGCGCTCTGAGTAAGTTAGTTCCTCGCGTGTAACACTAAAGCCACCTGCGCGAACTTCTTTCTTTGGTTCAATGTTCGCATCAACCTTAGCCGCTAAATCAGCCGCCTTTTGATTGCGAATTTCAATATCTGACATCTGCTCAATTCTTTCATCCAACTTTTTGATTTCCAAGTTAAGGGCTTCAACATTAGCCAACTCAACTTCTGATAGATCGCGTGCTTCTTCTGCGGCACGATCTAAAGTTGCTTGAATTAGAGATGTCTTTGATTCGCGCTTCTCGCGTAGAGAAACAAGAAATGTATTTGACATAATTCTCCTATTAGTAGTTTTTGTAGTGAGAAGGTGTAACGCGCCGGTAATCGGGGTTAGGTGTTCTACGACTTATGGAAATTATATCTCTTTTTTTAAATCTTTTAGTATTTCAAGCGCCGTGTTAAATCTTGTTTTTTCCTCAACTACATCATTGCTTTCATTTCGGCTTTCGCCATACTCCGCAATGTTAATTGCGGTCATTTGATCATCAGCCTGAGCCTGTGTTTTATGGCAACCTATTACTTCATTGCTTGCAGTTTTTACAACTGCATAACCTTCACAATCAGGGTGATTACTTACTACGCTGTATGGCATCTAATATTTTCCTTGCCTCATCTAGTCTAGGGGTCAATTGGGGTTGGCCTTCGCGCATACCTGTAATACTGGCAAGTTCGCCATAAGCGCCAAAGGTAACAAGTGATACTTCTGCTAAATGTGCTTTAAGTCTTTCCATCACACCATCAGGCCTTTTTTTATTTTTGATTGGCATGAAACCAACTGATAGTTGATCTAACGCGCCATCTTTAACTAATTCCAATGCTTCATCACCTTCACGCGTTTTTGAGATTTTAAATTCAGCATAAAGGCCATCATCTGTTTCTTTTAATAATGTGGCACGGCCTAGTACATTATTTTCGCCATGACCTCTAAGAAGTTTAACCCGGTGCGGTGCTTTAATAACTTCTGAAAAAACACCTTTTCTAAAAACTTCAATCATTGTGCTAGTAATTCGCTGTTCTTTGTTATACGGCACGGCAATACCAAAAATGGTACGGCCATCACTATTGGCACGCAATTCTAAATTTACTGAGTAATTTCTATTTTCCATTTTTTCTTCAGACATAGTTATTATCCTCTACTGTATCTTCTACATCATCTTGCAATGAACTTTCAACTTCAGGGTTCATATCTTCTTCGTGATCCATGGGATCAAGGTTTTCATAATCCCTTACTTCATCAACAGTTAAGAATCCATTAGATAATGCAACCGCATAAGCATCATATCTACTTGCAGTGTCAGTTTTTAATAATGATTCATACTCAAATGCGGCTACCTGACCGCGAACAAGTAAATCAGAAAATGCCGCTTCTATTCTTTCGGCTATTGGTTGTATTGACCACTTAACCAATTGTAAGTTTTCTTGTTCAACATTTGAGTAAGTACGACTTGAATTAGGTGAACCTAAAAAGTAGGGCGGCAACCCTAGGATGTTAGCCGCCTCTGTTAATCCGGCTGTTTGTGCCTCAACTAATTGAGATTCAGCCGCATTGCTACTTAACACTTCAAAGTCAGTTGATGAGTTCATAACTACTGGTGATCTGTTGCGTGATGAATACATTGCCATCCATGCGTTCTTTAATGCATCCGCTTCTTCTTGCGTTAAATCAGGATTAGCAGATTTAATAACGGCAGTAGGATTTACGCCACCGTCAAAGTATCTTGCCGCATATTCATTGATTGCAATCTCTTTACCCAATGCTTGTTTTGCAACGGCAAGAATACCTTTACCAACTAAATCACCTGGCATAGTAAAGTTCTTGATGTGCATAATTTCTGATTGATCGTATGACTTGTCATCAATCTTGTAAATGATTCGGCCATTCTCTTTTGCTACTTGCACGCGGTCAGGTGATACCGGATAGATTGAATCAGGTAATCCATTAACACCTGGTTCGCCTAATACTGCAATGTAATTACCGTGAACAATTAAAGCGGCGGCCATTGCGCTAATTGTTTCCATTCTAGTTTCGTTAGGTACTGGCCGCATCAGTATTTGTGGGGTTGGTACTACCTTGCGTTTGTTGCGATAAGCACAAAGCGGTAGCGCACCAATAGCATCACTAATTAAAGTTATACCGCGATAAATTGCAGGTATGCCTAATGCAGTGTTTTGATCTACATAAGTACCAGCCCAATTACCTTCAAAGAATCTACCAACGCGACCCAAAGAATCAATGTAACCTGATGATGTATAAACCATTGATGGTTGGATTTGTCTTTTAAGTAATCGGCCTAGCATTATTTACCTCTGTTTTCCAAAGCAATACCAAATAAAACTAAAAACACACCTGATAATATTACAGCCACAACTGGGTTAAATGTTGCGACACCTGCAACTGTTACTAAAGAACCTATAACTTGTAAAACTGATGGTATGTATTTCATTAGTATATTTTACTCCTTGCCACTGGTAAATCTTCAATTTTGGTTACCACCCCATACCGTGCCAGTGTAGCGGCAACAAGTGGTGTTATGTTTGTTGTGCTTTGGCGATTCCATGCCCAGGAATCACCCAATGGCCGTTTAGTTGAACCCAGGATTGCAGTTTTTAGATTTGGGTCATCTAAATGGCTGATAGTTTTTGCTTGTACTGCATCATAGAAAGAACCACATGCCCTAGCGTAATCACGCAAGTGAATAGACATCACGCCAATGTTTTGTTTTTCTAGTTCAACTATAAGTGATGCGGCAGGTGATCCGGTATCTATAACTACCATGGTGTTGTGTCTTTTACATAGTTCAACTAATCGCGGCAAAACCCATGATGTGCCTTCTTTACATTCTATTAACTCAATAGGCGTAAAATCTCTTACTAAGCCGGATACTGCTATTGAAGCGCGGTCACGCTCACGCGATATATCAACTCCAAATACAACTTGATTGCCAACAGTTATATCTGTTCTAGCCAATGAATCCCATAACTCAGTATTGATGACCTGTACGGCATCCCTAGATGGCCACACATTCAACCATTCCTTTGTAAATATCTCAGGGCTATTAGTTGCCGCCGCTTCTTTAACTGCATCTAGCAAAACACCCCTTTCCTCATGCAATGAAGGTATTGCCTGATACCACACATCTTGATCTAAATAATCAAAGTCATCTAAGGATGGACACCATTCAAACCATGCAAGCCTATTTTGCGGTTCGGCAATTTCTCTATGACCAATCTCCCGGTAATGCTCTAATAACTCAGATTGTCCAGGGCGACCAGCATTAGAAAGAATCCATAGTTGGCCATTGCGTTTAGTTGCCAGGGTTGGTTGTAAGTTTGCAATAAGTGATAGCGGATGGGTTAATGCTTCATCAATAACCATTAGGTTTAAACTCAAACCGCGTGCGCCTTTGTCATTAGGTGTAACAATTCCATAAGTTGAGCCATTACGCATGTATATCTTCTCACTGCCATTAACCCTAGACACCCTAGCAATGCGCTTTGAAAATTTAGGCGATAACTGAAAACTTAATAAATGTTCTTCCCATTTACCTTTAGCCATATTGCGATCCTGGGCAGTATAGGCAACATGTCTTTTAGGTTGTAGCAATTCATAAGCAATACGCGTTTCAATTAATTTTGACTTTCCATTTTGCCTGCCTACCTGGGCGCACACAGTACGGTATTTATATGATCCGGCTTTGTCTATTTCTAAACCTACATCTGCAACCTTGCGTTGCCAATCAAAAAGTTCAAAACCTAACAAGCGTGCTACCTGGGCTAATTTGTCGCCTTCTGTTTCATGCGTTTCATCTCTTAGTGATGCCCATCTAGGCGTACATAAGGTTTTATTCAAACAGATCATCCTCATCAGGTAATGCACATGAATCCCATATTTCGCGCAACTCTTTAGATATGGATGGGATTGTGTGACCACCTTTACCGGATTCTTCAATACGATCCCAGGCGCGTGCAAGGCCTAACAGCATCTCACGCTTAACCGTATCAATATCTGTACGGCCAGTAATTGCTTTAACCATAGCGGTTGTGTGCCTGCCTAACTTTTTCTTAGGCTTACCACTTGCGACTATTTTTAATTGCCTTGCGTTTTGCGTTTCCATATTTTGCACCCCTTGAATAGTTGCAACTAGCACATGCCGGCCTTAGACTACCAACCCACAGTTCAGGTGATGGGAAGGAATCAATAGGTGGCTCATGGTCAAGCGTAGTAGCAATAGTCTTTTTACAATAAAAACAAAGCGGCTTTTGAGCCAAAACAATTTCTCTAATTTTCTTGTAATTCGCATTGTATTTTCTACTATTTATAGTTTTCATAAAAACTTTAGTTTTTTTCTAAACTTTTTCGCACGCGCCGGGGAGAGAGAAATCGCGAACGGCGGCGTATTACAAGCACGCTAAAAATAGGAAAAAACACGCTCATTGTTTAATCTATCTTGCTAACTAAAATGTAAAGGTCTTTAGTCCCTGTGGCTGTTACTGCCCACAAATCTTCACCTTCTTGTAATTCAAACTGAACCTTATCATCTGAATCCAATAAGTAACCAGCATCGGATGTCACGCCACTGTTACCAATATAAACACCGCCTTGATGAGCATGAATCATTACAAACCTACTTACATTATCCACATTGATAACTTTTGATGCAGTTGTAGTTATATCAGGATGTGATGTTGTTATCGCCATTGATTTGATCCTCACTCTGTAATCTCTTACGCCTAAAGCGTTCAAAGTCTTTGTGCTGTTTAGCACCTATCCACATCTTGCGTTGGTGTTCCATTTGTACACCTGTGTGTGCATATAGTTTATACCCGAAACTCTTAGCCCTAATGCAGAATAGTAAGTCCTCACCTACCCATTCTTTATGCAGTGGCATATCCTGATAGAAGCCCCACTTATCACCTTGATGTACCTGGTCAGCCTCTTTAACAAACCTTTCAAACACTGATCTATGAATCAAGATAGCACCTGTACCACACGCATCTATTTCAATGATTGAATCTTCTTCATAGTCATGGATAGCATACAAACCATTATCAGTACCCATCTTAAATATGCAAGGCACTGGTTCAAGGTATAACTCACCAACTTCCCAACCACCATGCACAACACCTGACACAATAGGGCGTTTATCTTTGTCTGCCGCAATAACTAACTTCTTAAAATGATCTACTGTGAATCTTTGATCTGTATCTATCTGCAATAGCCAATCATCTGTGGTTTTTTCTAAGAAGGTTGCAACTATCTGATTGCGTAATCTACTGATAACACCTGATCCTTGTAATGATATAAACTGACCCAATTGTTTTTGTGATCTTGCCACATCTAAAATGCTTGTCATAAAGTCTGTAACTACATAACCAGGTGATGTAACCCCGATTGTAATTTTCTCTGTATCTTTCAATGCCACCCCTTCTTTAAAAAGTGATCCCAGGCCTTACATGCATTAGGTACTTGATTGACTTCATCAATCCAGCCATAACGGTTGCCAATATAACGCACTCCCCATTGAATCTGTTGTATCCCGGATGCTTTTTTCAAGTATGTTGATCTACCCTGGGGAATACCTACATGTGAACCATTGACCGCTTTTGGATCCCATTTACTATTTTCTTTTGAGTATAGGTCTATAAGGCAATAGGTTTGATCAAGATTATTTAAGGTCATTAAAATATATTGCTTATAGTGTGTAGGTTTGTAATTTGAATCAGATACACCTATATCAAAGGATAATGTTACAAATAAACATAGAGTTATCCCGAATCGCCAGCACCTCGCGAACTCACCCTTGCAGGGTTCGCGTTTTTGCCTTTGGGGCAAATGCTTACTAGAGCCTACCACAGGTCTAAAAATCATATTAGCGTAACTCCTAACATAATCTCACTATATGAGATGTGATCTACACCACACTAATTAAGTTTCTTCTGAGTTCTTGTAATTAGATAACACACATAACAAGATTGACCAGGCATGACCCAGTTACCGCATTTACATCTGATTGGTTCGCTCATTGGCTCTCTCTAACAGTACATCAACCATTTCTATAAATGGTCGGCAGTGGCGCTTCTTAACTAAATAGAAGCGTTCTTCAATTTTCCTATATCCATCATAATATTTCTCAATAGTCCAATCATACTTTGTAGATGTAGGTATAACAAAGATTCCCTGTGTAATTTGGCTAATCATTACATAGGCAAATGGCTTGATTATTTTGCTATCAAAGCCACTTACCGTATCAATAATCACCGGGTTAAATGGGAAATCATCAGCATTAGTAAATGATCGGCTACTACTTTTAACTTCTAAAACTAGATCACCAACTATTACATCTTTCTCATTTAGAGTTTTATCTCTAATTTCATCATGGGTAGTCGCAATGGAGAAGTCAGGCACATCTACCTGTGGCACACCAAAGTGTTGCAATAGATCGGCAACATAAAGGTTGTAGCCATGGCCTTCACGCATGGCTTTGTGATAGTTAAATTTGGTCATTTTTGTAATCTATGTGATTGATACATCCACAACCTGCACACTTGCGTACCCCATTAATATTTAGCATCCTTGGATCATTGCAAACTTCACAACATTCACTTAGCGGCACAATATCCAACTCAACACCGTTTTCTGTGAATGTAGCCTTGATCCCATTGGCATCAATCATTTCCATGTCACCCATTGTTTGACTCCGGGTAGTACCACTTGCCATCTTTTGACATGATTGCCCATCTAGCCGCACAACCTTTAGGGCATGTGTAACCGTAATAAGGCGTACCGCGACCTTTGGCTATCCCGGTTTTCAAAACCATTTCGCCATGTTCACAATATTGAACAGCCGGTGTACTGGTTGCAACTGCATCAACTACCTGATCTAAACTCATTGGTACTGGTTCGGCTTGTTGCGGTTTATCTTCAATAAAAGAATCTCGCAAAACCCTTTCCATTAACGCTGACTTTGATCCAGGTCTGCCATACATAGCCTGTGGCTCAGGTTCAACTGGCCTAGACAATAACTCAGCATCCAAAGATTGTGTTGGTGTTATAGCCCAGGGTTGCCGGGCTTTAGCCGCCATCACTTCTTGTTTAGATGCAACGCGCTTTGTAGCAGATTTCATAGCCGCAACTATGGCTCTACCCCAGGCAGAAGTTTCACAGATCATTAATTCTGATCCTGCGGTCATGCCTTTACCTGGTATTTGTTCCCAGGCAACTGCAACACCTGGCCTTACATCATGGGGATCACGGTAACAAGCGGCGGTATAAACCACATAGGTTTTACCTTCAACCTGCACAATGTCATAAGGCTTATTAGGGTTATATGGTTGCAACGATGCTTCGGGATAGGCTTCTTTTAGTTGCGCAATGCGCTCAGCCACATCAACATAATCATTCATGTTCATTATTTGTTTTCCCTATCCCAAAGATTTACAACCTTTTCCATTAAGTATTCATTGTCGGCTTCAAGCATCTTCTGCCGCATTGATGGATGTGTTCTAACTGTGAACTTCTCCACCTTTACATTTGTTTGTTTTGTATCAACAGTTCCGCGCTTGTATCCGGCTTTAAATCCTTTGTTGTAGCCACTTTCAACCGCAACAATCCAGGTAACACCAATTAACAGTGCCACCAAAGTAAATAGGGTGATTGTTACCAACCAACCGTATATTTCAGAGTTCATATTTCACCGCTTCCTTGAACTTGTCTAACCAATAGGCTTCAACCATTTTGGCTGATAGCCTTCCTCTAACCTGCTTAGCGCCTATTGCTTTTTTGGCGTGTTTGCGGATTAAAGAAGCCTTTACAAAATGCTTACCTTTTGCATCAACATAAGCACCTGATTGTTTGTCATATTTGACTAATTCCAACTCATTACCTTTTCTAATTCAGCCGGTAATTCAACCGGATCAACATCATTTATCACCTGATAAACAGTGCCGTTTGGATGTATAGATGGTGGCAACACAACATAACCTTTGTGTTTAATATCTATACCTGGTATTACCTTGCCTTTAAATTGCTTTGTTTTATCGGCAAGATAATAGAAGTGATAGCCGTTATCTGTTTTAACTGTATGCGTATTAGATGTGACACATATCCGGCGGTAAGATTCCCATAAAATCCTGGATGCAATATTGCGTATATCAAAATCTAAAACTACAAGATTTGATTGCACAATGGCTAGGCCAATATTTAATTCAGGATCATCTTTAAACCAATTTTTAACTACTAATTTATTACTACTGGCATCAAGATAACCATGTCGCAAGAACTTACATGGCTCTTTAGATTGTGGCTTTAAAGGTAGAACCCACCAACCTTTTTCTAAGTATGCAACGGCGTTCATGCGTTCACCCATGACCCGGCATAGTTAGATGTAAAACAATACTGACCCATGGCATTATCGTATGAAATGCTGTAATCGTATCTATTTTGTTTTAGAAATTCGGTAGCCAATATAACCGATGCATAATTTTCTACCCAATAAATAAACTTATGTGACCAACAGATCGTATCTTCAAATCTATCTCTTTGAGATGACCACTCTGTATTACCAGCCCATTCCATTTGGGCTTCGGTCAAACCTTCAAATTGATTTTTAGTAAGTTTCATTATTTTTGTACCGTAAAGTAATCTGATATGGACATAACATCTTTCATGCGTTCTTTGCTATATGCAATTTCATCTGTTATGTATTGTTGTGCATCTGCTTTTGTATCAAACCAAATTACTGTTGAATAAGTTAATACTGGATTTTTTGTTACTACATACCATTGATTATTTAACTTATGGTGCTTGATTGTATATTTCATAATTAACCCTTCCTGGTCAATTGCGTTTGTAAATGCAATTAAACACTAAGGGTCTGACAAATGCAATTACCCAGTACGGCGTTTCATGTGATCTACATCACCCAAAGGCCTTACCCATGGCCGTAAATGACCCATCAACATTGAATGGGATCATCTCTACGCTTACATTGCCACGCTTGATGTGTATGATGACCGCCCCAGCCTGCCAATTGGCGTATCCTTTGGTGTAGGACATCTTTTTTAGGTCGCAGGTGTGACCACACTCAACCCCTACTAAAACCCTCTCTAATCGGCCATTAAAGGCTTCTGAAGCACATGTGTAACCCAACCTGTGCGTGTGACCCGACACGACACTGCGCCCCCAGCGCTTACTAAGGTTCAACGCGGTTTGACCGGCAATATTAGATATGACCCCTTCATCTCCATGGCATAAAACAAAGTTAGTGCCTGGGATTGGATAAGGCTTAGATGCGTAGTAAATGCCTAGATCATTAAAGCCCATAAAGTTTGCATATTGTAATTCGGGTAATCCCATCAAGCCGGGTATGCGTTGGATTGATTTGTACAATCTATCTGAATGGTTTGATCTGCTAACTACATCTGTTTTCAAATCAAATAAAATATCCTGACATGTTGCCCTATCTTCATCAAGGGTTTGCATAAATGATTCGGCCTTACCATCTGCAAATCTTGAAATGGTATTGAAATCCATTTCATCACCAACATTTAAAACTAAATCAAATTTAAAAGCCTTCACCAGTTTCTTTAGGTTGATCACCGCTTCTGAAAACTGAAACGGTACTTGCAGGTCACTGATTACAAGATATTTTGCGTTAAATGATTTATCGCGCTTAATCTTCATCCTCATCTTCTGTTGGATCAATTCGGGGAATGATCTCAGTGGGTTGGCTTCCTGGATTGATCCAATCAGGCATTGATGCACCTGGTTCGGTAATTAACCAAAATGCAACATCATGGCTGAAACCTGCGGCTTTGGCCGCTTTAAAAAGTTCGTTTAAGGTTATGTAATGATTTTCTAATTTATTTAATGCTTCAGCCTTGCGTGGCGCACGCCGCCTACGCTGTGGTGCTTTCCTAGGTTTTTTAGTAGCCATAGTCACCAATTTTAGATCATACTATTCCGCGAATAGCGCGTTCAACGCCTTCTTCAAGACTAATTTTTGGGGTGTAGTAATCGCTAAGCATGGTTGGATCACCCACCCGATAGGCCACGCCTGCCGGTTTATCGGTCAATACCTTAAACCTTTTGGCAGGTGTGCGCTCATGTCCCAGGATTTTCAAAGCCATTTGTGCCAATTCCATAAATGTAGTTGCCCGGCCTGTACAAAGATTTATTGTTTGATTGCAATTGTTTTGAACCATAGTTAATACGGCTTCTACTATGTCATCAATGTGTATAAAATCCCTGGTAGTAGTTGATTTACCCCAAATGTTAAAAGGGTTAGCGTTCATAATGGCGCGTTCAATAATTGATGGAAATGGATAATCTAAATCCTGATCTGTACCGTATCCGCTAAATGGTCTAAGGGTTAATACCTGTGCACCTTCTTCACGCAAGTAATTCATTAACATTTCACCGGTAAGTTTTGACCAGCCATAAGACATATCAGGCTTGCCTATTTTATTGAAGTTAATATCTTTCTCTTTTAATTTCTTCTTTTTAGTTAATGTTTGTAGTTCAATTGGATAAGCGGCTGATGATGAAAAATAAACAAGATACGGTTGTTTAGTTCTCATTGCCCAAGATGCAAACTCTGCATCAATGGCTAGATCAACCGCTAAGGCTAACGGTTCATTCTCTATGAGCATCCGGCCACCTACTACTGCGGCCAAATGAATTACAAGATCATATTGCTTTTTCTCTAATGCAAAAAATTTACGGCAATCAACACCCTGTTTTAAATCTACCAAAGTTAAATTAACATTAGGTAACGCACGCCTAAAGGCTCTACCTACAAAACCATGTGATCCTGTGATCAATATGTTCATTTAAGTTTATTAACTAAATCTGCGTACTCTGCCGATCTAACATACTTTTGCAATGTCAATAAATCTTGTTCATACCATAGTGGTTGATTAACTCTTTCATACCCTTCATCCATTTCGGCCTTACCTGCAACTGGGTGTAGATGTTCAATAATCACATCAGGTAAATATTTTAAACACTTTAAATCAATGCCTAATTCCTTAACAAAGTTATCAAAAAATAAATGTATGCATCCAGGAAATGTCATACCTCTAAGTTCATTTACAATACTTCGGGTCATTGCATAGGCGGTTGGTAAATTCTCACCCTGCAATAGATCATCACCATAGGCAATGCCTTGATCTAAATTTAACGCTTGAATAAAGGCTTTATCCCAGCCCTGGGTTCTAGGAAGGTGATCATCACCCATGAAAACAAAATAATCATATAAAGGATACTTAGTAATATCCAAAAGCATAACCGCACCGGTATTAAGAGATTTAGCACAACCACCTGTTTTATTATCCGCAGGTAACTTTTTATAGTTTTCACTTTTGGCGTACTCATTCCATTTAGGATCATCATTATCTATAACAATGTATAGATCGGCTTCTGCCCCGGTATCTTTAAAAGCCTGGGCTAACCTTTCGGCGCTTTCAGGCCTACCCCTACTAGGCACAACCACACACATCTTCATGGCCATAGGGTAGGGGATAGGGCTGACTTACTTCTTAGATATAAGGATTTGATACAGCGTGTCTATCTTTTCTTCTATGCGTGCAACGCGGCCTTCTAGGTTATGGCCACCATTGCCATCAGGTTTTAACTCACTTAGATAATGTTTAACCAACCATCTTACAGAAGCAATAAATGATCCAATTATTGTAACAATAGATACAACTAATGCCATCTGATCGTTTGCGGTCATTTGCTATTGATTCCAAATTTATCATCCGCAGGGTCAAGATAGCGAATTAAAGGTGCAACCAAAGCACCTGCCAAAATTGCATATTCAGGTTTAACATCTGCAACCAAAGCCAACAAGGTTGTAACTGTTGCACAGGCAACACTTCTTAAATATGACTTAATCACTTCTTTTTGTTTTGTAGTAATTTTCATTTTAATCCTAACTCTTTGATTTTTTCTACAACCTCATGTTGGGTTAATGCTATTTCAAAATGCATATCATCTTTCCGCTTCTTGTAATTGCCGCCCCAGTTCAACCCATATTTAGTTATCAGTAGGTTAATTGTATTACGCTGATCCTTATTAAATGTATTTGACTTGCCCAAAGGATGCTTAATTGCATTTAAGTCTATGGCAGTACCGGATGAATGATTGCTTAATACGCGATCTGATGATCTAGTCATTCTAAATGCGTATCCCCAATCATCTAGTTGGCCTTCATCTATTGGCTCAACTGATTCATTAAATTCTTTACAGAAATTTACAAACAATGGTGCAACCGCTTTTGCGCAGGCAATTTTAGTTTTAGTGCCAGGTATAGAAAAAGATTGGATACCTATCACTTGCCGATCTTCACTAGCAGGCCAACCATTTGGGCTAATCAATTCTCTAATACTTGCCACTGCAAACTTTCTTCATTCCAAATGTATTTTTTACCATCAGAAGGCATTGGTGTTGGTGCTTCCCATAAATAAGTATTTAAGTTCTTTGTCCAAGAAGCATAAGGTTGAGGTGCGGCGAATCCTGTGCCATCAAATGTATATCCAATACCTGCATAATTTTTGTGTAGTGCTACTCCACCTTCACGGCTATTCACATTACCTTGTGTGTTGTATGAAGTCTGAACCCAAGTACCACCTAAATTAGCCTCACACCATTCTTTACTATCGGCAACAATAACCTGAGTTACTACGCCATCTTCTACTTTTGCATAATGAGCCATTTACTTATCCTTATCTTCTCCGTAAAGAATTAATGTATTTACTAATTTAACATCTCGTTTTGTAACTATTCCACCTTTTTCATCCAATTGTGATTTAGCAGTTATTTCATCATCAGCAATAATATGTACCAACATAACAACTTCATAAGTAAAACATTGGGTTGATTTAATTTTTTTTATTTTACTTACATTATTCATATTATCCCTTTGTTAGATTGCATATCTTACTATTACTATGCCTGAACCGCCTGAGCCACCAGTATCATTTGCACCTGCACCGCCGCCGCCTGTATTTACTGTTCCATTAACACCAGTTGAAATATTAGATGCTGTGGCTCCGCCACCAGTGCCGCCAGTTCCATAAGTCGGAACTGTAACGCGATTATCAGCACTACCACCACCGCCGCCAGCATAAAAAGTTCCTAAAGATTGCCAATTTGTTCCTGCACCACCATTACCAGCAATTGCTATTGCGGATGTAGCAGATGACCCATTGCTTCCTACGGCACTACTACCACCGCCACCGCCACCAACTTGAAAAGTAGATATTGCAGTGGCGGAACCGCCAGCAAACCCTTGTGTTGCAGTTCCACCTGTTCTATTTGTAGAACTATTTGCCATTGCTCCGCCACCACTACCGCCATTATTGCCATTACCAAATGTTCCACCAGCACCGCCACCGCCGCCATTTGCAGTTGTAGATAATAAACCACCAATTAAAGATGAATTTGTACCAGTGCTACTATTACCTACACCACCTGCGCCAATTGTTGCAGTATATGAAGTTCCTGATACAAAAGATTGAGTGTCAATGCTTTGATAGCCACCTGCTCCACCACCGCCAGTTCCACCAAGTCCGCTAGTATTACCGCCACCACCACCGCCACCTGCAACTACTAAATAATCAGCAGTTAAAGAAACTGTTGGAATAAAAGTTCCGCTAGATAAAAATGCGTGGTACCAATATCCACTAGAAAAAGTAATAGTTCCACCAGTTGCCTTAGGAACGGCAGTAATAAAATTTTCTGAAGATGTAAAAGTATGAATTGAATTGCCGCCTGAAGTTGTATAAGTTCCGCCGTAGGCTTTTTGTGTAGTGCCTGAATATTTGGCTATAACAATTCCTGAGCCGCCAGCCGCAGAAGTAATTGAACCGCCACCTTCTCCGCCACCAACTCCGCCATTTCCAGTATTGGCAGTTGCATTTGTTGGATTACCTGATGAACCAATGTTTGCACCATTACCGCCAGTAGCATAAGTTACAGATGAACCTGAAATTGAATTAGCAGTTCCTGCGCCACCAGTTCCCGGTGTAGCACCTACCGCATCTGTTCCTATGGCAGATGAACCACCACCGCCGCCACCTGAAGATGAAGCACCTGCGCTAACTCCAGTACCACCACCAAAACCTTCAACTGGAGAATAAGAACCAGCATTACCAGTTCCCGGTGCGGTGCCACCACTGGTAGATGCACCACCGCCACCTGAACCACCATTACCAGCAGTAGCACCATCACGACTTGCGCCACGACCACCACCAGTTGATGATGTTGAATTCAAAGATGAATTTGTACCATTGGTTGGATTTATTGAACTATAAGTTCCACGAGTTCCACCAGCGCCAACTACAACAGGAAATACAGTATTTAAATTTAAAGTTTGAGCAATAAAATAGCGATAACCACCAGCGCCGCCACCGCCACCCATATCAAAACCACCGCCGCCACCGCCTGCAACCACAAGATAATCAACGGAAAGTACAACAGGTGCTGACGGTTGAGTTAATATCCCTAGAATATTCATTGTTACTCGGCTACTCTGCCAATCACATACCAACTATCGGTGCTCACTTTTATTGCAGATACCGCACCAAAGGTTTTAGTAATTGTAGGATTTGTAGATGTTGTACCGGTTGATGCAATAGTCACACCTGAACCTTGCACAATAGATACTGTGCCGGCTGAGCCAATTTTAATAAAATTTACAACTGATCCGGTAGTCATTGCCACGCTTGAATAAGGTGGAATAGTAATTGTAGTTGTACCAGTATTTGAATAGGTAATAAGTTTATTATCTGCATCCGCAAGCACCAAAGTATCTGATGTAGCCGTAACTGCTCTAACGGTCAAATTGGCTACGCTGTTCATCTGAGCCGCCGTTAAAACCTGACCAACTGAAAATGTTGCCATTTATATTCTCCTAATAGGCCAAAGAATCTTGATCCAAAATTCCATCAACGGTAGAGTCTAGCAAAAAACCTACGGCAAAAGGCTGAGCGCAACTAAAAGTGACCATAAAAGTTTTAGGTGTTATTTGATAAGTTAAACCGGCTATAACTGAATCTGTAACCACATTACCTGCCGGCAAGGTTTGGGTTACCTCTATTGGGTCAAATATATCTAAGTTTAAAGCGGCCACAACCCGGCTAGGATCATTTGAGCCATAGGCATCTACGGTTAATGAATTAAGTTGGATATTAACGCCTTGTTCTTTTCGGGATGCAATAATTGTTTTGGCTTGATTTAAAGCATCTGCCTCTGTTTGCATAATGCCGCCTCTAACCCGGCTATGCTGAAAATAATCATCAATGCTTGCAGTATCGCTAGCAGTTTGCCCGGTCAATCCACTGGGCGTAACTGTAACTTTATTGATCATTTGATAATCTGAAATATCAAACTCTACTGCCTGATAGGTAATATCACCTGATCCTGGCACATCACTAAATTTTGTAACTGCGCCACCTTCTGCAACTATGATGTCATTGCGTGAGTAAAATTTGGCATACCCTCTTTGATCCATCCAAAAAGCCCCCAGGTCTGTGGCTTCTGTAATTTGGCAGGCCGCTAACAATGATCTTGATGACCCATCATCTGCCTGTACCGTAGTGGTTGCAGTGGTTGAAATATCACGCATACCACCTGGCCAATCTCCTGAATCTAACAAACTTGTAATTCTTTGTGCAGTAGTTTGCCCGGCTGTGCCGCCGCTTATAGAAGTGATAGTAGTTAAATTTAATAACTGAAATCCATCCACGCAAGATAATGTTACATAGGCTGGATCAAACCCAGTAGGGCTTTGGTAATTCCATTCTTGTACATAAAAAGAACCTAAGTTATATGTTGTGCCTGAGTATGTGGCTGTAAAGCGAATCTTACGCATTGGTTTAATCTTGCCGTATAAACTTGATCCAGTATTGGCAGGATTAAATTGACCTGTTTCATCTACAAAAGTTATGCGTGCAGTGCCACCCGTAAAAGAATCTGATGATCTATTAAACGCCCGGCGAATATAGCATTGAGTTACATAGGGTGTTATATCAACTGTATCTGCCGCCGCCGTACCCAATATTGCTACATCAAGTGGGGTTGCAGGGTTATCTAATACTAACGCTGGATCAAAACTTGCGCCGTTACTAAAATCAATTTCTGCTTTAAATATAGCGGCTGACATTATCTACCTAAGTTAGTTAATTGAGTAACCGCACCTGATCTGTTTAAATTGTACAAAGCATCTTGAATTACAGATTGCAATTCACCTTCTGATATAACTGATCCGGCTACATTTATATTTACTGTTGTGCCAAAACCACCCATTTTATCTAAAGGTATAACTGCCTCTGCGCCTGATTCTCCAATCAAAGCATTAGTTGGTGAAGTTACGATACCGCCTTCTGCCATTGCAACACGGCGGCCACCTGTTAATGGATCAATGTTTGGATTAGCGGCAAAATAAGCATCTGCCTGCGCTTGTAGTCTTGCAGAAGAAGCGGCCAATCCTGCCGCCGCACCTGATGGGATACCCATTGCAATGTTTTGCGCTGTTAAATCTGATGCTATTTGACGGTATTTATTTTCAGCCGAAACTGATGTACCACCGGATGTAGGCGCAGTTACCTGACCCATTAACCCAATCATTTTGCGTATCTCATCATTGGCTACCATTAGTTTTTGAATATAAAGCAAAACTTCAGTATTTGTTATTCCCCACTTTTTGCTAAGCATGTCAATTTCACCTGTGGTTATTTGGCCATCTTCAATAACTTTTAAAATGTCTGCATAGCGTTGTGCCTCATTAACTGCGGCGGCTGTGCCATCTGATAACTTCTGCAAAATCTTTACACGCAGTTCATCTTCGGCTGATAACTTGCGTGTTAAAGCCGCTTGTAAATTGATTTTGTCAAGGTCAAACATAGCCGACAATGCGGCTTTCTTTTTATCTAATTCTTCCTGTGCGCGTTTTTCAGATGTTAATTTTTTCTCTCTTGCCAATATATCGGCCTGTATTTTTGCCAACATTTCAGCATAGGTTAATTGTTTCTTTGATTTTTTATTTTGATTTTCTTTAATTATTATTTCATCATAAGATAAGCCTGCTAAACCTTTTTCTTGCAGAAGTCTTTTATTTCTTATATCAATGCCGCGCTGTTCTATTTCTTGTAATGTTGTGCTTTCACCTACTAGGGTTTCTAAGGTAACAAGCG
>Ga0114980_10000849_pt1 | contig 21802 bp, 20 predicted proteins | sample S_140806_EF_Meta_FD_87018 | JGI IMG/M metagenome (GOLD analysis project Ga0114980, IMG submission 87018) | Freshwater microbial communities from Lake Simoncouche, Canada to study carbon cycling - S_140806_EF_MetaG | ecosystem: Environmental > Aquatic > Freshwater > Lake | place: Lake...
GAGATGGTGATGGTCGGGACGGCCAGCCGCCACCCGGCATTTGAGCAGCTTTCGCGCAAACAGCCCATCACCAGTGACCTCACCAATGAGGAAATGTGGAATGTGATTAAGATGGGCTACTTCCCCATCCAGCTGGTCCTCGGTGTCAGCGTCTACTCGCTCGGCTTTGTCGGCAGTATCCGGAGTGCATTTAAGTCACTCGCACGCGGAGAGATCACCGAAATGTCAACGCTCATCTATGAGGCACGCGAGAATGCGATAAAGCGCGTTAAAGCCGATGCAGAGCTTTGCGGCGCGGATGATGTCGTTGGTGTAAAGACCTATGTCTATCAGCTCTCAAATGGCCTAATTGAGTTCATGGCAATCGGGACCGCCGTGCGCAAAATGACTGGCCTTTCGACGCAGAGCGAGCAGCTTCCGCCGCAGGCTGTGATTGCTGATAAGGACACCTTCATCAATATTGCCGACCGCCGGTTGGCTACAGATTTAAACCGCTCGATGTCATCGCAGACGACTGGAAGCGGTTCCTGATGCCCAGCTTTCGAGCAATCATCAGGAGGGAAGCTCATGCAGTTGACGCCTGAAGTCCTTGGAGATGCCCGCTGCGTGGATGTCATCCGCAAGCGCTCACTGGTAAATATTGCCCAGACATCCCAGTCGGCCTTCGCTGACAAGTCTGTCCCTACGACGCTTTCACGGAGGCAGCGTGATTGGCTGAAAAAGACCAATGTCAATCCAGACAGTGAGCTTGCCAGGCTATTGATTGGCGCAACCCGGATGTATACATCACAGGTGTCCGGCGGACTTAGCTTGGGCATGGGCATCGGCTGCGGTATTCCAGCATTTATGATGCTGGCGATGGGTATATTCGAAGGCAAAATTGAAGGATTCCTTATCGGTGGATTTATGGCCACCATGAGCCTCATCGGAGTCATCGCGGGACAAGTCGCCCCGCAAGAGTCTTACAAAAAGTGGCTTATGACATCGCTGCACACGGCCGAGCTGGATGAAATTCTCAAAGAGGAACACGACCCGCTTTACAAGTCCTTTGTGCTGCTTTTACGGGATGCCATTTCGCAGAAAAACCTCCCACGCGACACGGAAGACAATGTAACCGCTGCCATCACGGCGCTGGGTGCGGCCATCCACCGGCTCCCGGACACGGGAACAGCCCTCGAGCCGATCGACAGCGCTACGCTTCGGGATCAGGCGCAGGAGCTGATTGACCAGGCTACGGTTGAGAGCGACGTGGTTATTCGTGACTCATTGGTTCGCCGCTCGGATGCACTGATACGCTCGGCGGATTCTGCGGATGAAACACATCAATGGCTACGGCGAACGGCTTACCTGCGGCAAGAGCTAGATGCGCAGATCACCAGCCTGCGACATTCTCTGCAAGCAAACACGGATGGCGAAATAGCGATTGGAACCATTAAGCGGGCTGCAAATGAAGCCACGACACTGGGACGGGAAGCATCCAAGCTGCGTGAAGCCACGCTTGAACTAGACCGCTACCTAGCCCAAAGTTCATCCGCTGTGAACGAAACAAAGCAAACGCTAGGTCGCCCGCAATAGGGAGTTTGACCACAATCCGCCGAATGACCGACTGCCACGTGCGGTGCATGCGATGATACAACAGCAGGTTATGGTTGCGATTACGGCTTTCTACCACTTTGTCCCCCTCACCCCCGAGCAGATCGATGCTGTGATAACACAGCTAAACATCCTAGGACCCGAGCTCGCTGTGCGCGGACTCGTCCTCGTGGCTCCCGAAGGCATTAATGGCACCGTCTGTATGCCACCCGACAACATGGATACGTGGAAAGCAGCGATCAGAGAAATCGTTTTTGGCCGGGATGTCATTTTCAAAGATGCGACCGCCAATGATTACGTCTTCCCACGCTACAAAGTCGATGCTCGTACAGAAATCGTTACAGCAGACATGCCTGGTGTGTTCCCAACAACATCCCGTAACAACCATCTGACGGCACAGGAATGGCATGAAACGATTCTGACAGACCCAAATGTCGTCGTGATTGACACGCGCAATGACTACGAGGTCAAGATTGGTAAGTTCCAGGGCGCGGTTGACCCAAACCTTGAAATCTTCACCGAGTGGCCACAGTACGTTGAAGATAACCCTCTCGATAAGGACACCAAAGTCCTGATGTACTGCACGGGCGGGATTCGCTGCGAAAAGGCTATTTTCGCGATGCAGGAGCGTGGCTACAGCAATGTCTGGCAGCTCGAAGGTGGGATTCTGAAGTACTTTGAGGAGTTCCCGGATGGCGGTGTCTTCGAAGGTGAGTGCTTTGTCTTCGATGACCGTATTGCAGTAACGCCAGACCTTAAACCCACCGAACGCTGGGGGCGTTGCCCACACTGCGGTGACCCGGCATCCATCCCAACCGAATGCCCATACTGCTTCGAACACGCAGTCATCTGCGATTCCTGTCAAGCGCTAATTGTTGGTGGTGAAACGCACCGCAAAGCCTGCAGCCGTAACTGCGCCACACACGTCAAACGTGGAACCACGCCGCGCCGCAGACCAAAGGCGGTCAAACCTGCTGCAGATAACACATCCAGCTAGGGGCTTTGGCTACAGCTTATGATCATGACTGACGTGGCTTGTGTCAGCACCATGTTGCTGTGTTGTGCGGAGCATTTTGACCTCAGTAACCAGCTCATGGATCATTTTGTCCTGATACTTTAAGTGCTCCATGATCACCCGAATCTCAGCCTCGGCCTTGACATTCGTTTCGTAGTCACTGTTTGACTGACGACGGTCTTTTTCAGCCTGGCGGTTCTGACTCATCATCACAATCGGACCCGTGTATGCTGCCTGAAAACTGAGGGCGAGGTTCAACAGGATGAAAGGATACGGATCCCACGCCTTGTCCGAATGCTTCAACGCCAGCACGACGTTTATGGCAATCCAAAGGACTAGGAGGAAACTCTGGGTGACGATAAACGGCCACGAACCAACAACGGAAGCGACAGAATCAGCTAGGATCTGAGGGCGAGTACGGTTCTGCTCAAATTCGGCAACCACGTTTTTGACAGGTGGATGCGAATGCTCAAACTGCGTTACAGGACCTGCCTCGAGATAAATATCGTCCATGCTTCACCCTATCACCAATCCAATTTTTGTATGGTGGGCCGTTCAGCCGAATCGCATACAACTGAAAGAGACAGCGATCAGAAACAGATAAGTCGCTGGCAATCTGCCAGTATCACTCCCTAATCCAAAAGAACAATTTGCTCTCCAGCTACAGAAACCTGATTACGCAAAATCGTCGTCCAGCGATCTGTGCGGTTGAGAGCCATCCACTGCAAACCAGAATCTGTAGCGAGCTCGCCAGCCATCTCCGCTGCAGGAATGTTTCGCCAAGCAATCACCAAATTGGCCTTCCGCGCGAAAACTGTATGCCCGGGGCTCATAAACCAGTAATCGACTTGCGCTAGCTTCTCATCCATTACACCAAATGCAGTGACTTCGTTTTGACGGGATGCTGTCTTCACAACAATCCTGCCATTAACACGCTCAGCGAGCGGTGATAACGAAATACCATCCGGAATAAAGCCCATCCGCTGCTGCATCGCGAGCGAAATCGTAACCTTTCGCTCCGCTTTACCAGGAGTAACAAGGGTTATGTCCCCTGCACCGCGCGTAACCACTGATATACCCTTACCAAACGATACCGATGTTCCCCCAGTAGCCGTATTCGCATCGCTTCGCGAAATCTCACCCCGACCCGTCGCGATACACACTGTTGCAACCGCACACACATTTGGCTGAGGATCGACTAGCGAAACACGAATGTCAGCATTGCCATGCCAGCCCCATCCAGTGGATGTATCCTCCAGACGCCCCGCAGAGCGCACCTTCAGTGTCTGCAAATGTAAGACAACAATCCGCTTGAACCCACCCGCACCATTTGCGCCATCGAAGGAATGGACCATCGCGAGCTGTTGGCCATCCGGGGATGTCTTGAGTTCCGTAAAGTGATGACCAGAACCTTGGGCGGAATGCAGAACTTTTGAGCGTCCGGATGCTAAATTGACACAGCAGATTTCATCTGATTTTCCAGCAATCACATTGGACTTGCTGTAATACACGAGCTTTGCATCCGGGGAAGCGGAGAAGCTGATGACATCGAATGCACCCTTTGTAACCTGAACATGACCATGTGTGTTGATATCTGCAATATGGAGGTGTTTGTTGCCGACGACGGGCACCGTGTCACCGGTAAACACTTGACCACAGAATAGAAAACGGGGCTTTCGGGTGTCAAATGCGGAGATTGGAGTTGTGTTCATAATCGTATCCGATGGTTAAGAATGCCAAATTGTTTACTGTCAGAGATGTCGCAGGCAATTTCCATGCCAGCTCTCCGGCCACTACAACAGATTTTCTCCAGTCGATTTACCCGCAAGGCGATGGCAACGTCCGTTAGAATCAAGCCACCATGCGACCATTCACTGTTGAAACCCGCCGGACATCAATTCCCGATGACATGGCACTCCGCGCACTCCGCTTCTTTTTGGATGCCAGCCACCCTGAATCCGGTCTCACCCTCGACCGGACAAAGAACATGCTTGGCTCTGCCGGGCAAACACGAATCGCAAGTATCGCCGCCACCGGCTACGCAGTCACTGCATTTTGTATCGGTGTCCACTACGGCTGGCTTGATCGCCGAACCGCCACCCAGCGTATTGAACGTGTCCTCACGACCGTGGAAACAAAACTAAACGGCAAAGCAGGCTTTTATTACCACTTCATTGATTGGGAAACAGCCAATCGGGAGTGGAACAGTGAGCTCTCCAGCATCGACACCGCTCTGCTGCAGCTTGGCCTCATCATGGCAGCCAATGTCTTCGGCGGAACGATTGCCGAGCGCGTCAATAGCATCCTCACAAAGACGGACTGGCAGTGGATGCAAAATCGCAAGCCTGGTGAAGCATCCGATGTCTGTGTCAGCATGGGCTGGAAGCCTGAGTCGGGATTTCTTGACAGCCGCTGGGACCACTACGATGAGAGTCCTTATCTCTATATTCTTGCGCTTGGTGCGCAGTCCCCCTACCGTCTCCCAGCATCCACCTGGAAGAATTGGAAAACAGTAACCGACCCGAAAACGGGACTCTATGAGCCTATCGGGCCAATCTTTTGGTCGCAAATGACGGCTGGTTATGTCAACCTCAAAGGTCGACGAGATTCCGCGGGACGCGATTTGTGGATGATTTGGCAGCGCAGCCACGCCCACCACATTCGTTTTTGCCGCGAGCAAAGTGCACGCTTCAAGACCTATCGGAATGGCGTTTTTGGCATTAATGCCTGTGACCAGCCGCCGCCCGTTGGCTACGGCGCGCAGGAAGCAGTGGATGGCCGCCACGATGGAACCATCGCACCGACGGCAATTCTCGCTGCCCGGATGTTTGACCGCGCCGCGGCGGACACAGCACTCACTGCCCTGCTCACCCATGTTGACAAGCAGGCTTACGGACCATATGGCTTTCCGAATGCACTGAATGAAGATAAAGACTGGATCGACCCCGATGTCCTCGGCCTCGACCTTGGGATGGCGATTTGTGGCTATGCAAATGCCCGGGATGGCTACATTTGGAAGACTTTTGCCAAGCACGCCATTGTTCAAGCTGGCCTTCGTGCAATGGGCTATTCCGTAAAGTAACTCCAAATGAAGACCAAACAAGCACCGATTACGCCCGTTCCCCTCCGTGATGTTCAGATACAGGGCGGCATCTTCAAGAACAGCATGGAGGTTGGCCGCAAGGTTTTGCACAGCCTTGACATCGACCGGATGCTCTATGCGTTTCGCTTTCAAGCAGGCCTTCCAACCCTCGGGGCGAAGCCATACGAAAGCTGGGCAACCCCCGAGCCTTACGGCGCATTCCCCGGTTTTTATGAAGCCCACTACCTCAGTGCCATCAGTAAAATGTCCGCAAATACTTACGATGATGACAAAGTACTACGAACGCGCGTCCACGCAATGGTCCATGAGCTTGGAAAATGCCAACGTGCGATGGGTGGTCGCTACCTCTTCGCAAGCCCGGAAGCTGAGTTCGAGCCAAACCGCCTAGATGGCGTTGTCTGGTACCGGATGCACAAGCTGATCGAAGGGCTTGTCGCCGCCCGGGTCCATGCCGGTAGTGCGCAAGCCCTCCAGATCGTCGTCGCGCTTGTGGACTGGATCGAAGAACGCACAGCAAAATATGGCACCGAGCTTGAAAAAGTCAAAAAAGTTGAATACGGAGGCATGGCGGAGGCACTAGCAAATGTCTACGCCATCACCAAAAACCCACGTCACCTCGCCCTCGCGCAGCGCTGGCTTGAGCCTCCCATCCTCGACAAATTCGCAAGTGGCGGCGACTACATGGAACACGCCAACACCCTCATCGCCAAAATCGTAGGAGCCGCACGTGTCGCAGAACTTACCGGTTCCACCCACGAACACAAAGCCGCACTTGGATTCTGGGACAAAGTGGTGACATCCGGTGGACGCACCTATGCAACCGGCGGGCTGAGCGTGCACGAAGGGATGCCGCCGCAGAAACGTATCGCGGACACGCAAAGTCGGATGCCGCAGGAGACCTGCGTCAGCTATAACCTCATCAAAATTGGGCACAGCCTGGCCGCCCAGACCGGGGATGCCCGCTTTCATGACCACATCGAGCGCACACTTTTCAATGCGATTTTAGGCAGCCAAGACCCGCGCACCGGGTGGAAAACCTATTACCAGCCGCTTGGCGCAAACTCTGTCAAAGACTTCCGCTCCAACGAGCGTGGCTGCTACTGCTGCAATGGCACTGGTCTTGAAAACCCTGGGCAATATGGACAGTTCATCTATTCCACCCAAGGGGATGACACGCTCTACATCAATCAATACATCGAGTCCGTAGCCAATATTAGCAAACCGAACATCCGTATTTATCAATGGACGCAGCTTGGAACCAGCGACACTGTAAAGGTTGTTATCTCCGCGATGCGCCCGCAGGTCTACACCATCAAGCTACGTGTGCCGAAGTGGTGTGCAAAACCAGTGGTACTGATAAACGGGAAACCAACTCCGGCCGTTTCGGCAAATGGCTGGATTACGCTGCGGCGGATGTGGTCGCGTGGGGATGTCATCGCGTTGCGACTCCGGATGTACCTACAGATGGAAGCGATGCCGGACAACGACCAGCAGGCTGCATTTGTCCTTGGTCCGCAGGTCCTGGTGGTCGCTGGTGCCCACGAGCGTCTTTCGGAAGTCGTGCTCTACCCCGTGCCCGCTGAGACGGCTGCCGCACGGCTGACACGCCTCGCCGCACGCGCAAAGCGCTTGCCTAAAATGCAACCAGATGGCGCAACGCACACGCTTACAGATGACATCGGGCGTGTTCTCCGCCTCAAGCCTTACGCTGCAGTAGGCGGTGGGGAGTTCTTTACGGGCTACATCGATGTTGTTAAAAACCCAAGTCGCTTCCCGGAAGGCAATGTCGCCCTTGGTAAGCGGGTTATTGTCGCCGATCCAGCGCCGCCCGGCGTCAATGTCGAGTGCTTCTTACGCGCAGATAAGCTTGTGGATGGCTGCTTTGGCGACAAGGATGACTGGTACACCAAGTGGTTCCCAAATGGCCTTGAGCCGCAGTGGGCTACCATCGACCTCGGCAGCCAGCACGCGATCACAAAGACGGTCTGGATTCCCGCCAAGGAAGATATTGATGCCAAAAAAGCGTACCGCTACCGCATCGATATCTCGGATGACAACAGGACTTGGCGTGATTACGCCGACCGCTCAGCAGTGGACAGTGTTGGCGGTGAATATGTGGATGAGCGTGCAGAGCGAGCCCGCTATGTCCGCCTGACGCTCACTGCACGCAAGGGCGGAACGGAAAATCTCGACCGTCCAAAAGTGGCTGAGCTAATGGTTTTTGGCAAGCCAGTGACAAAGCGGTAACGGATGTCAATGCTAAACGCTTCCAAAGAATGCGCCAAAGGATAAGGTAAGCCATGCAAAATCTCTATGGTGAACAGAAACCCGATAAAGCACGACCGTATCGCTACATGGGAGCGTTTTTCTGGTTTTTGACAAGTCTCTGTGCAACATGCGTTGGGCTTGTGCTCTGGATCTGCGTACCAGCCATTATCAAGACTATCGAGACCGCGCGCAACAGCAGTCCTGAAATGCAAATGATGGACATCGCGGCCGTCTTAATGGTGATTCTTGGGATGTTAGTGATGTCATCCGTGCCACTGTTAATGGCGGTTGTGATGCTCATCCCGTGCTGGCGCCACCGCGGTGAAGTGATTACTGTGTCGGATACGACGGTTGAACTCACCACGCGTGGAACAACGACGACATTTCCACTCGAGCTGTTTGCCGGTGTGCAGCATGTGACCAACAAGGATCGCAAGGCAAAAGGACACTTTGGGGACATTACCTACGCCCTCACAGATGGACGAATTCTGACCATCAACAGCTGCCATTTGCATAAGACTGAGCTGACAACCGACATCGGGAAGCGGGTGTTTAAACGCGCTGTAGGTACTGCCAAGCGAAGCGTTTAACCACTTAGAATACCAATGCCGGGATCGCCGCCGCAATTAGGCAGATCCCTAAATCCGCTGGATGTAAAATTGCAAAGTCACGCAGCTTGCTCAAGATTGGGACGTAGAACACCTTCCCCAAGGACCACGACATCGCCACGCACCACAACCTGGCTCGGTAACACAATGCGGTGTCCATCATGGATGACCAGCGTCCGTGGACTCGAGAGGTCTTTAAGGGCATACAATGCATGCTCAGTTTTTTGTTCCTGAACGATGGTGATGCCGAAAATGAAGACCACGCCGCAAAGCAAGAGTATGGCTTCTTGCGGATCTCCCAAAATCAGGTAAACAATCCCACAGGCGACGAGTAGCATTAGCATCGGCTCGCGGATGATGTTCAAAACCATCACCCAGAACCCGCGTTGCCCGGCGGCCGGGAGGGAGTTAGGACCATCCAATGCAAGGCGCGCTGCAGCATCCGCTTGCGATAGACCCTGTGGCTCCAGTGGGTCTATGACTGTTTCAAACAAGGGTGCTACTGCGGACATTTGGGATACTCCGGTGGGAAACATCCCACCTTTGTATTACATCTGCGTGACACGACTGCAACACAAGTCTCCCGAATGGCATAGGCGGAGATGTCGTTGTCTACCCTATCCTGACTCCGTTGCTGAGCTCCAAAGCTGCAGGTCAGTGACAGACGTGGACAGTGTCGTCCAAATGATACAAACCGCGAACGGGAGCTCGCGGTTTGTTACTTTCTAAGAGAAGTGTGCGTTTTGCTCATCCCGCAGACGATCACAGAGCCGCCCCTCCGGGAGAATAACATCATCGTAGGTTAGCGGATGATCGCGGCTCACATCCCGCTTCAGGACACAGCCCTCAGCAAGGCCCATCGGAAGCAGGTTTTGCGCACGTACGACAGCTGCGTTTTCACACTGACCGTAGGTCATGTACCACCCGATGCCATCCAGTGTCTGCCCGGTCTTAAGATCCGTTTTTGCGAGCGTAATGACATCCACGAAGGGAGCACCATGTGGAGCGATGACGGCATCCCGGAACAGCGCAACACGCGCCGCCGACAATGGAACTTCCACATGGCAGAGGTGATACGGCGTGTAAAAGCTGTAGAGTGGGCCATCCCCCATTTTGTAATAACGGAAGTAATGCTGCTGCCGAGGGTCATCGCAGTAGCCGATCACATACACGCCCGGGCCCGGCTGCGCGCCGACAACGTAGTCGACCATCCCACCCATTTCGAGGAGCGCAGCGGCATCATAGACTGTTGTCAGCTCATCCACATGGCCGCGGAAGTCACGCCCTTCCATGCCGCGCTGCGAGACCTGCATGCCAGTGTGGTTTGCAACAATCGCCTGTTCGAAAGATATTTTAGAGCCATCCGCAAAGCTGGTCACCATATGTGCCTGCTGGCCCCACTGCTTTGCAAATCCCGCCTGGGTGGTCGGGTTGCGATAGGCATCCTGCAGTCCCTTGATGTTTCCGCAGACGAGAGGCTTCATCCCGATGCTCTTGACGTAGCGCCAGAGGTTGATCTCAACACCAGGTTGGTCGCCATCACAGCCAGACAGAATCACGCCAGCCTTATCTGCATAGACCTTTAGGATTGGCCCAATGGTTGCATCCAGCTCAGCATTCATCATCACAACTGACTTGCCGTGCGCGAAGGCATCCAGAAGCACACCCGCAGCAAACTCAACCGTTCCCGTGACTTCGATCAAGACATCGATGTTTTTCGCAGCGCAGAGCACATGTGGATCGGATGTCACACAGGGCACACCGGCATCAATCGCAGCATCCAGCTCAGCCGCCGATTTCACATGCTGCGTTAACGTGATACCCGCTTCGGCATAAGCCTTTTCGGCTCCGGAAAGCGTACGGTTCGACACGGCGGCAAGGGTCATGCCAGGGATGTAGTTACAAATCTGATTGCTGATGCCCCAGGCCATAAAGCCAGCACCAATCATCCCTACGCGGACGGGCCGCCCTTCGGCCGCTCGCTGCGCAAGGGCTGTGTCGACGATAATCATGATGTATCCCCGATGCCTGCGGTAGCGGTATAAGCCCGAATATCCTCTAGGCACAGCTCCCGCGCGGATGCTCCAGCATGGTGGTCGCGGTACCAGTGCATCGTGGTCGCAACCGCAGCTTCAAGTGAGAGGCACGGATCGATTCCCAATACGTGTTTGGCCTTCGAGACATCTAACATCAACAACCCGGCTTCATGCGGTCCGCTGACCTCGGTGCCAAATGCAACATCCCCGGAGCCGAAAGCACTCTGCGCGATGTCAATGACACGCCGGACCGTAGCCGCCATGTGCGTCCGTGGACCGAAGTTGTAGGCGCCGGCAAGGGCTGGTGTTTCGTGCAGCTTTTCCGCTAATTCGATGTAGCCGCGCAGTGGTTCGAGCACGTGTTGCCACGGACGCACAGAATCCGGTCTGCGAATGGAAAGCGTTTGACCGGTTGTCCATGCGCGAACGGCATCGGGTATCAGCCGGTCTTCTGACCAGTCGCCGCCGCCGATGACATTTCCAGCACGGACACTTGCGCCGGCAACGCCCGCACGGCTAAGAAACGACTGACGGAATGAGTTGATCACAATCTCACACGCAGCCTTGCTCGCGCTATAAGGATCGTGCCCGCCAAGTGTGTCATCCTCACGGTACGGCCAAGCCCACTCACGGTTATGGTAGACCTTGTCGGTGGTGATCATGATGGCGGTGCGGCAGTCCGGGCACTCGCGGAGCGCATTAAGGACACTTGCGGTACCCATGATATTGGATTCAAAAGTTGCTAGTGGCTCGCGATAGCTCAGGCGAACCAGTGGCTGCGCGGCGAGGTGGAAGATGATTTCTGGGTTTGCGGCTTTGATCAGGCTTGCCGTGCGCTCGGCATCCCGGATGTCGCAGACGTGGTGATCACAACACGCACTAATATCCGCCTCAGTGAAAATGCTCGGAGTTGTGAATGGTTCAAGTGCAATTCCGGTGACATTTGCGCCGAGCTGCGACAGCCAGAGCGTGAGCCAGCTGCCTTTGAAGCCGGTGTGCCCCGTGATAACGACGCGCTTTCCATTCCAGAAGCCAGGTGTCATTGTGTTTCCTCTGCGCTTCGCTCGGACATGAGTGGCCAAAGGGCATCTTTTCCCGACATCCCGATGGGTTCAAGTGGCCACTCGATACCAAATGCAGGGTCATCCCACCGGACGCCGCGCTCACAGCCAGGCGTGTAATATTCACTGACCACATAGCAGATTTCAGCATCATCGGTGAGGGTGACGTAGCCATGCGCAAACATCCCAGGCACATAGAGAGCACGGTGGCTATCGGCGGAAAGCTCGACCTTTATGTGCTGGAGATACGTGGGCGAGTCAGGTCGCATGTCGATGATGACATCGAGGATGGCCCCATGTGTGCAGCGAACTAGCTTAGTTTCGGTCGCGGGTGCAATCTGATAATGCATCCCGCGAAGGGTCCCTTTGTCTTTGTTGTAGGAGACATTTATTTGGACGGCATCCGGGTTCAGGCCGATGGCAGCCATTTCACGCGCGCAGAATGCGCGTGCGAAGAAGCCCCGGTCATCGGAGCGCTTTTCCATTTCGACAATCATTGCGCCGGACAACGATGTTTCGGTAAAGGTCACGAATGATTACCAGACCTTCCACGGCGCATTGCCACTGGCCCAGAGCTGTTCCAGTTTCTGTTTGTCGGCGAGGGTGTCCATGGGCTGCCAGAAGCCATCGTGGCGGTATGCGGAGAGGCGCCCAGATGCTGCGAGCTGGCGTAGTGGACCTTGTTCCCAGACAGTGGAGTCTTCCTCGATGAGATCGATGACGCTTGGCTCGAGGACGAAGAAGCCGCCATTAACATAGGAGCCATCGCCATCGGGTTTTTCCTGGAAACTTGTGATCAGGTTCTGACCACCAGCGAGGCCAAGGGCTCCAAAGCGTCCGGCGGGCTGCACGGCAGTCAGGGTTGCTTCCGTACCTTGCGCTTTGTGGAAAGCAACGAGCTCGGTGATATTGACATTCCCAACACCATCTCCGTACGTGAAGCAAAACGTGTCAGTCCCGATATAGTCACGGACGCGGCGGAGGCGCCCACCGGTCATCGATGACTCTCCGGTATCGACCAGCGTGATTCTCCAAGGCTCAGCGGTCGCCGCATGAATAATCATTTGGTTGAAGCGCAGGTCAAAGGTGATATCCGAGTTATGGAGAAAGTAGTTCGCGAAGTATTCCTTGATGATGTAGCCTTTGTAGCCGCAGCAGATAATGAAATCGTTAATGCCGTGCGCTGAATACATCTTGAGGATGTGCCACAAAATCGGGCGACCTCCGACCTCAACCATCGGCTTTGGCTTGACACTGGTTTCTTCGCTTAGCCGTGTCCCAAGACCACCAGCTAGAATTACTGCTTTCATAGCGCGCCTGTCTCCGTCATCAAGTAAACACCACCATCAACTGGAATACTACGATGAAACAGCCACTCCTGAATATAGGTTAACTGTCTTAACTACCGGGTTTTGGCCTCATTCGGCGAAAAAACGGAAAATAGGTGCATGTGCAACCTTGAATGGGAAATCCCATGACTTCTCATGGCTACGTTACGTGGCATGGATTGTGCAATGCAAATGGCTATGCCTCCCAAGATTAGCATCGTGATTTCGTGCTACAACCGCCTCGCTGAGACCCGCCAGGCGATTGATGCTATCCGTGCACAGGACTTTCAAGACTGGGAGCTGATTGTTGTCGATAATGGCTGTACGGATAATTCCCTTGAAATGCTAATGGATATCGCTGCTGCAGAGCCACGTATGACGGTAATTTCGCTCGAACGATCGCAGGTCGCCGTTGCACGGATGACCGGTATCCGCGCCACGCATCCTGAATCAGGCTATGTTGTGGTCCACGATGACGACGACTGGCTTTTCCCAGGTGCATTGACAAAGCTTTGGGCGCTGGCGCTGTCTAACCCGGATGCGGCAGGCGTTTACGGGATGCCGCTGCACTGCGATGACAATGGTAACTCCGATGAGATGTTATCGAAATGTTACGGTTCGCGGCGTGTTGGAGTGAGTGATAGCGGCAAGATTGTCGATATTCCTGAGGATGCCCCAGAAACATTTGGCACGATGGTCGTTTGGTGTTGGATTGCAACCATGGGCCAGGTGCTGATCCGACGCGATGTTTTGCTGAGCTCGTGTGGCTTTGTGCAGGCATACGGCATCAGTGATGACTGGAATATGTGGCTAGATATCACACGAACAAACCAATTTGTTCGCCTGTTTGAGTTCACGCTCTACAAGCGCACGAACGGGACGAATCTCAGTGGAAACAAAGCACTGAGGGCTGTCTCTGAGCGCGCCATTCGCCAGCGACTACGGGCCGACCGGACCATGACACCCGCTCAGCAGCGCATTGCCAAGATAGGCTACTTTGCCAGCTGTATCCTTTTCTTGCGTAGCTCAGCCAAGAATCTTCGGCATAACAATGTCCGAGAGGCGCTCATGCAGACCATCCGTGCACTGCGCCGGGCGGTGCGCGTTTGCGCGCTCTATATAGGCCCGATGCCAGCTATCCCAGATGCAACAACAGCCTATGTGATTCCAGAAAAAGCCCCGATGGTAGGAACTAAGTAGTCGCTAGCGAATCGCAAAACCAGTTTCACTAGCATCCACCGTGGTCGCAAAACGCTCTACAAATGTCCGGTCAGGGTCCAGACGACGCCAAGTTAGTTGAGCCTTGATCGTTTCCTTCGCACATACAATAGCCAAATGCATGCTTCCGCGTGCATCACCCTTTATCCAGGCACGTTTAGCCCAAAGCAGAAACAGATACGGGGAGACCGTGTTTGCAATAAACGATATTCGCCTCTGCTCTGGAGTCAGGTTACGACCAAATTTCAGAGAATGGCGGATTGACATCACGGATGGCGCCATCAAAGCATGGTTGTTGCTCGTATTGGATGCGATGAACCGGCGATAGAGCACAAGCTCATTGACGCGGGCGAAGGGCCCCAGGAGGGACATCCGAATCCAGAAATCCCAGTCATCCGCAATCCCGAAGTTGTCTATCAGGAGGCCGTTCTTCTCGATGGCACTCCGGCGCATCAAGACTTGTGCAAATGTTGAGATTGGGCTCCAAATGGCTACATTTCCAAACGAGTCATCCGCATCCGGTGCCAGCCAGTGGACGCCGCCATTTTCAGAAACGGTGAGTCGATGGGCTGCAAACGCTGTCTCCAGCGTGTCATCCGATTCCCCATTATCATCGCAGTTCAACGCCATTCCGTATGTGATTACAGCATCTGGACGTTCATCCGCACGCTTGAGAAGCTTAGCAAGCGCTTCTGGAAACAACCAGTCATCGTCATCGTGGAGCATCACATATTCGCTGGCAGCGTTTGTACACTGGATGCCGTAGTTACGGGCTGCAGCAGCGCGTGTCCGAGAGATGGCTTCAACACGAATCCTACTATCGCCGGCAGCAAGTTCAAGCAGTACATCCTGTGTGTTATCTGTGCAGCCATTGTTGACGATGATCAGTTCCCAAGCGGAAATGCTCTGTTGTTGGATGGCACGCACAGCTTTACAGACCTCGATGGGGCGGTTGTACGTAGGAATGACGATGCTGATACGCGGGATTTGTGTAGACATGAATGGTTATAAACAGGTAGTTACGTTGCCAATGTTATGGATTGTCGATGTCAGATAACACCGCAAAAGTACTGGCTTTTGTACTGTTTTTAGCCATCTAAAGCATCTACCTCACCACACTTGGCATGGGATTTGCATTGGCGTAAATAATTAATCGCTATGAACTACCAAGGCCCAGCCATTACGAATGGCATTACTTTCCAAACGGATGTCTGTATTGTTGGATCGGGGCCCGCCGGACTTGCCATCGCCTCGGAGCTGGAGGGTGGCCCACTCAAGGTCATGATTATTGAGTCAGGTGCATTTCCACATGAAACAGCTGGGATACGCGATGAAACCAGTGCTGCATTTGGCCATGGTGGGGATACTTGGGATTTTGATGCTTTTCAGCAGCTCAATTTTGACGACAGGATGCCAACCGGGGATGTTTCTTATCCCAGCGCAGTACAGACACGTATTCGCCGTTTTGGCGGGACGAGTAACAGCTGGGGTATTCGCTACTCGCCGACGGAAACCGGTGTCCGCTACACGACGCTCGATCCGATTGATTTTGAGAAGCGGGATTGGGTTCCAAGCAGCGGCTGGCCATTTACAAAGGCCGACCTCGATCCGTATTATGCACGCGCTCACACATTTGCTGGCGCCGGCCCGTATCGCTACGCTCCAGAAGCCTGGTCAGCCCCCGATTGTGCTCCGTACCCACTCGAAAACGCCGGCATGGAAACGCGCATCTTCCACTTTGGACCCAGCCGGACCTTTCTTTCCGATGCCAAAGCCAAACTGGATAAATCAAGCAATATCACCCTGATTACCGAGGCGACGGTTACAGAGCTGATGACTGGCCCCAAATGTGAATCCGTCACCTGCATCCACGTTAAGACACTCGCAGGCAATCAGTTCAGCATCAAACCGCGCATTGTGATCATTGCAAATGGAACCATCGAAGCCACACGATTACTGCTTTGCAGTCGAAACAGAAACCCAGCGGGACTTGGAAACCAAAATGACCTTGTCGGGCGGTACCTAATGGACCATCAGGCAGTGAGAAGCGGTCTCCTTAAACTGGCACATCCGGATACATTGGCAAAGCTGACGTTTTATGACACCCGCCGCGTGGATGGCGCATTAATCACCGCAAAGCCGGTGCTAACAGAAGAAACGCTACGCAAACGGCGACTGCTGAACACCTGTGCTGCCATATTTCCTCGGCGTGCAGGTGAGAGTGTAAACCCGCTACGCAAGCGCTTTCCGCGTGGTCCGCGCCACAACTCGCCGGCGGTGGCGGCAAGTGTCAGTCTCCTTCGCGCACTGAGAGCCCGAAAGATTGGACTAGCACAAATCCGGCAGGCCGCAGTGGCGGCAATGGGTATACCGGATATTCTCTACTACCGCTGGCGGAAAGATTACGGGATGTATGCACGGGAAGCTGCGTATCACCTTGACAGCGGTGGGTGGTCCCGTAACGAGAGTGATTTGTCGCTATTCCCAGCGATGGAAGTACTACACCTCACCGAGCAGGTCCCAGACCGCGACAATCGGATTACGCTTGGAACAGGATTGGATGCGCTGGGGATGACCCGTATCTGCCAACATTGGCGCCTTACCGAGACGGATATCCAGGGGGTCGCGGGAGCACTGCACGCCTATAAGGCTGGCTTTGCGAAAGCTGGCATTGGTGAGCTGGATTTAGAGCTGAACCAGGGCGCTCCCCAAATCATGTATGCAAGCTTGCACCACCCGATGGGCACGACCCGTATGCATGATGACCCAAAGCAGGGCGTTGTAGATGCACGATGCCGTGTTCATGGGACGGAAAACTGCTATATCGCATCAGCTGGAGTTTTCCCCACTGGCGGCTACGCAAACTCAACACTGACAGTGATTGCTTTAGCGATCCGCATTGCCGATGATGTCAAACGTGTCGTTACACTTCCATAGAAGAACTAAACGCTGTTCCTAGCGACTAGCTGATTGATACATTGGTGCGAAGCGCATTAACAAGCTTGTCGATATCCGGCAGCCTGTACACAAAGCGTTTTGGCTTGATGTGGCCAACTTTACCTTTATACGCCGGGTTCGCAAAGACCTCGGTGAAGTGCGCGCGCCTCGATGCAAATGCATAAACAGCGAAGACAGGCCCGCCGGTTCGGTGGAGTGCGTGCATCAGGCTATCGCCAGCTCTCGCCTCAGCAAATGCCCGCTTTATTCCCCACCATCGGACCGATGATTTAGGCGTATCAAGCCACAAAATAAAGTCGGCAGCCTGGTAAACAATGTTTTCTTCGAAGAACGGAGGGCCATCGAGTATCCACTCGGGAGTCTCGACCATTTTATGAATGGCATCGCGGTACGCCTCGCTCCCAAGCTCACCGAGGTCATCCCTTCGGACAACAGGGAGACCAAGGGAAGCGCCAAGCTGCGTGGCAAGCGTCGATTTGCCCGCGGCAGGACATCCGACGATGACTATTCGGTGGACGCGTGCGCTCGATGGTAAATGCTCTGACAGTTCATTCATATAGTCAACATCCTACCGACTTGCACACGACCAAGCGTTTGTGATGCCAGCGATTCAAAGATCATCCAAAGCGCGAAGAGTCCAACGCATTAGTCCATTATGAATAACCTTAATGATAAATATTATCGCATATTTTACATAAGTTAACTTTACTTACTGAGTCTTTGCGACGATAATACGTTTATGCCACGACCATCCTCACCAACGCCAGTTCTAACATACGGTGCTGGCCAGCACACGATAACTGTTCCTGTTCGTGCTTATATTCAAGCCATTGGAACCGCACAAATCACGCTCGCAGCATCCGCTGGAGCCAAAGTGATGATTGCAACGATGGACACTAGCTCCATCACGGTCACAGGAAAGTGTGATGACCTGCATATTCAGCTTGCAAATGGGACATCCACAATCGATACCCGGATGCTGGATGCAGGTCATATCTCCATCGGACAGCTTGGCCCGGACATCACCATCCAAATGACTCCGAAGCAACGAACCACCTTTATGGCGTAAAGCGCATCGAGTCACCAAACTATAAGGTAGTGAATTAGTCTCTGAATTTTGGACTCCAAGTTCATTAAACAAAACACCACCCTGCAGCAACGTGTTCTCTCTCTATGCCTTAGGGCGCAGCAAGTCACGAATTTCAGTTAAGAGTGCAACATCCGCGGGTACCGGAGGCGCCTCGACGACGACTGGCGTTTCAACAACCTCAGGCGCTGGTTTCGCCATACGTTCGCGCATTTTGTTCAGGCCACGTACCACCAAAAATATCGCGAACAGCGTCAGCACCGTGTTAATGACCACCGTGACAAAATCGCCGTATGCCAGCACCGGACCCAGCTTGCGCGCATCCGCCAGCGCTGGAAGCTGCCCACCGGCCGTACTCACGATTTTGCTGCTGAGCGGGATGTACAGATTGGTAAAGTCTGCCTTCCCAGCGAGGCCTAAAATCGGATTGATCATGTCATCCACAAAGGCGGTCACAATCTTGCCAAACATCCCACCAACGATGACACCTACAGCGAGGTCAACCACATTCCCTGCCGCTGCAAACTTCTTGAAATCTTCAAGCATTTACGTATTCCATCCCTTCGGTAAGCTTAACACCGGATGCATTCTTACATACATTACAGAACCAAAAAGGCTATACTTTGACGCCGGCCACGCCTTGAAAACCCAGTGGCCATCGATTTTCCTGAAAGAAGACCCCCCAAATGAGTTTGATTGACACCCTGAATTGGCGCTATGCCTGTAAGAATATGGATGCGCAAAAGCCAGTTGAAGAGGAAAAAGTTGACCGTATCCTCGAAGCGATCCGTCTGACGGCAACATCCAGTGGGCTGCAGCAATACGAGCTCCTCGTCATCACCAACAAGGAAATTCAGGCCCAGCTGCAAGCAATTGCGTGGAACCAAGCGCAGGTCACCGCAGCATCCCATGTCATCGTCTTCGCCGCGTGGGACCACTACACGGAAGAGCGGATTAACATGATGTTCGATCTCACCAATGAGATCCGTGGCTTCAAGAACGAAGGCTGGGAAGCCTATCGCCAAATGCTGTTGTCCACTTATCCGAAGCGGGATGCGGAGTTGAATTTTCAGCACGCAGCGCGTCAGGCATACGTAGCACTTGGAACTGCATTGATTGCAGCCGCGATGGAAGGGGTTGACTCGACCCCGATGGAAGGCTTTGACCCAGCGGCAGCCGATGAGATTCTTGGCCTCCGTGAGCTTGGGCTCCGCAGCGTCGTTCTCCTCCCACTTGGCTATCGTAAGGAAGAGGGAGATTGGTTGGTTAATTTGAAGAAGGTCCGTCGCCCACTGGAAGACTTTGTTACGCTAATCGACTAAGCATTTGCTTTAATTTGAAACAAGAACACCCCGGCGGGACGCTTTCCCAACGGGGTGTCTTCTTTTTCTTCTTCAGTAATGTTAAGGTTGCCCCAAGCCACGGCACATAGTGTTTGATTCACAGGTTAGAGCAAGACTTCGTCACACGTATTGACTAAGTGTTTGCTTCAGTTTGAAATGAAAACACCCCAGCGGGAAACTTTCCCAGAGGGATGTTTTTTCTTCTTTTTCTTAGCCATCATCTTTTACCCAAATGTGAAAACACCCGTCCGCCGTACATCGTACAATCCAGTAAGGAAACTCTCGCATGTACAAACAAATTGAATACAAGCCACTCCCGGGCATAATTGGAATTATCCTGATGCTCGCGCTCTGGGTAGGCGCTCTCTTCATCATCGTGACATCTGGCGGGGATGGCATGCGGATCCTCGTCGCATGCCTATTGGGTTTTGTGGGCCTGATGGTCCCCGGTGGCATCATGGTCATCAACCCAAATGAGTCCCGCGTGCTGGTCCTCTTTGGCAAATACAATGGCACCGTCTCCAAGGATGGCTTCTGGTTTGTCAACCCATTCACCAGCAAGAAGACCATTTCGCTTCGCGCACGTAACTTCGAAACCGCCAAGCTGAAGGTCAACGACTCACAGAGCAACCCCATCGAAATCGGCGCCATCGTGGTCTGGAAAGTAAGCGACCCCGCGGAAGCCCTCTTCCAAGTGGATGACTACGTACGCTACGTCAATGTCCAGAGCGAATCAGCCCTACGCGCCGTCGCCGTGCAATATCCCTACGATGCCCATAAACCCGGCGAACACGCGCTTTCTACACATACATCGGAGGTCAGCGCAGCCCTCGAGCGCGCCCTCGTCGAAAGCCTCGCAAAAGCGGGCGTCGAAGTTATCGAAGCGCGTATCAGCCATCTTGCATATGCCCAAGAAATCGCTGCCGCGATGCTGCAGCGCCAGCAGGCAAGCGCCGTCGTCGCCGCACGAACGCTAATCGTCGAAGGCGCCGTCGGGATGGTTGAGCTCGCTCTGGATAAGCTCAAGGAGCGAGGCGTGGTAGAGCTAACCGACACTCAAAAAGCCGATATGGTCAGCAACCTTCTCGTCGTCCTCTGCTCGGATCGTCCAACGCAGCCCACGGTGAATGCTGGGGCCTAACGAGAAACCCGCGCCAAACACATCTGACAAAAAATGCCCAGCTGAATACACTCCCGCTGGGCATTTTGGATGCGTAACGCCGCGCTAAAAGCGAAGCGCTATCGTGGCAGTAAGGCCATTTGAGAGGCTTGTTCTCGTGTAGGTGTCCGTCGCTTTCACAAACCACCCACGGTTGTCCATGCGACCAAGCATCGCCTTACCACCAAGATTCGTAACATCGGTTGTCGATAATGTCGACTGGGCCGTGGAAATCTCAGCAAACGGCTTTTATTCAGTCTGGTAAACGCCTAGACCGGCACCCTAGCAGTTGAGCGCGCCACTGTCATCCCGCATCAGCTTACGAATCGTGAACTTAATCCACATCGCATGCGCACTATTCCGATGCTTTGTGTGCAGCTGGGTATCTACATCTATACCCGTCATCATTGATGTACCCACGCCGTGATTCTTAAACTATGAAAACCTACTGATCGCATCCACGTTTTTCCAGTCCCACAGATTGTTATCAAGCGGCATGCCGATACCCAAACGCACCGCAAATGCACCATGAGTACCCTGAGCGTTTACAGCGGGAGCCACCGCCAGCGGAAACAACCCGGTTTTTTTGATGTATCGTTAGCATGACTTACCGTTGGCTTGCCATTCACGACATCCGACCTGTAATCTACACACATCAGGAGCCTTTGAATGTCAACCAAACTCGCACTTACGCCCCCGATGGGCTGGAATAGCTGGAATGCCTTCGAGCAGAAAATTGATGAAAAGCTAATCTGCGACACGGCGGATGCGATGGTCAAGTCCGGGATGCGGGATGCTGGCTACAACTACCTCGTCCTCGATGATGGCTGGTTGCAAAAAGAGCGCACATCCAAAGGCGAGCTGATCGGCGACCCAACCAAGTTTCCAAATGGGATGAAGGCCATCGGCGACTACATCCATTCAAAAGGACTGAAATTCGGCATTTATGAAGACCGCGGCATCAAGACCTGCCAAGGCCTCGCCGGTAGCTACAAGCACGAAGCCGTCGACATTAACACCTTTGC
>Ga0114980_10000850_pt1 | contig 21764 bp, 18 predicted proteins | sample S_140806_EF_Meta_FD_87018 | JGI IMG/M metagenome (GOLD analysis project Ga0114980, IMG submission 87018) | Freshwater microbial communities from Lake Simoncouche, Canada to study carbon cycling - S_140806_EF_MetaG | ecosystem: Environmental > Aquatic > Freshwater > Lake | place: Lake...
CCTATTATCGCTGCAATAGGAGGCATGTTGGCGCCTGCTTTAATTTATTACTTTATTACTCAACAAACGATATATACACAAGGTTGGGGTATACCTATGGCAACCGATATTGCTTTTTCACTAGGGGTATTAAGTTTGCTATCTAAGCGTATACCAATAAGTGTAAAAATATTTTTAATGGCTTTAGCAATAATTGATGATTTGGGCGGCATACTCGTTATCGCTCTTTTTTATTCTCAAACTGTCACCTATGCTTTCTTATTGCTATCAATGGTTTTGCTTTTTATTTTATGGAAATGGCAAGGCTATTTAAAGCCCCTTTTTAATATTCTATTAAGTATTGCAATTTGGTACTGCATTCACCGAGCTGGCATACATGGTACTATTGCGGGCATCCTTGTTGCCTGGGCACTTCCTTTAACTTCTGCAGCCTATATTGAGCATAAATTACATGACGTTACAAGTTTTATAATTTTGCCCCTATTCGTGTTTGCCAATACCTTACTACCTATCCCATCTATTGCAAGCTTCTTATCTTTTAACACCATGCAATTGGGCATAATTTATGGTTTAACCATAGGCAAGCCATTAGGCATTTTGTTATTTTTAGCCCTTGGCATTCGATTGGGCTGGTGCCAATTGCCTAATGGGGCAAATTGGAAACACCTTTCAATAGTTGGTATTATAGCAGGTATTGGATTTACGATTTCTTTATTTATCAGCCAATTAGCCTTTTCAACTGTATTAGATCAACATGCTGCTATAATTGCCATTCTAGTTTCATTTTGCATTTCATTAATGAGTACTTTTTTAGCCTATCCATTTATAAAAAAGACGTAGCAAGCAATCCATTATTATTGATCTACTAGGTCCAAACCATCATATTCCATCTGGTAAGTCTCCTCTAATTTGTATACATCTTGGTTATTCGTCTCCTTATCATGATCTTGCCAATGCACATTAAATGTATTTGCATCAAAAGAATACCATTGAAAGTATTTTAAATTTTCATGGAACACGATGCGTTTACCAATTGGTATATAAATACGAACAACACAATTTTGATTTCTGAATTTTTGCGTATAGGGTACCGTTAAATTGGGATCAATTAAAATAACACTATCACGCTGAAGCATATCCAAACTCAAAGATTCAACATACTGTTTTGCTAAAGTTTCACTAGCTCCTTTGCTACTAAATAGAAGTTGTACCCTAAAAGCTGTATCCATACTTGGATAGGTATCAATTCTAATATTACTATTTAATTGAGCCTGCTCTGAAACATTTATGAAATTGAATACTTTATAATTTGTATGGTATTGATTATCTAGATGCGTATTTTCTAAATTATTTTTTGCAAATACATGCAAGGTCGATGATTTAAAAGCCACTAAAGAAATATCCTTTTTTATTGTTGAATTATACTCAAAATTACTTATAAAATTTGCCCCCAATACAATAAATGTCACAAGCGCTGCTATCCAAATAAATAAGCATGACTTATACATCCATTTAAGTGACAGCTTATGCTTGGTCATTGTTTTTATAGCTGCAAATAAAATACCCAGTATAGGCAACAACAACATTAATGAAAACGCATAGTATAAGTATTTTTCGTTGGTATTAAAATCTAAAATATAGGCTACAACGGAATGACTATTTAAACCACGAGTGATCAATGCAATGGTTAGTAAAACAAAGAAAAAGGCAAAGCAAAACACAACCAATGCAATTACCATTTTAATAAGTTTAAATAAAGGATTTACGGCGTCTTTTATCTCCTTTGCGGCATCGGTATGCTTGCCATTTTTGAAGGAAGATTTAAATTTCTCACTAAATTTGTGTGCTTTTGTATCTAAATTTTTTAAATCCTTATTCACCACATCTTTAATAGCATCTAAATCTACTTTCTGGCCTTTCATTTCTAATTTATCAGCAGCAGTTTTAGCCTTAGGAATGATAATCAGCATAATGATATAAATCAATATAGATGAGCCACTAAAGCTACCTTCATGCCAGAAAAAAAAGCTATGCCAATGGAAAAAAGAGGGTAAAAAGGGAATAAGAAATAAAATTCTAAAAATCCATGCATCCATATTAAAATAATAGCCCAAGCCGGCACATACTCCGCCTATTCGTTTATTATCGGGGCTTCTAAATAATCGCTTTTTAGTGAATGCAGGAATGGGCTCCGAGGGCAATATGACCCATAGTACTAAATACAACAGAAATCCTATACCCGTGAATAAAAACAATACACAAAACAGTCGAACGATGGTCACATCAATTTGATAACGCTGTGCGATTCCAGCACAAACTCCGCCCAACATACTTTGATTTGATGCGCGGGTCCAATTTTTATAGGGCTGTTCGCTTTCTGCAGCTGTATCTTGGTTAGCATTTTTTTGTTCCTCTTCAAAAGAAGCCGCTTCTTCTGCTAGGTCATTAGGATTGCCAATGCTTGATGTGATCGCAGTAATAATTTCTTCTGTAATGCACAAAGCGCCTTTCTTTATAGCGTCACTCATCAATTCTGCAATACGCAATTCTATATCATGCATGATTTCATCTGCACTTTCTTCTTTTTTGAAATAGTCCTTTAGACTTTCAATATAATTTTTAAGTAAGTCGTAAGCTGCTGCTTCTATAGTAAAAACAGCATTTTGATAATTTATTTGTATTACTTTTTTCATAATTATTTTTTTGTAATGATTTGAACGGCATTATTTATTTCGATCCAGGTATTTTGAAGCTCCGTGTAAAATGCTTTGCCCTTATCTGTGAGAGAAAAATATTTTCTTGGAGGACCAGAATTACTTTCCACCCATCTATAGCTCAGCAAATCTGCATTTTTAAGTCGGGTTAGTAAAGGATATAAGGTGCCCTCTAAAATGACCAAATTGGCCGCTTTCATCTTTTCTATAATTTCGGATGGGTAAACTTCCCCATTCTTGATAATAGATAAAATACAATACTCTAAAACCCCCTTCTTTAACTGACTTTGCGTATTCTCAATATTCATAATTGTGCTATTTAATCACAAAGATAGATAAAATATAGTACTATGCAATACATAGTACTATATTTTTTAAAAAAAAAATAGCCACCCTAAGGTGGCTAAATATGCTAAGTTATTGATTTTTAAATGCTTCTGTTAATATCGAAGGCTTCCAATTCATTGGCAACAGCTGTTAAGAAACTAGCACCTAAGGAGCCATCTACTACGCGATGATCATAACTAAGCGATAAATACATCATATGACGAATAGCTATTACATCTCCTGAAGGTGTTTCTAAAACCATTGGTCTTTTCTTAATGCTACCAACCGCTAAAATAGCTACTTGCGGTTGATTAATAATCGGCGTACCCATTAGACTTCCGAAGGTACCCACATTCGTCATGGTAAAGGTGCCGCCTTGGGTATCATCTGCCTTTAATTTATTATTGCGGGCAGCATTTGCTAATCCATTTACATCTTTACTTAATCCTATTAAATTCTTGGTGTCTGCATTTCTAATAACCGGTACAATTAAGTTGCCAGAAGGTAATGCAGTTGCCATACCAATATTAATATCCTTTTTAACGATGATATTATTTCCATCAACGCTTACGTTAATCATTGGGAATTTACGGATACAATTTGCAATAGCTTCAATGAAAATTGGGGTAAAGGTGATCTTCTCACCATATTGTTTTTCAAATTTTGCTTTATTAGCATCCCTCCACTTAACAATATTAGTAACATCTGCTTCTGTGAAGCTTGTTACATGTGGAGAAGTAGCTTTACTTCTTACCATATGATCAGCAATAAGCTTACGCATACGATCCATTTCAATAATCTCTACATTTCCAGACGGAATGCTTGTTGCTGTAACATTTGCAGAAGCTGCTGGAGCAGCTGCTACTGCAGGTGCAGGCGTTGGTGCTGGCGCTGCTACCGGTGCAGCAGAACGATTAGCAACATATTGTAAAATATCTTTTTTAGTTACTCTACCTTCATTGCCTGTTCCTGGAATTTGTTCCAATTCTGCCATACTAATATGCTCTGTAGCCGCAATATTTAAGACTAATGGTGAATAAAAACGAGCACCATCCGCATTAGATGAAGAAGCAACGGCTGCTGCATGTTGAGCAGGTGCAACTGGTGCAGGTTGTGGAGCAGGTGTAGGAGCAGCTTCAGCAACAGGTGCTGCAACGCTTGCGCCAGCTGCATCTGTACTAATTTGTGCAATCACCGTACCTACAGGAACCACATCATTTACATTAAAAAGAATAGCAGTAATAGTGCCCGCAGCTGTAGAAGGAACTTCGCTATCTACTTTGTCGGTAGCAATTTCAAGCATTGTTTCATCCATCTTAATAGCATCGCCTACTTGCTTATGCCATTTTAAAATGGTTGCCTCCATAATACTTTCACCCATTTTGGGCATTACTAAATCTACAATTGCCATAAAAATATAATTCTATTGGGTGTAAAAATAATCAAAAAGAAATAATAAGTAATATTTTGTTTGTTTTGTTAATACACAGCATCTCTAAAGTCTCTTCTTCTAAGCAATTTCAAGTCTTGTAAAATAGCAGATTTTACATTTAATGTAAAGCTGTAACTTTTTCGTGGTCCAAAAGGAATAGCATTGATACGCATTTCCCAGCAGTGTAAATCTCTATAAATATCAATAGAAGTAAACGTCAATTGCTTATATATAAAATCATAGCCCGAACTAAATGCTATTTTAAAATTTTTGGTCAAATTAAAATCACCACTCATCATCAATGTCTGCGAAAAAACCAGGGTGTCTTTATTGATCGTTTTAGTAGGTGATTTAGACAAATTGATACTATACGCCATGGTAAGATTCCATGGGATATTGAAATCAATATAATTGGAATAGCCGTTGTTGCTCAACAGGCGATTGTTTTCTTTGTCTTTAACTTTTGTGTCTTTTTGGGAGGAATGAAAGCTCGCATTTAATGACATATTTGCACTGGCTAATTTAGCTAGTTGGCCGTTTTCATTCCATAATAATTGTGGCCTTCTTCTTCCATTCACATAGTCATAAGCATAAGGGTCATAAACTGCACCTGCTGCAATTCCAATATGCTGAAACAAATTTGTTCTAAATCCAGCCGTGATCACACTCCAATTAAAAGAATCGGCAGCTACATTGTAAGCCGAGCTGAAGGACAATCCGTCTATAATAGATACATTTTTAGTTCCGGAGGCCGAATCTTTTCCATTCCTCACTTTCAATTGCAGATTATTTTGAATATTGAAATTGATCGAACTATTGATTTTTCCATATTGATTTAATCCCGGCACACCTATTAATGATTTTTCATATGGAGACATATAATACCGTCTTTGAGAAGTATCCATTCTGCTCAAATAATAATAATTAAAGGGTGCTGTTGCGTAGTCTGGAATAAATCCAGCTCCTATACTGGGTGTAATTACATGTCGGATACCAGCAATTTTCCCTTTCTTAAAGAAATGAACGCCATATATACGAGAAGAAATTGTAGCTGAAGCGCTTAAATCTCTAGCCGCAAATAAACCATACTGGTTTACCGTGTCAATTTTTGCAGTTAGATCATTAAATGATTTTGTGTTTCGTTCTGTAAGCCAATATTCGGTATAATTAATATTAGTAGAGAAATTGAAAAAGCGTAAAATATTGGTAGAAAATCCAATAGGAAGAACATGTTTCATGCCATTTCTAAAATCGGATAAGGAGACTGCATTGATATTAAAGCTGGTATCGTAAAACGTTAATTGATTCAACATCGTCATGTTGTAACTCATATTGATTTTATCGTACCAGTGCGTCGTAGCCGATTTTTTATTTTGAAAGGGATTGAAAGAACCTAAATAAAAATTCATTTCTGGCAAGGTTACATTCACTTGTCGAGTTCGTGTATTCTGACTATGACGAGCACTTATGGTAAGTGAATAAGGCTTATTAATCCAATTCTTAGAGAAGGAGATATTTGATTGGTATTGATTGTTTAAGATCTGATTCGCACTATAGCTATTATTAGCATAATAAGACGAAGTACCGGCTACTACATTCGCACTAAAATTTATACCAGGAGTTGCCTTTGCATCTACTTGATGTCTCCAATTGATCATAAAATCTTTGGTAAGAGAACTCGAACTTTCATAGGCTTCGCCAATTTTATTATAAGCATAGGACAAAGAAATGCCGCCATTATAATGATATCGTTTATTATAATTCGAAATTGCACTTGCGCCCCAACTTCCCTTTGAATAGATATTAGTTAAAAATAACAAATCAATATGTCTATTCAGATTAAAATAATATCCGCCATTGGTAATGCCCAATCCTCGTTGCGCTTCCATGGTATATCCAGGTATTTTAAATCCCGATGATTGCTGCTTAGCAATAGGGAAAACACCAAAAGGAAGAAATAAAGGCGTTGGAATATCAGCGATCATTAAATTAGCAGCGCCAGTGGCAATTATCTTATCTGGAATCACTTTAATTTTCTTTGCTCTAATTCCAAAATGCGGATGTTCTAAAGAGCAGGTTGTATAAACATTTTGCCATCCGTAGATAGATTGATCCGCATTCCTTTTTACCTGATCACTAATCACAAATCCCTCTCCATACTGAGAATGCGCATTGCGCACTATGGCCTTTTTGAGCTTGAAATTGTATAGTAAAGAATCGTACGTAAAGGACTCCGCACCTTGTTTAAACAAAGGCTTTTTATTGCTGATCGCATGATTAGAATCTAAAGCAGGTAATGCTTTTATTTGCTGATTCGATTGGTTATAATCTAATTTACCCGATTGTAAAACAATATCCTCATATTGTAATTCGGCTGCCCCAAATAATAAAAAACGATTGTTCGCTACATCCATTATTGCAGAATCTTTAGCTTGCGTAACCACTTTTGCTGGCAAGGCATCTTTAGATATTTTTATACCTAATTGATAGGCTAATTGATCTGTTTTGCTCATTTTCTTCAACACAGCATCTGGCAAAGTAATTTTTTGTACTGAAGTATCTAAAACAATAGAATCTCTTATTGTATTGGAACTAATGGGGAGGATTAAAGAATCTCTTCTACTGTTTTTTTTAGTATCGTTGGAAGCTTTTGAGGTATTTTGTTTTGTGGCTACTTTCTTTTGCTGTGCACTAGTTAGTTTTACTAAAAAAATGCAAAAAATTATCAATAACCCGAAAAAGGAATTGATTTTGCAAAATTTTAAAGTATTTTTAGGTTTTGTGTGCATGGTTATTGACAACAAAAATAAATATTCCAAGCTGATATTTAAGAACAAACCTATTTTATTAACAAAGTATATGAAATTCTATATAAAACTCTTTTTATATTTAATTGGGTTTAGCCCAATGGTAGTTTTTGCTTCCGGCAAAGGACTCCATAAAATTGTTATAGATGCAGGTCATGGCGGATCTGATGCTGGTGCTGCAGGTAAATTCTCTCATGAAAAAGACCTAACCTTAGAGATTTCTCTTCGATTAGGAGCATTAATTGAGAAAAACATGAAAAATGTTGAGGTTATTTATACGCGTACAACGGATATTTACCCAAGCTTAAAAGAACGCCATAGAATTGCAAATCAAGCAAATGCTGACTTGTTTGTATCCATCCACATCAATTCATCAAAAGGCAGTTCGGAGCGCATATTTGAAGGGTATAAAACGATTAAAAAGAAGAAAAAGAGAGTACAAGTTCCAATTTACCGCGTGGTACACCATCATGAAACTACGGCATCGGGTACCGAAGTGCAGATTCTTGGTTTGCACAGAGCCGGACAAAAGGCAAGCGCAATGACCAGCAATACTGATAATGTAGAGGAAGAAGTGGGCATGCTCGACATGAACGACCCTCAAACGGCTATAATTATTGCTCAATACCTTCAAGCGTTCCAAGGCAATAGTGTTTTATTAGGCACCTATATTCAACAAGAATTTACGAGTCAAGGTAGAACTGATAGAGGTGTTAAACAAATGGGATTAGAAGTATTGGCAGGAAGTGCAATGCCTGGCGTCTTGGTAGAATGTGGATTCATTAACAATCCGAGTGAAGAAGAATATATGAACTCTGAAGTTGGTCTTAATGAAATATCAAGAGCAATATTCAATGGCATCCGTGCTTACAAAGCTGAAATAGAAAAAAATTAGGCCCAATTTTTGAATAATTATCAAGATTAACCTATCTTTAAAACTTATAACTATCATTTTTTTAGGATGAAAACTACTTTTAAATCATTTTTATTAACCACATTAGGCGTTGCAGGTATTTTTACTGCAATGTTATACCAATCTTGCACCCAAGAAAAATGCCAATCTATTGTATGTGCTTATGGTGGGGTTTGTAGAGATGGCGCTTGTTTATGCCCAACGGGTTATGAAGGTTATCAATGCGAAACCATGACGCGTGACCGATTTAAAGGTGTTTGGATGGTAACGGAAGATGGATCCATCTCTAATAATGTAGCCTATGCTGTTTCTGTAGAGAATGGTGTTGCAAAAAATGAAGTAATTATTAAATCTTTCAGAAATTCTCTTACCCAATCTGTTGTAGCTACCGTTAAAGGAGATACTATGTATATAGCTCAACAAGTGGTAAATGGCAACACGATTGAAGGCAAAGGGTTTATAACCAAAGATTTATTCTATGGCAAAAACGGATTAATGCATGTAAACTATTATATCATCGATGCTAATGGCAATATTGATAATTTTGCTTGGCCTACCTACGTAGGTGGTAAAACATCTATTTGGAATAAATAACATTACAACGAACATAAAAAAAGCGCATTGTCAAAACAATGCGCTTTTTTTATGTTTTAATTCAATTCATTACTTGATTTCCTTTTTTGTTTTTCTATTATAGAAGGATAGGAAAAATCCAATGACCATTACCACAACCCCCAACCATAAAACATTGATATACGGGAAAATCAATGCTTTCATTACAATATAGTCATCCTTACTATTATTTTGCTTCACGGCTATATCTGCTGTTTCTTCTTTTGGATTGATCTTTGCAAACTGCATAATTAATTGCATAGAAGTCAAGGTGTCATTTATAAAAACCTCTTCTTGTCCGCGAATAAGATAAATTGGCAAGGCTTCCATTTGTTTTCCCTTCAAATTATATACAGATAATTGTGCCCCTACTGCAATATCTCCAGTCTGTGTTGGAATATTTCTCTTTTCAAGATGGGTTGTAAAGCCTTCGAAAACTGCAAAACCATTATTCACAAAAATACTATCTCCTTTTTTTACAACGGTATGTTTGAAACTATTGGTGTCATTTTTCTTAGACGGATCTATAACAGAAGTAACATAGGTAAAGATATCTTTATGTAAATAATGTTTGGATGCTGGATTGGCAATTAGTCCCGATTTGCCCTTTGAATTTATAAATGCATCGGGATATAAATTAAATGCCTCCACTACTTTTTGAGTAGCCGTATCTCTAACTTCATAATGCACTTTAAAAAATGTTCTTGGATCTTTAGTACTGGTAGAATCGCCTTGATAGGTAACCAAATAAGGACCCATAGCTATCGGTGTATTTCTAAACAACAGCACATTTTCTTGACTTTCCTTCACTTTCTCCTGCATCGTCTTCTGCCCTAAATCTATAAATACGCCCATGGTATTAATAGACAAAACTTCTTTTTTAAAGGAAGACAAAACTATACCTAAGATGACTAAAGCAAATCCAAGATGAGAAATGGCTGGTCCCATTTTTTTAAATACACCCTTTTGTATATAAATAGCATAATAGATACTAGCTACAGTACCAAAGCATGCCGCATACAATAATAAAAACACGGGAACTTTATTGATGGTTTCTACATATGCAATTATGATGGCAGCTAAAAGGCTTATCGATTTTATAATCGTAAATCTCTTTAATAATGGTTTCCAATCGGAGTTTTTGAATTTTAAGAATAAAGCACTTGCCGATAAGAAGGTAATGAGTATAGCCAACCAAATTTGAATTGCATTATAATGCTGGACGGGATCATTAGGAGGCGCTACCTCTTTGCCGCTTATCCATTTTACTAGAGGCGCCCAAACGGGAATAGAAGTGGTAAGTATAATTTGTATGGATGACAAGAAAATAATAAAAGCCCCAATAAACATCCAAAACTCTCTGGATAGCAATGCTTCTTCTTGTTCAATTTTTGGAAATAGTTTTCGGCGATACACATACAAAACAATGCCTGGAATTAAAACTATCGATAACACAATTAATAAATGCCAAAGTAAAGAACTTCCCTCTCCGGTAAATGCGTGTACAGATGTATCTCCTAATATGCCAGTTCTAGTTAAAAACGTAGAGTACCAAATAAACGCGTACGATAAAATAAATAAGATTAAACTTACCCCTAAAGATCGTTGCGTTGCTTTAAATATCACTATTGTGTGCAATGCCGCCACCAACAATAACCAAGGAACTAAAGAAGCGTTTTCCACCGGATCCCATGCCCAATATCCACCAAAGGTTAACGATTCATATGCCCAAGCACCACCCATCATAATGCCTAAACCCAATACTCCACCGGCAACTAATGACCAATTGATGATAGGCTTAATAAAATGAACAAAATCTCCTTTCCATAAAGCGGCAACTGCATAGGCAAATGGAACAAGCGTAAGAGAAAATCCTAAAAACAAGATAGGCGGATGGATCACCATCCAATAATTTTGCAATAACTCATTTAAGCCATTCCCATCTTTAATATACTGCATATAATCGGGCTGTGAAAAAATAGGAGCACCTTGCATTTGATTTCTCAACAACGCAAAAGGACTTGTGCCAATTTTAACGCTCTCGGTAATAAAAATACCCAATAACATGGTGCTGAGGCATGCTTGTATAATACCTACAACAGTCATCGTGCGGGCTTGTAAGCTATCCGATTTGTATAAAATAAATAAACCTAATATAGAGTGCCAAAGCATCCAAAGTAAGAAAGAACCTTGCTGCCCTTCCCAAAAGCAAGACAATAAGTACTTGGTAGGTAAGGCTAAGGATGAATGCTCATAGGCATAGTGATACTCAAAATAATGCTTATAAATAATAAAGTAAAGTGTGAAAAATACACCCCATACCATAAGCACATGCACCATAAATAACTTACGAGCTATTGAAAGCCATGAAGAAGCTACTGTCGGATCTTGCTGCTCAAATTTTGCTGCATTAAAAAAAGCAAAGGCACTAAATAAAGAAGCAACAAATGCGCTTATTACCATTAAATGACCTAATTGGCCAGGTAATAGATGTTCGTTTAAGAAAGTAGTATTCAAGAATAGTGAGTTTAGAAAGTAGAATTAGTTATTGCCTACAGCAACTTGATCTTTTTTGTATTTAGATGGGCATTTCATTTGTATTTTAGAACATCGAAACACAGCGCCATCCATATAGCCCATCATTACTATTTGCTCTGATTTTTCAATATCTATAGGTTTAGCACCATTAAATACCACCTGATTTATGGCACCCGCTTTATCTTTTACATAAAAAGTAAAATGATTAGCATCTACAACGGGATTATAAATCATGGCTTTATCTTTTTCTAAAAAACCAATTACATGTATTTTTTTAGTAGGATTTTTAGCCGCCGATGCAAAGGTTTCATAGGTACTAAAATCTCCAAACATAGCTACTATAGCCCCTACCCCAATAGCAATTAAAACCAATAAAATAATGTGCGTTCTTTTCATAAAACCTTGCTCAAACAGATAAATAAAAATTTTGCAACAAAAATACTAAATAAACGCATTGTTTGAATTTAGTTTATACATTTGCTCCCGTATTTTATTATTTATATTTTTCCCATGTCCATTTTAAACACTTTCGACCCAAATTCTGTTGGCTTAAGCTCTAATACCATTTTTGGTTTGCCTTTTACCGAAGAGGATGCACTTCTTTGTTTATTACCCGTTCCATGGGAAGTATCCGTATCCTACAGAGAAGGCGCTGCAAGAGGGCCAGAAAATATCTTTAAAGCATCTATGCAAGTAGACCTTTACGATCCAGATGTTACGGATGCATGGCAAAAAGGGATCTATATGGTTCCAATAGATAAAACATTGAGAAAGAAAAGTGATTTTCTTCGTCAGTGTGCAGAGTTAATTATTGCCCATTTATGCGAAGGGGGAAATGTAGAAGATAATGTACAATTGAATGGCAAATTAAATGAAGTTAATGAAGGTTGTCAATTCATGAATGATTGGGTTTATAACCATACAAAAAAATTACTTGCAAAAGGAAAACGCGTTGGCTTAATTGGTGGCGACCACAGTACACCCCTTGGTTATTTAAGGGCTTTGAGTGAGCAACATGAATCCTTTGGTATTTTACAAATAGATGCGCATGCCGACTTGCGTGTAGCATATGAAGGATTCAACTATTCTCATGCGTCGGTGATGTATAATGTACTTCAAGAAATACCACAAATGAAAAAATTAGTTCAAGTAGGCATTCGCGATTACTGCGATGATGAACTAATCTTAATACAACAGAACCCTCAGCGCATAAGCACCTTCTTTGATAAGAATATAAAAGAACAACAGTTTGAAGGTATCACTTGGAGAGAACAATGCCTACAAATCATTGACGAACTTCCACAAAAAGTATATATCAGTTTTGATATTGATGGTTTAGATCCAAAACTTTGTCCGAATACAGGAACGCCTGTTCCTGGAGGATTTGAAGTAGAACAAATCTATTATCTGTTCAAACTTTTAAAACAAAGCGGCAAAGAAATTATTGGTTTCGACTTGAATGAAGTTTCTTGTGGAGAGCACATGGAAGATGGTATTGATGCTATAGTAGGTGCACGTGTTTTATATAAAATGTGCAACTGGCTTTTAGCCTAATTTATTTTTTCATTAGCTCTTTAAAAGCTATTAGCAGAAATCTAATATTCCCCACAGTATAGCGCTTCCAAAGGCGCTTAGGCTCTTTATAGAATCTATAAAGCCATTCCAATCCTAATTGAGTAATCCATTGGGGCGCACGCGCTTTATAGCCATGATAAAATTCAAAGGAGGCGCCTAAATAGGCAATTATTAATTGCTTTCCCGGATTCAGTTGCTCATACAATCTGGCAACTTGTATACCAATCAAACTTTGCTTAGGATCGCCTAAGCCGACAAATAAAAACTGGCTATTTTGAGCAGCCAATAATTGGCATATATCGTGCGCAAGAAAATTAATATATGTCTCATCTGCTGCATCAAAAAATGCAGGGGTACAAACATTGCAAGCAGGATATTCTTGACAAAATAAATTTCCTAACTGTGTATTGGGCAAAACAAAAGTAGCCGCTAGGTGTTCTTGCTTTATGCGCGCCCACAAAATAGGAAACAAATCACTTCCGGTTAATCTTGCTTTCAGCGCATTTTTGTGTTTCAATTTACTCATCCACACAATAGGCATACCATCAGGCAAAACCCATTTTGCTGCTTGCGCAAAATGCAAAAGCGATTCCTTCCCTTCTTTGTAGAGCTCTTGCAATAAATAAGCGTTTGGCGTAACTATATGCTGCACGGAGTCGCCAATTTGAATAGCACGCATAACATCATCTACCACTTCAGCTACATGAGTAGCATTTATAAAATCGAAACCAAAAAGTTTACATGTTTGCATTTTCATTTGGTTTTAAATATCCGAGTAAAATTCCTTTTACACCCCAACACAAAGCCTTTAAATTGCCTTTTGTTCTTATTATGCTAATGCCCAAAAGAGCGAAAACATTCCAAGTACGCAATACAAAAGAATGATACTTATAGGAAAATTTCATAGCGGAGGCATTATAGTAATAGTAGAATAAATGATGCGCATTGGCTGTACTCATAGAACCTTTATGGTATACTTTACTTTGCACCACTAATTCATTGCCATAACCTAATTTCGCAGCTCGCACTTGCCAATCATGCTCTTCAGCATACAAGAAAAAACGCTCGTCTAATAATCCTACGCGCTCAATCATTGCATAACGAATTAATAAACTAGCACCGTGCTGAAAAATATGCTTATCCTTAATTATATAATCTTTTGCATCATCCCATAGTTCATTTTTGAATTGCAATTTAGCAACTGCAAAAAAAGGATAGTATTTAACTGCACAGCATTGAATTTTATTTCGTTGTTCATAGTCCATTATCACAGAGCCGGCGAATCCTAAATCAGGCTGCTGCATTAATCGATCTTCTAAATAAGAAAGCGCCTTTTCTTCCGGCATAGCATCATTATTCAACAACCAAATAAAATCGAATGTATTGGGCAATAAAGAACAAAGCACTTTATTTATAGCTTTAGCAAAACCATCATTTGTTGATGATGCAATTAATTGCAATCGATCATGGTCACATGCATATTTTGCTTGCCAATGAACAGCTTGCAAAGGAGTACAAGCCTCAATAATTTGCTCTTTTGAACGATCTGTAGATCCATTATCTATGAGGGCTATGTGTGCATTACTAGTATTCCATACCTGCTCTACCAACAAACATGTATCTGCTGCTGCATTCCAATTGATAATAATACAAAGTGTTTTAGCCATTACTCTTTAAAATTATGTAGCTGCGTTTGAGAAGCAATTTTATAATTCTGTATAAATTATATAATTGCTTGTTCCATCTTACTTTTCCAATAAAGAACTTTCGTAATCGAAGTGCATCTTTATTTAGTTGTAGCTTTTTACTCATTAGACTAGCATGCCCAAACCTAATTAAGGTAGCCGAATTAGTAGTATCCAAACCGATGATTTGCCCTTCAAGTTTAGTAAACTCAAACCAAAATTTCCAATCTTCATAGGTTTTATACTGAGCATCGAATCGTAAGCTTCCCATTTTATGAACAGGAATAAGTGGAGCAGAGATTGTAAAAATATTATCTTTTATTAGTTGTGCATTGCAAAATAAAGACGACCAATCAAATGGCTTTAAAATAGTTTTTTCTTTTTGCTTAGATGTAAATAACTGTTGCGGTTGATTACTTTCAAAAAAATAAGAAGGGGAAACACTCATCAACAAATCTTTATTATTTTGAAAGGCGGCTATCTGATGTTTCAACTTATCTACTTCTAAAAGATCATCACCATCTAAAAACTGCACATAGTTGCCGGTGATTAATGCCAATGCTGTATTTCGAGCTACAGCAACACCCTGATTTTGTTGATATACATACCTAAAACGGCTATCTAAATCAACAAATGATTTGGCTAATATACCTGTGCCATCTGTAGATCCATCATCAACAATAATACACTCCCAATTATTATAGGATTGACGACCTACACTTTCTAAGCAGGCTTTCAGATAAGCTGCATAGTTATAACAGGTAACTATAATACTAACTTTATAATCCATCTTGCGAAATTGAAAGTGCTTTTTTCATTTGCTGTTTATAAAACAAAAAGTAAAACAAAGAAATATAGAGTAGCGATATTATAATAACTTTCCATAACCATAAAACAGGAAGCCACATTGCTAAAACATAAAGCAGTATTGCTATCAATAAGGTTTTTAAGTAGGGCATTAATCTTAATTGCAAATGAGGCTCTTTAACCCAAACATAGTAACAAACAAATTGCACAGTAGTACTTGCTAAATATGCTATAGCCGCACCTATGGCATTATAGTATTTTATCAGAATAATATTTAAAACGATATTCACTACGCTTGCTAAGGCAGAAATTTTAAGCGTCAATTTAATATTTCCTTTAGCAAATACAATGGTCCACAAGAAATTAGTGATATAAGCCATAGGCAAACAGAAAGAAAGAATGGCATAGATACCTTTGGTACTTTCACCATATTTATTTTGAGTCATGATGTTAACTACATCTACCCAACAAATATTTAAAATAAGTGGTATTAGCATAACAAGCCAGCTTTCTAATTGCCACAACATATTTAATTCCTTAACTACGCTGGTTTCGTAGGCATGACTTTTAGCTAATATTCTAGAGACTTTTGGTAATAATACCGGAGCAATTATTAATAAAGGAATTCGCGACGACTCGAATGCTTTATAGGCAAAGCTATAATCGGCAACAAAAACACTCGTACTAATAAAGCCCAACAAAATCCAATCGACACGGGCCAATGACGACTCCAAGAAAATAACACCTAGCTGTGGCAACGATTCTTTAACTAAAGACTTGTAAGCCTTCCAATTAAAGCTTGGCAATACCCAATGACCTGTTAAATGAGCCGCAGAAAAAAAAGCAAATAATACTTCAACAACGGCAACACCCACATATAATAAAGCAATATTACTAATAGTTACGGCATGAATTTGAATTAGAAAAAACAAACCCATTACACGCACTACATTGGCAATGACACCCATGAATGCAAGGTACCAAAATCGCTCTTTACCATTGGCCAATTGCTTAAAACAGGATGCAATATAAGTGCATATAAAACTTATAAATACAGCTATGAGTAAAAAATGGATTTGAAAAAAAGAAGGAAAATAAACACGAGACACCAATAGTATCATAACAGAAAGCACCCCCATAACTAATGCATGTGTTAAATAAATACCCGTAGTAGAAGCAATAGACATGCCGGCAGAAATCCGTCGAACAATCACATGGTCAAATCCGAAGGTAGCCAATAAGGTGAAGGTAGTACTTAGCGCAATAGACAGATTTAACTCACCAAAAAGCTGCTTATCTATGTAATAAGCGGCCAACATAAAGAATCCTAAACCAAACAATTGATTTACGATAATTTGGAAGCCACTTGCCGATAAACTTTTGAGATGATTAATATTCATGTAAGAAGGTTAAAAGTACAAATTTTTGCTTGTTTTTTAAAAAATAGATTAATACTGTATCTTAGTGTTTTAGTAGCACTAAAACTCCATGCAAACATGCCAACAGCGTCGCTTACAAAAACAAGCCAACTAAGCAACAAGCTCTTTAAAACTTGTTTATACTTGGTTGCTTTAAGTATTCCTATGTATTACCGAATTAATGCATTGGCTGTTGTTTTGTTGGCCATAAGCTGGATTCTTACAGATGATTTTAAAGCCACCCTTACACAATTAAAAAAACGACCATTACTTATTGGCTGGATCATTTGGTATGGACTACATGCTATTAGTTATTTTTATAGCGATGATAAAACAATAGCAGGTGCCGACTTAGAATCAAAATTATCGATCCTTCTATTGCCTTTAATAATTGGAACACAAAGAAAAGAAAACGAAGCACAATTGAAAGGTGTATTTACTAGTTTCTTACTGGGCTTAGTCATTATTTGTTTCCTTAGTATTGGCAGCAGTTATCTAGCATACCAAGAAGGCCATCAGCTATCTCATTTCTTTTACCATCAACTTGTACATTTTGCTGATGCCAATGCCGTATATATGTCGTGGTATGTGCTTATAGGAATTGCCATTTTATTGCTAGCGCCGCCTACATTCTTTTTTACCAAAAACAAAGGCATACAAATCGCTACTATTATTATACTAGAGTTGTTTTTATTAATGCTGTCGGCACGAATGGTGCTCCTTTGCCAATTTGCGATAATCCTGCCCATACTCATATACCAAAGCACCAAAAAAGATTTTACAAAAGGACTAATCAACAGTGGTTTTGCCATTGTATTATTGGCTATTTATGGAATTGTATTTCTTACCAACAATCCAATTAAGGAACGTTTTAAAGAAATGACGCCTTCTCAAACAAAAAATTGGGTATCTAAAGAAGATCCAAGCAAACAACAATTCAACAATTTTACCTTACGCATTTTCATCTGGAAAACATCCATGGAAAGCATTCAACAAGAGCATTTATATTGGTATGGATCTGGCATAGGCGATGTAGCAGCGATTCAGCAAAAGACCATTGAAAAACATAATTTTGAATTAAACGAAGGTAATCGAGCTAAGAAAATATGGGAGTTTAATATGCACAACATGTATATTCAAGAGCTGTTCATGTTGGGTATTATTGGATTACTTACATTCCTGTTTATATTATGCAGACCTTTATTTTTCAAATTTTCAACTCCTTACAAATGGTTGTTTTGGTCGTTTCAATTAACGAGTATTGCTGTCTTTTTTATAGAGTCGGCGCTTCAAACACAAGCTGGAATTATCTTCTTTAGTTTCTTCTCTATGCTTTTCTTACAACATTATTATTCCAGTAAAGAAACCAACCAAACTGTTTAGCTAAATGACTTCTACCCAACGCTTTACTGAAATACGTTCATTTTTAAGCTCCTTACCAACACACCAAGCATATAAAAAGAACCTAGGTTATTTAGTAACAAAACGGCTTATTGATATAGTAGTAGCCAGTAGTATACTGCTTCTCATTATGCCTTGGCTTACGCCCCTTGTGGCTTTATTGATAAAACTCAATTCAAAAGGGCCTGTTTTTTTTGTGCAAAAAAGAACGGGGAAAGACAACCAAACATTTCATTGTATAAAATTTAGGACAATGAAAATAAATAAAGAAGCCGATACGCAGCAAGCCATTACCAATGACCTACGCATCACCCGACTTGGAAAAATCTTGCGCCTCACGCATATTGATGAACTACCTCAATTATTAAATGTACTAGTTGGCACCATGAGTATAGTTGGTCCTAGACCACATATGTTATACCATACCGAGATATACTCAAAAGCATATACTTATTATTTATTGCGCCACGAATCAAAACCTGGTATGACGGGCATGGCACAAATAAAAGGATACTTGGGAGAAATTATAACCCCAAGAGATTTGAAAAAAAGAGTCTTATGGGATATCTATTATAATAAAAATGCTAGCATTCGATTGGATATCTATATTGCTTTCACCACCTTGCAGCAAATTCTAAATAAATTTATTAAGTAGCTTATACCAGCATTCGAATAACTTCTTGTAAGGTTCCAAAAGAGTTTTCGGTGATGTAGGTATTTATTTTTTGCAATGGCACCCACTCCACTGCTTCTATCTGCTCTATGGCTTGAGGTATCAATTGCTCCTTGTAGGCAGTTTCCATCTTAAACCAAGTGGTTTTTTTCAAATACCAATTGCGTTTCATTTCATAAATATGCCAGGTTTCTAACAATAGCGGGCCTAATTGTAAACCACCCACATTGGTCTCTTCTTCTACTTCTCGTAAGGCACATTCATCTATGCGCTCCCCATCGTCTAATTTACCTTTAGGCAAATCCCAAACGCCTCTTCTATAAATACATAATACATCATTGTTTTCATTAAAAACGGCACCGCCACCCGCTTCAATGAAAATAAAAATGGATCGCAACAAATCTAATACCAAGTCCCAATCCTTAGCGATAATATAAGAAAGGCCTGCTTGGGCTTCTTGTTCAAAAAGAAAAGCTCTTAAATCCTTTGACACTGTGCTTGGCGAGCAATTAAAAACAGTCGATGCATCGATAGGAGCATCAGCTGGGTCTATTTGATTGGTAACGCAAATTTGAAGTGCGTTGAAATAAATATTTTTAAAAAATTTCATGATTTTTTTTGCAAACTTCCATATTTGAGCGTAGGTTTGATACATGAGTACACAAAAACACTTTGCAGAGAAGTTATTGCAAATTAAAGCTTTACAAATTAATACCCAAAAACCTTTTGTATGGGCTTCTGGTTGGAATTCACCCGTATACTGCGATAATAGAAAAACACTTTCTTATCCTCACGTTAGAGATTTTGTAAAAAGCGAATTGGCGAATATGATATTAGAACAATTCCCAGACGCAGATGCTATTGCAGGTGTTGCAACTGCTGGCATTGCACATGGTGTAATGGCTGCCGACTTATTGAAACTACCTTTTTTATATGTTCGCTCTAAGCCAAAAGAACATGGCATGGGCAACCAAATTGAAGGTGTTTTAGAAGCTGGACAAAAAGTAGTGGTAGTAGAAGATTTGATATCTACAGGCAAGAGCAGCTTAGAAGTTGCTGAGGTACTACGCGCTCATGGAGCAACGGTAGTAGGCATGGTTGGCTTATTTACCTATGGCTTCCCAGAAGCTGCAACTGCATTTGAAAAAGCACATGTACCCTTGTTTACCATTAGCAATTATAGCGCCTTAATGGAAGTCGCGGAAGATCAAAAAATTATATCCTCAGAAGAAAAAGCACATTTGGAAACTTGGCGCCTGTCGCCTTCAACATGGAATAAATAAATACCATGAGATACCTACAATTAGTCAGATGGAAAAATCTTGTAATTATAAGCATTACACAATTTTCCATTTGGCTTTTTTTAATTAAGCCCCTATATAGCAGCGCCCAATTCCTTTACAAGCATCTATTGCAACGCTTTTAGGCATTTTATTATCTACCATATTTATTGCAGCGGCTGGCTATATCATCAATGATTATTTCGACATCAAAACCGATGCCATAAACAGACCCAATAAGCTTTTACTAGAAAATACCATTGATCGCAGAAAAGCAATTCTATTGCATCTCTTGCTTACTTTTATTGGAATACTAATAGGATTGATCATTGCATTACAACATCACAACCTACTGCTTATTTGCTTTCAAATAGCAAGCAGTTTGCTTTTATGGTTTTACTCTACCCGTTACAAACAATCCTTTCTCACTGGCAATATTTTAGTTGCCGCCTTAACCAGCATTTGCATACTCCTATTTTATTGGTATGAGCCGATATTGAGTTTACATAAAAACGCAAAACTAGTTCTGTTCACAACAGCATTATTTGCTTTTACCCTGACCTGGATGCGCGAATTAGTAAAAGACATGGAAGACCTAAAAGGGGATACCCTTGCGGGTTGCAATACAATGCCTATTGTAATAGGATTGCAGAAAAGCGGCAACATTGTGCAAGTTATTGGGATGATCAGTGTTGTACTTTTAGCCTTATTATCAATTTTACTTTTTAAGAATGCACACTATTTTTTCGGTAGCTACCTGTGTATCAGCACATGTATACCGCTCCTTATAGTAATCACTCAAGTAAATAAAGATGCTACGAGTCAGCATTACGCTCAGTTGAGCAGTAGCTTGAAATTCATAATGCTATTAGGCATTAGCAATTTGTTTATTTATTATATCAATTACTAAATAATGTCCACTATTATTTTAGCCTCCCAATCGCCACGTCGACAACAACTATTGGCAGAAATGGGCATACAATTTATCGTGCAGCAAGCCGATATAGACGAAACGCCTCCGGCTAACAGTAATGCGTATGAAGTGCCTCAACTATTAGCGCAAAAGAAAGCAGAAAAAATTGCAAGCACACAAGAAGACGCTATCATCATTGCTGCTGACACCGTGGTGATTATTGACCATATCATTTTAAACAAACCTAAGGATAGAGAAGATGCTAAAAAAATGTTGCAACTACTTTCTGGTAACATGCATGAAGTTGTAACAGGAGTTTGCATTCACAAGAAAGAGGAAGTAAGCGTTTTTTCAGTTATCACCAAAGTATATTTTAAACCATTAAGCGAAGCTGTTATTGATTTCTATATTGATACGTACAAACCCTTTGATAAAGCAGGTGCTTACGGCATTCAAGATTGGATAGGAATTATAGGTATTGAAAAAATTGAAGGCGACTATTATAATGTTATGGGATTGCCTACCGCAAAATTGTATGATTATTTATAAAAAAAGAGCTCCGAATTTTTCGGAGCTCTTTTTTTATTTTGCTTTAAACTGTTGAATAGCATTTCTTGTAAAATCGCTCAGCACTAATCGACCACTAATGCCAGCTCTTTGCACTAATAA
>Ga0114980_10000852_pt1 | contig 21749 bp, 24 predicted proteins | sample S_140806_EF_Meta_FD_87018 | JGI IMG/M metagenome (GOLD analysis project Ga0114980, IMG submission 87018) | Freshwater microbial communities from Lake Simoncouche, Canada to study carbon cycling - S_140806_EF_MetaG | ecosystem: Environmental > Aquatic > Freshwater > Lake | place: Lake...
ACTGCAGCATACCTATTGTCATAGGTCAAGAATTAGTAGTCACAAATAAAGAAAAACTGCATCATATCTCTACAGTTCTGAGATTAAAAAAAAAAGATAAACTACTGATATTTAATGAACAGCACGGAGAGTTCTTAGTAACTATATTTGAACTCAGCAAATCATCAATTACTTTATTGCCAGAACAACAGACAAAATCCCCTGAAAAACATATTAAAATCAATATAGCATCGGCAATAATAAAACCGGAAAGATTCAGATTTTTAATAGAAAAATGTACAGAAATAGGTTGCACCTCGTTTACCCCGCTTTTGACATCACGCACTATAGTGAGAAAGCTCAACCATGATAAAGTTATGTCATATGCACTTGGCGCTGCAGAACAATGTGGTAGATGCGACATACCAGAAATATTGCAAGAAACGTCGCTGAAAATTTTTCTACAAAACACCAAAGATCAGCTAGTATTTTGCGATGAACGTCCTACCACCCAAACTATCAAACAGTTGAATATAGAAAATACAGTGCCTATATCAGTACTAATTGGACCCGAAGGTGGATTCACAGACGAAGAACATGACATGATCACAAAATATTCCCACGTGCATAGGGTATCATTAGGAAAATATATACTGAGAGCAGAAACAGCAGCTATCACTGCCTTGAGTCTGCTAATAAACAAATAAAAATGGCATACATTGAACATATAAGAGACATCATTCTCAAAAAGCAAAATCAAATTCATGAATGGATAAATAATGAATACTCTGATGATGCCCCTCTTTTTTTCTGCTCAGTTGACATAAGAGACTCAGGAAGTAAAATAGCCCCGGTGGATGCAAATGTATTTCCAGCAGGATTTAATAACTTAGATTCCAAGGATTTATCACAAGTTAAAAATGCAGCTAAAACCTACATGGATAAATATCACGTAGGAGAAAAAATTCTTCTCATACCAGAGAGTCATACGCGAAATCAGTTCTATCTAAAAAACATCGACACACTAAAACAAATTCTGGAAGATACTAATCGTAATGTAGAAGTAGAAATTTTGGAAAATATTCTGAACCATAATGGTATGCTAGCTACAAATTCTGGCTTCATTCCAGATAGCATCATACTGAATAATGACCTTAGTGATGGCGTACCAGATATCCTAAAGAATATTCAAGATCAACAGATTATGCCATCGCTTGAATATGCATGGCACACTAGAAGAAAGTCAGGTCATTTCCATCAATATAAACTTGTGTTAAATAGCTTTTGTAAGGAGTTCAAGCTTGATCCATTTTATCTATTTGCAGAATTTTCTAGTTGCGAGAATGTGAATTTTAAAACTGTCTCCGGATTAGACAACGTAGCAGAAAAAGCAAAAATGTTGTTATTTCTTCTTAATGAAGAATATAGCAAACATAATATCAAACAGAATCCTTATCTTTTTATCAAAGCAGATAGCGGAACTTACGGCATGGGAATAATGCATATTACTGACGCAGAACAAATATATTCCCTTAACAAAGACGCTAGAAAAAAAATGCACAAAATAAAAGGTGGCGCTATTAACGATCGCGTAATCATCCAAGAAGGAGTGGAAACCGCGCTAACATATCAAAATAATGTTGCTGAAGCACTAATTTATCTGTTAGCTGGTGATCCCATGAAAAAATTACTAAGGGTTAATGCTAAGCGCGACAATACAGATAACCTAAATAAAGCTGGGGCAACCTTTGTCGCTATGAATGACAAAGCATACCCGAATCACACCATATATTCGTTAATATCCCAATTATCTTGCCTTGCCGCAACCAAAGAGTTTGAAGGTCGTTGATGCACATATTCTTTCAAAATGAAGAAAAACGAGATATACTTTCAAATGCATACAACTACCTCCTTTGATATGACAGAGAAACATCACCTATTGCTTGTAGATGACGATTATCGAATTAGATCGCTACTCAATAAATATCTAGTACAAAATGGCTATCTTGTTACCTCCGTAGCTGATACTACAGAAGCTAGGAAAGCTCTAATGTTATTCAAGTTTGATTTGATCATTCTAGATGTATTACTTCCTAAAGAATTAGGTACAGAATTTGCTCAAGAATTACGTAAAGTTTCTAAAGTTGCCATACTAATGCTCACTGCTATGGGCACACCCGAAGAAAGAATTAAAGGCTTAGAATCTGGCGCCGATGACTACATGTCAAAACCATTTGATCCAAAAGAATTGCTACTAAGAATAGAAAGAATTATTGCTCGAACCAAAAATAATTATGGGCACACGTTGCTAAATAGCGAAGTGAAATTAGATATAAAAAGGCATACTCTGCAAATCAATGAAATGATTATAACGCTCAATGCTTCTGAAACAAAAATTCTCGATTTTATGATCGAAAATAAAAATCATCCGGTTTCAAGAGAGAGCCTAGCGAAGTTACTGAAAATCAACCTCAGATCTGTTGATGTGCAGATAAAGAGATTACGACAAAAAATAGAATCAGACATAGAAAAACCGGTTTTTTTACAAACAGTACGTGGCAAGGGATATGCGCTATTCATTGATTGGTAAAGTAAGAGCTCTATTACAAAAGACTATCAAAAAAGTTAAGGCCAAGATAGTACCCAAATCTCTTTTATCGAGAATGCTCCTTATTATCATAGTACCAACCATAATAGCGCAGCTCATCTCGTCATACATGTTTTATAATAGGCATTGGGATAACGTCAAAAAATATATAATTTATACTTTGGCTGGCGAAATAGCGCTGATATCAGAATTACACGACACAAACACACCTCAACATACAGAAAAAGTTGATGCTTATACTTTCCTACAATATCGGTTCTACAAGCACGAGAAAATACATATACAAACCACCCCCCTTTCAAAGGAACTGATGATATTAAAAGGCAATATTTTATACAATATACCAAATGCTAAAGTCACAATTACTGATAATAAAAAACTAGAATTAATCGAGGTGCAACTAGAAAATCAATCTGGTCTATTCTGCTTTGATATCTCAAGAAGCAGAATCTATACCTCTTCTACTCACATATTTTTATTATGGATGGTGGGGAGCACTATGACACTGCTAATTCTAACAATTTTATTTGCTAAAAACCAGATTAGATCTATTACCAATCTGAGCGTTGCTGCCGATACATTCAGCAAAGGAGGAGATGTTATACAATTTGCTCCACGGGGAGCGTTGGAAGTAAAAACCGCAGGTCAGGCACTGCTCAAAATGAAGGAAAAAATTGGTAAGCAGGTCGAACAAAAAGCTAAAATGCTTGCTGGCGTATCGCATGATCTTAGAACTCCACTTACACGAATGAAACTCGAACTAGAAATCATGCAGGATAGCGATCACAAAGAAGGTTTGTTGGAAGACGTATTACAAATGGAGACCACGATAAATGATTATCTAGAGTTTGCCAAACGAGACGATAAAGTGGCAAAAACTCAAATTAACATTAATCACTTTTTAGATGAAATTAGGCAGTTCTATTCTGGCACATTAGACATAAAAATTATCTGCAAGGATGATGTGTATGTCCTGGCAAGGCGTAATCAGTTTAAGAGAGCTCTAACCAACTTTCTGGATAATGCTCAAAAATATGCGAAGAAGGTATTGATCAGAGCATATGTAAAAAAGAAAAGGGTTCTTATTGAGATACATGATAATGGCCCAGGAATACCTAAAAATGAAATCAAAAAAGTCTTAGAACCATTCTATAGAATTGACTCATCTCGCAATCTAGATTCAGGTGGGGTTGGGCTTGGAATGTCAATCTCAAAAGGTATTATAAAAAGCCACAGCGGCAAGATAGCACTAGAAAAAAGCCCAAGCCTCGGTGGCCTACTGATAACAATAGACCTTCCGAAGCCTTGATTATTGACTAATGCACCCAATATCTATCATATAACTTCGTATCAAATCATTTTTCTCATAACCATTATGTCCCAAGAATCCTCCACAGAAATAGTACAAAAGTTTTATCAATATTTTAACGAAACCAAGACAGATGAGCTTTTCGATCTCTTTTCTGAAAATTGCATTCACGAACTAAATTATCATACAGAGTACGGGAAGGAAAAAATCATCGAATATATCGAGTACTCTTATGCGCATTATGATGAAAAAATCCATGATTTAGTGATTATGTCTAGCAGTGAAGGAAAGTACGTAACAGCAAAATTTATCACAAAAGGAATATATCAAACTACAGACAGCTCCCTAATACCAGCACGCGACCAACCATATACACTGGAGGTGGTCAATTATTTTGAAATTGAAGATGGTAAAATCATTAAGGGATCGTGTTATTTTGATGAAAAATCACTCGAAATGCAATTGCGTGGAGAAAGCACCTCAGAAGAGCTATAAGCAACTCCCCATTATTTTATAGGGCTATCTTCTTGCGATAATCCTCGTGGCTATTTTTCCTCACTTTTAATTTGAGCGACCAATGACTCATGTTGTTCCTGAATAATAACAAACAATTGTTCTCCATATTTCTGTTGGATAAAATCTTTATTACATACCAGATTATTTAGAAATTCTTCAACATAACCAAGGAAGGACCTACTATCATCACGGAATGAAATATCAGAAAATCCAGCATCTGTAAGCAATTCCACATAAGATTCCTTAGTTTCACACACTAAAGGCTTAGAGTTATCAATTATTACTTTTGGAAAAATCCAGTCAGCAATCACAAACAACCCATTGGGCTTCAATACCGCATGAATCTGGCTAAACAAAGTGGACTTGTCAGAAATGTGGTTTAGCACTCCTTTACTAAACACAAGATCAAATGTGTCAGCGCCATAAGGCAATTTACTCTCAGAATAGGTGTCAAATCTAAGCGCTAGCTTTCTCGGAGCTTGTTCCCTGGCATATTGCACCATCCACGAGTTGATTTCTACTCCAGAAATATCCATATGATATTTTTCGGCTAAGTAAACATCTATACCGCCTAAACCAAATCCGATATCTAATGCTTTAAGATCTTTTATTTTTAAATCTGAAAACATATTATCAACAGCCTCGAGCCCTCCTAACGAGATCAGATTCTTTCCATAAATGATTTCAAATAAAGGAATATTTTCTGGTTGATAAGGATCAAAATTGGAAGAATCTACTGGTTGATATTTTGACATAGATTCATCACCCTCATTATGCGTTATAACTAAAAATCAAATCCAAGGCTGCTTATCGACCAATAACTCGCATTCTACGCCCCCTGTTTGCTCCGTAGATTTTGGCTCTAATAACATAATGTGCGCTTCTCCATCTGCAACAGGCTTGTGTTCCACACCTTTTGGTACAATATAAAACTCACCTTCATTCAGTATGATGGTTTTGTCTCTGAATTCTATCTTGAGCTTACCTTTTATTACTAGAAATAGTTCATCTTCATTGGCATGACTATGCCACATGAACTCTCCTTGGAATTTTGCCAGCTTAACGTACTGCCCGTTGAGCTCTCCTACAGTACGTGGAGACCAACACTCATGAAAGAGACCAAACTTCTCAGTTAAGTTAACTTTATTGTTCTCTTTAAACTATAGATTAGCTCAAAACAGGCTAGAAAGGAATCTCGTCGTCCAATTCTTCCATCAAGCTATTTTTGTCAAATTGGTTCTCGTCTTTTTCTTCCTTCATTTCGAAACCTTGGCTACCACCTTTGCTGTCTAGCATAGTCAGAGTAGCGTTAAATCCTTGAAGCACGACTTCAGTAGTATATTTCTCCTGACCAGAAGCATCAGTCCATTTGCGAGTTTTTAATACTCCCTCTATATATAGCTTGCTACCTTTCTTAATGTAATTCTTCACTACACTTACCAAACCCTCAGAAAACACCACAATACGGTGCCACTCTGTGCGTTCTTGCTTTTCGCCAGTAGACTTATTTCTCCAACTTTCTGAAGTTGCTAGAACAAAACTTGCTATTTCTTTGCCATCCTGAGTTGTTCTGATCTCTGGATCTTTTCCTACATTTCCAATAAGTAAGACTTTATTTAGATGTCCGGCCATATATACCTTGAGTTAAAATACGATAAAATTTGCATAAAGCGTCTAGGTGATATAATATTGCAAAAAATTTGTTTTTCAAACTTTAAAACAAGAATTTGATGTCAGACCAAATCATTATATCTGGAGCAAAAGAGCATAATTTAAAAAATGTCGATGTTACCATACCAAAAAACAAACTAGTTGTGATTACTGGTTTAAGCGGCTCTGGTAAATCATCATTGGCGTTCGACACTCTTTACGCCGAGGGCCAGAGAAGATATGTAGAAAGCTTGTCTGCTTACGCCCGCCAATTTCTCCAACTGCAAAACAAACCTAATGTGGAATCGATTAAAGGCTTATCCCCAGCCATAGCTATCGATCAAAAAAGTACTTCAAAAAATCCAAGATCAACAGTAGGCACGATCACTGAGATATATGATTACCTAAGACTATTATATGCTAGAGTAGGTGTTCCTTACTCCCCAGCAACAGGAGAGCCTATAAAAAGCCAGTCTGCCTCCCAAATAACTGAAAAAATAAAAGCCCTAGATCAAGGAAGTAAAATATACATCCTGGCGCCAATAGTAAAAGGCGAGAAAGGTGAGCATCAGAAGGAATTTATTAACTTAAGGAGACATGGATTCCAAAGGGTAAAAATCAATGACATCGTCTATGACTTGGATGATCTGCCCGAAATAGATAAAAATAAAAAACACAACATCGATTTAATTGTTGATAGACTCGTAATCAGCAAAGATCTTGGCAACACCTTGGCAGAAAGCGTGGAAACAGCCCTCAAGTATGGCTCCGGCGTAATGAGAGTCGAAATTCTACCTGATGAGCAAGATAAAGAGAGTCATTTTTTAATTTTTTCAGAGAAATTTGCTTGCCCAGTTTCAGGGTTTCAGATCGATGAGATAGAGCCAAGAACATTTTCTTTTAATAGTCCATTTGGAGCCTGCCCTACCTGTGATGGCTTAGGGATAGAAACATATTTAGATATTGATCTAATGATCCCAAATAAAAAACTCTCTATAAATGATGGTGCTATAGAGGCATGGGAGGCTATAAAATCACGTCAACAAATCAATATGATGCAGGCTCTCAGCAAGCACTATAAATTTAATCTCGATTGGCCATTTGAAAAATTATCGAAAGAAGTACAAGACGTCATACTTTACGGTACAAAAGGTCAAAAAATAGAAGTTACGTATACAGACGGTCTTTACACCAAAAAAACAGATAGGGCTTTTGAGGGCGTAATCCCTCACGTCCAAGAAAAACTTGAAGACCAACTGCTCGATAAAGCTGTTCATGAGAAACTGGTAAAGTTTCAGGCTTTGCGTCCATGCCCAGCATGTCACGGATATCGACTCAAAGAGGCAGCATTATGCATAAAAATACATAAACATCATATAGGAGAAGTAAGTAGATTCACAATTGCAGAAGCTGGAGAGTGGTTTACTAAATTACCTAAATTTCTAACTGAAACACAAAACAGCATTGCTGAAAAAGTTCTGAAAGAGATCAATGAGCGTTTGCAGTTTTTACTCAATGTTGGTTTGGATTATTTAACCCTATCAAGAAACTCCGCAACATTATCTGGTGGGGAATCACAAAGAATCAGACTGGCTTCCCAAATCGGCTCTGGATTAACAGGAGTCCTATATGTACTTGATGAACCATCCATTGGGTTGCATCAATGCGATAATGAGAAACTCATAAAGACTCTTCGTAATCTTGCCACTATAGGTAACAGCGTTATAGTTGTAGAGCACGATGAAGAAACAATTTTAGAAGCAGACCACGTGATCGACGTGGGGCCTGGAGCTGGTATTCATGGCGGATACATCGTGGCCGAAGGCACACCTCAAGATATAAAAAATAATCCTAAGAGTATAACCGGCCAATATTTAAGCGGTGTAAAATATATAGAAATACCACAACACCCAAGAAAAGGACACGAGGGCAAAAGTATCAAATTAATAAAAGCTAGTTTAAACAATCTGCATGATGTCTCAATCAGCATACCATTAGGGACATTCACTAGTATCACTGGCGTATCTGGTAGTGGGAAATCAAGCTTAGTGATTCATACATTGTATAAAGCCATAGCTTATTTGTTAAAACAAAGCTCTACTCCAGCTACGCATTATCAGTCAATTTCGGGAGTGGAGTACCTTGATAAAATTATCGATATCAACCAATCTCCTATAGGCAGAACGCCACGCTCAAACCCTGCAACATACACAGGAGCATTTAATCATATTCGAGATTGGTTTACTAACTTACCAACCTCAAAAGCACGCGGATATACAGCATCTCGTTTCTCTTTCAATGTTAAAGGAGGTAGATGCGAAAATTGTAAGGGCGATGGGTTAATTAAAATAGAAATGCATTTCCTTTCTGATGTTTATGTGCAATGCGAAGAATGCGGTGGCAAAAGATATAACAAAGAAACATTGGAAGTAAAATATAAAGATAAATCTATATCTGATGTTCTAGATATGACAGTTGATGACGCAAAAGAATTTTTCTCAAAAATTCCACCAATCCGAGAAAAGTTAGACGCCCTACAAGATGTTGGACTTGGTTATATTAAAATAGGCCAATCTGCTACAACTCTTTCTGGAGGTGAAGCACAGCGTGTAAAATTGGCTAAAGAATTAGCAAGAAGATCCACAGGAAAAACTATTTATATACTTGATGAACCTACAACCGGTCTTCATATAGATGATATTAGCAAGTTGCTAAAAGTACTGCATACATTGGTTGATATGGGCAATACAGTGATCGTGATTGAACATAATATGGATGTGATCAAGACATCAGATTACATTATTGATGTTGGCCCTGGTGGCGGCAATAAAGGCGGACATATAGTTGCGTGTGGCACGCCGCATGACATTATCAAAACTCCAGAAAGCGTCACTGGAAAATACCTAAAGAAACATATTTTTAGATTGGTTGCACAGTAAAAACCTTATGCTGAATAGCTCAGTAGACTTCTGGCATCATTCATGTAATAAAGTTTGTATCAAAGGAAGAAGGTGGGTATGTCCACGATTTCTTGCGGTATCAAAAATTGTATTACCATCACCGTCCTTTATGCTCATATCCGCACCTGCTTCTTTCAAAGCAATAAGCACATCTGCGTAACCTTTTCTCGCGGCCTTATGAGCCGGGGCATTCCCATGAAGGTCGCCTTTATTTAAGTCAGCACCCGCTTCTTTTAGAATCCAGATCATGTTTGCATGCCCATATCTGCTGGCCTCATGAGCAGGCGTATGCCCATCTTCATCTTGTGCGTTTAGGATCTGCACCTTGTTTTATGAGGCTTCTAGCATCTATCACATCGCCTTTACGCACAGCATCAAATAATTTCTTAGTTACGTTAGTCATATAGCGAATTAATTAGATTTATTACGTTTTTTCTCCTTCCATTCCGAAATATCATGAGCCTCGTGCGCCACTCCTTTATCGTCTAGTACATAGCGCACCTCTTCTTCGACTTCCTTATAAAACTCCCCATAATAAGGGCGCATATCTTCTTTAAATTGCATGATTTTTCGGTAGAATTTTTTGAAGCCTTTCATAATGTAAGGCAAATCTTTTGGCTTCAGCAAAACAACAGCTATGAGCGCAATGGTTATCAGTTCTGAAAAGGATATTCCAAACATATTATTTTAGATCTCGCCAAATCTTCTTTTTTACTAAATAGAACAATATAGTAAACACCAACAAGTACAACAATACTTTCAAACCCAGAATTTTTCTTGCTTCCATCTCTGGCTCAGCAGCCCATTGTAAGAAGTTCACTAGATCTTGAGACATTTGCTCGACACTATTTTCCGTTCCATCCTGATACTCAACCTGTCCTGCTGTCAAAGGTGTAGGCATCGCTATTTGTCTACCAGGAAAATAAGGATTGTAATAAAGCCCATCACTTATTTGAAAACCCTCTGGTGCATTTGTATAACCAGTAAGCAAAGAATAAACATAATTAGCTCCATCTTTTCTTGCCTTGATCATAAGAGATAAATCATGCGGATAAGCCCCATTATTGGCAGCCCGCGCTGCTTGCTCGTTTGGATAAGGCGACACAAATAAATCACTCGGACGTCCTGGACGTTCGAACATTTGGCCCTCATCATTTGGTCCATCATTCACTTGATAGGATGCAGCAATAGCTTTCACCTCATCAGCTGAAAAACCAACCTGTTCCAGATCTCTATAATGTAAGTATTTAAGTGAATGACATACCTGACAAACTTCCTTATAAACCTGGTATCCTCGCTGTATAGATTGCTTATCAAAATGGCCAAAGATTCCTTGAAAAGGCCAATTAATTTGGTCTTTTGGTTTAGCAGGTGTAGTTACTGATGCGCTACTTGATATTACCCAAAAAATCGCTAGAACTCCTAAAATTATTCTCATAATTTACCGCTAATAGAGTGTGGAATTTCAAGGGTTTTTTCATATTTACCTAGCCCAGGAATAATCACAAAAAAATGGAAGAAATAATAGAATGTGGCTATACGCCCAAGCCAAATATAAATTCCTTCTGGAGGATTAGCACCTATATAACCCAAAGATATTACATTGAGAATAAATATCCAAAATAAAATTTTAAATATAGGACGATAGTTTCCGCTACGAGTTTTAGATAAGTCTAGCCAGGGCAAAAAGAATAAAACCAATATAGCGCTGAACATAGCAATAACACCGCCTAATTTACTAGGTATAGCTCGCAATATTGCATAAAATGGCAAGAAATACCACTCTGGTACTATGTGTTCTGGTGTCACCATAGGGTTGCTTTCGATATAATTATCTGGGTGCCCAAGATAGTTTGGTTGATAAAAAACAAAATAAGCAAATACAATTAAATATACACCCAAACCAAAGAAATCCTTCACTGTATAATATGGGTGGAACGGTATAGTATCTTTTTTTGATTTTACCTCTACTCCAGTCGGATTATTCGACCCATGAACATGCAATGCCGTAATATGTATAATAACTATCGCTACTATAATGAACGGCAGCAAATAATGCAGAACAAAAAATCTATTCAAAGTGGGATCACCAACAGAAAATCCGCCCCATAGAAATTCGACTATTTTCTCACCTACCAATGGTACCGCTGAAAATAAATTTGTAATTACAGTTGCTCCCCAGAAACTCATTTGCCCCCATGGTAAAACATAGCCCATAAAAGCAGTAGCCATCATTAAAATAAATATAAGGAGCCCGAAGAACCATACTAACTCTCTTGGACTTTTGTAAGAACCGTAATACAAACCCCGCGCTATATGAATATAAACTGCTACAAAAAACATAGACGCCCCCACAGCATGAAGATATCTTAATAACCATCCATAATTCACATTACGCATGATCGATTCTACACTGCCGAAAGCTGTATCTGCATTTGGCGAGTAATGCATTGCCAAGAATAATCCTGTAACGATTTGAATCACTAGTGCAATTCCTGCAATTGATCCAAAATTCCATAAATAGTTCAAGTTCTTAGGTGTCCTATATTCACCTAGATGTTTAATGAAACTAAAAATTGGTAGCCTGTATTCTATCCAATCTACAACAGTCTGTTTTTTCTTTTTAGCTCTTATCATGCTACCCTATTTTTATTTTTGTATCGCTAATAAATTTATACTCAGGCACTATTAAATTCAGAGGCGCTGGCCCTTTAGTCACCCGGCCAGAAGCATCATAATGAGACCCATGACAGGGACAAAACCAACCGCCTGTTTTTACATCAATTGGTATGCATCCAAGGTGCGTACACACCCCTATCATTACTAACCATTGTTTGTGCTCTGGTTTCACCCTCTCTGAATCTTGTTGCGGGTCTCGCAAATCTTGCCAGTCCGCGCTTTCTGCTTCTGAAATTTCTTTTGCTGTTCTGTGGCGAATAAAAACTGGCTTACCACGCCATAACACCTTTAAAGTCTGGCCTTCCTCAATAGGTGTAAGGTCTACCTCTACCGAAGATAGCGCAAGCACATCTTTAGCGGGATTCATTGAATCTATAAAAGGCCACGCACACACCGCAGCACCAACTCCAGCCATGGCTGTAGCACTTAAAACTAAAAAGTCTCTTCTAGTAACTTTTTGCTTGAATTTTGATTTATCTTTAGCAACCACAGCTCGGCAAAATTATGTACCATATTTTTATACATCACTGCATAAACCTTTTCAAGCTAGCAACTCAAAACATATCTAAAACTTTATTCCATAGAATTGCTTCCATCTTATCTGTGCCGCTAAGGTTGTAAAGATTGTTTACAGCTCTAAAGCCTGTTGGCGATGTGACATTAATTTCGCTTAAATACCCGCCAATAAAATCTAGACCAGCAAGCATTATCCCACGTTGACGCAATTCTTTACCAACCTTACTGCATATCTTTTTTTCTCTGCTTGTTACAGTGGTTTTTTCAGCTGTTCCACCCGCAGCTAAATTAGCTTTTATAGAATCTTTTGCTGGCATCCTGTTGATAGCTCCAGCTATTTTACCCTCAATTAATATTATTCTTTTATCTCCTTCTTTCACCTCAGGCAAAAATTTCTGCACCATTATAGGGGTCGAGTATTTTCTTACTAAATCTGAAAATATTTTTTTCCAATTACTTATAGAAACTTTATAGACATCCTGCCCACCGTAAGAATATAATGGCTTGAACACAACTTCCTTATACTCTTCGACAAAACTTGTAACAGCATCAAGATTTTCAGTTACAATTGTTGGCGCCATAAATTCACCAAAGTTTGTTAGAGCAAACATCTTTTCAGATACATCCCGAACACCGACTGGATCATTCACTACGAAAGTATCTACCAATTTTTCTAGCGCATAAGTATTAGTTAAATACCCAAGATCAAATGGTGGGTCCTGCCTTATAAACAAAATATCGAATTCATTTAAATCTTGAACAACCGCCTCATCAGAAAAAATTAAATCTTTTTCGCCAGTGATTTTGTAACATTGGGCAACAACCTTTTTTTCGGATATCGACATATTTATTGGCACATAGTACCATGTTTCGAATCCTCGCCTTAAAGATTCCTCGATCAATACAATTGTAGTATCAGTAGAAAAATTAAGACCACTGATTGGATCCATCTGAAATACTACACGCATGATTATAACTTATCGTCAAAGATATTTTCTAAAGTCTCGCCGCCTTCATCCGGATCGTCCTTTTCTTCTTCATCTAAAGCAGCAGTATTACTACTTTTTTTGACTTCAGAACTTACGCCTACCGTATCCTGAATACGCTGTTCAAGATCTTTACGTATCCGCACATAAGAAACAACCTGCTTCACATTAGTAATATTCTCAGCAACATTCTTTACTATATTCAATTCTTGTTCATTAGAGGCTATGCCAAATATGTATACAATAGAATTAATAGTTTCGATTGTATAGTTAGTAGACTTGACATCTGATTCAAGTAACAATTTAGCTTTTATTTTAGTAGTGATCCAACCATCGCGCATGTCATCAAAAGCGCTGGTTTCATTCCATTTATCTTGTATTTTTAACTCGTTAATCACTTCTTTAACGCCAATTTGCGCCCAAACGATCTTCAAAACTTTTATTATATCCTGATCGCTTTGGACAAAACCTGTTAACAACACCCTTCCTTCGTTGACCTCAATATTGATATTGCCGGGCTCTACAACATCTGATTTTAAAAGAGTAGCTCTGATTTTTGTCCAAATTGTTGTATCGCTTGCTGATTCACCGATCGTCTTATCTTGTAACATGACTTTGCCTCCTACAACACCTGCGCCAGCACCTAGAACTAGCGGCACACAAGCACTGATATTGATAAATAGAAGCGCAATAACAAAAATATTTCTACAGAATAATTTCGACATAAAATTTACCATCTTCGGATTCTAGACATTTATCATTTTTAGAATAAATGAGCTCTAACTTATTTATATTCATCATATTTTGCAAATCAGTCATAATGTCACCATTAAAATACATGTCTGCATCATAAATTACAACATGATCTAAAGGAGTTTTAATCGAAATCTCCTTTTCTGCTTTAAATTTTCTAATCACGTTCGCAACAGAAATCAGATTCTTTCCAAATTCAATTGCTTTTTCATCCTCTGGCAAAGACTCCAGATCAGGCCAGTTCCCTCTAGCATGCACAGAGTGTCCTAAGCAGAATAATATATCGTAAAGTTCTTCTGTAATATGAGGCAAGAATGGAGCAAATAATTTTAGCAATACATCAAATACCACAGCAATAGTCACAGCAGCACTTCTCTTACCTACAGAATCTTTATTCTCAGCGTCATAAATTCTTATTTTAACTAATTCTAAATAATTATCACAGAAATTTTTCCAGAAGAACTCTTCTATATGTGCTTTGGCAACAGAGTACTCAAACTGATCAAATTCTTTAGTCGTATTTTTTATGGTCTCACGAAGTTCAGAGAGAATCCATCTATCTACTTTTCGTGTCACATCATTTTCTAAATCAATTTTCTTTATGTCAATTTCTGATAGGTGTATAGAAACAAATTTTGCTGCATTCCAAAGTTTATTTATTAGTTTTTTACCTATATGAAATAGATCTTCAGAATAGACCGAATCGTAACCTAATTTTGCACAAGCAGCCCAATAACGAACGACATCAGAACTTTTTTCTTCAATCAAACTAACGGGGGTTACTATATTTCCTTTTGACTTAGACATTTTTGTTTTATCAGCAGCTAATACCCAACCACTAATGACCAAATTATGCCACGGAATACTATCTTCATGATACATCGATTTTACGATAGTATAGAATGCCCAGGTACGTATTATTTCATGAGCCTGAGGCCTGATATCTGCTGGAAACAATTTCTGATGCCTATCGTCGTTATTTAAGTAGAGATTTTTATTGATTGCATGACTATTAATTTGTGGCGTTACAGAGCTAGTAGCCCAAGTATCCATCACATCAACCTCAGGAATCACTTCATCACGCGAATACCCTTTCGGTAAATCAACAAGCGGATTTACGGGAAGTTGGCCTTTGTCTGCAACTAGAATTTTTCCTTCTTCGCCTCTTCTTTTTGAATACCATACAGGGAATGGTACCCCGAAAAATCTTTGTCTACTAATACACCAATCCCAATTCAACCCATTAATCCAATTTTCTACCCTGGCACGCATGAAACTTGGATGCCATTGGCACTCCGAAACTTTCTCTAGAAGCTCTTTTTTCTTGTCGAGAACTTTGATCATCCATTGAGGGGTAATGATAATTTCTATAGGCGCTTTAGAACGTTCAGCGCATTTTACCATTTTTGTAGTTTCCTTTTGCGCTATTAAGGAACCAGATTCTTTTAAAATATCTAAGATCGCAGCACGAGCTTCAGTTACTTTCAAACCATCAAGTTTTTCGACAGCTTCTTGAACTAATTTTGTATTATGAAATTCTGATAATTTATCTTTAAGCTCTACTTTACCATACTTATTTATAATAACTCTTGTGCTCAAGCGATGTTTTTTCCACCACTCCATATCTGTGATATCGCCAAAAGTACAACACATTACCAACCCTGTACCTTTTTCAATATCCACAGTTTCATCTGCTAAAATTGGTACCTGTACCCCAAAAATTGGAGTAATGGCAAAGCTATCTTTTAAATGAGAGTATCTTGTATCTCCTGGATGATAAAAGATTGCAACACAGGCAGGAATAAGTTCTGGCCTCGTGGTAGCAATCATTACTGATTCTCCGCTCTCTAAAGTAAATATGATGTCATTCATTACGCCAGGCATTTCTTTATCTTCCAAATCTGCTTGAGATAAAGCTGTGCAATCAACTGGGTCCCAAATTGTTGGTTCAAAAGCACGATATACAGCATGCTTTTCATAAAGATCTAAAAATGACATTTGCGATATAGCAGTAGAGCTATCGCTTACAGTTTGATAAATCTGCGACCAATCAACACTTAGGGCTATGCTATTAAATAAATTTTCGAATTCTTTTTCTGCTTCAACAACTACCTCACGACATAATTTTTGAAACTCTTCTCGACCCACTTGATGTGCCTTAACTTTCTTTTCTTTTTCTACAAGTCTTTCAGTAGGTAAGCCGTTATCATCAAAACCCATTGGGTAGAAAACGTTCTTACCTTGCATACGTTGATAACGCGCAATAAAATCGGCATGGGTATAACTTGAAATATGTCCCATATGCAAAATACCAGATACGCTAGGGGGCGGAGTATCTATAACAAAGTTATTTTCTCTCGGCTCATCCTCATTCCATTTATAAACAGAATTTTGGCGCCAGTAGCCTTGCCACTTTTTTTCAATCTCATTATGATTGTATTTATCAGGAAAATTTTTCATAATACGCCAAACATTCAAACCAAATAATATGCTCGAATATATAAAATTAATGCGACTTAATCAACCAGCAGGTTTTTTTTTAGTATTTTGGCCTGCAAGTTTCGGGTTATTGCTAGGGTCGGATGGCAATATTCCTTGGCATTTACTTGGGTTATTCTTCATCGGCGCCATAATAGTGCGTGGTGCAGGATGTATAATCAACGACATAATAGACAAAGATTTTGATAAGCATGTGGAACGAACAAAGAACAGGCCGATCGCAAAAGGCACTATCTCAGTTTTGAATGGCGCATTATTCTGTGCTTTCTTGTCGCTATTATCACTTACGATACTCCTAAGCCTATCTAAAGAAGCAATTTATGCAGGACTCTCCTCGGTAATGCTGATTGTCATATACCCTTTTATGAAAAGGGTAACGAATTACCCGCAAGCGTTCTTAGCGCTAACTTTTAACATGGGCTGTACCATCGGATATCTCACCTTACAACCACATATCTCTTGGAACTTTATTTTACTATATGCAGCATGCATGTTTTGGACATTGGGATATGATACAATATATGGCTACCAAGATAGAAAATACGACAAAAAAATAGGTGTAAAATCTACCGCTATTACCTTCGAAAAAAGACCCAAATTAGCACTATCGTTTTTCTATATCATGATGATTACCTGCCTAGTATATCTTGGAAAGATCGAAGATTTCTCCTGGCCATATTACTTCTTCATAGCGCTTGCAGCCCTACATCTTTCCTGGCAAATTCTTTCTCTAGATACCGAAAATCCTCAGAATTGTGGGGCAAGGTTTAAGTCTAATATGTACTTGGGTGGGTTGATGTTTTTGACATTTCTGTTGACAAGCTCAATGTCTTAACTATATTGTCCCCCAATGTAATTAATAAATTTACTTAAAAATTAGATATTTAAAATTGCTAGCTGCTTTATTCGTGATCTCAGTATCATCTGTAACCATGGCAATACCTGCAGAGATGCCTAGCTCGGACGCCGCAACACCTCAGATAATATTAGGGTTTATAATTATATTCGTATTTGTAGTAATGGTGTGTACGCCCTTGGCACTGACTATTATAGGCGTAAACTCAGTTGCAAAGCCTTATCAAAACTTACCAGAAAACAGGGAATATGCAGGATTCTAGAGAAGAGTAGCGGCTTACATTATAGATATTTTGTTATTGGGCTCTATAAGCTTCTTTATATTCTTAGTTATATTTGTGATTATTATTTTTATTGAGCCTGCAAATATTGGAACAAAACCTACATACTCCTTCCTAGCTCCATCTCTAGCAGCCTATTTCATTCCTATAATTTACTTCGTAGGACTTCCAGCTTCCAAATTGGGTGGAACCATAGGCATGAAAGCCATGAAGTATAAAATCTACAATGAAGATTTAACCAAAGCAAAATTCTGGAGATTACTTGGCAGATATGCATCTCTAGGAACCACAGCTTTCTTTACCTTAGGAATAGGCACACTCATGATAGGGTGGACTAAGCGCAAGCAAGGTCTGCATGATATGGTAGCCAGAACTATTTGCGTGAAGGATTAAGCATCCACATCCACTTTTATATTGAGAATACTGGACAAATTGTACATTGCGATACACAATCTGTCCAGACTAAGCAATGAAAATGGTTAAGAGGTAGATCTGTTGCTAGAAAAGTCAGATCAGCAATATCGAATATTGGAAGAATACATTTCCTGAAACCAAATCTTATGTGATTTACAATGGAGAAGATTTGCAGTTCAAAAATTCTTCGATCATAAACTGGAGGAAGATATCTGAAAATTTCTAAACAACATTTCAACTTCAAAAACATTATTAAGGTATAAGTCTCTATCCTTGTACTCATGCCAATTTGCCCTGTGAAGAACACCAATCTCTGTGCAAATTAACGTACGTAAAAAATGCGCTGGTACATCCTGATTTCCAGCAACGAGAAAACTACCAACGCTCAATTCATACTGCTCAAAAAATAGGTAATCCCCATATTCATCATACCAATCAAAAATATCGCTAGATCAAATCTCGAGAATTTACCAAAAGATTCTTGATAAAAGTGCACAAACTAGACAAACATACCAGTCCGTGTTATAAACTCGCTTCCATTTAGCAACATAAGAATGTTACAAATTACTGCGACACCTTTTATTAACTACCTACAAACCTTGATGCCAGAATTAACATTACTTCTGACATTAGCCGTATGTTATACAGCTATAATTATCGCTGTAAAATTCTTCCAAAAAGATGGTCTCTATATTTACAGCGCGATCTCAATTATAGCCTGCAATATGCAGGTGCTTAAAGCGATGGAAGTATCATGGTATACTCACCCTATACCACTCGGCACTTTTCTATATAGCACAACATTCCTGGCCAGCGACGTTATAACGGAACTATATGGAGCGCACGCAGCGCGAAAATCAGTAGGGCTAGGATTCATGAGCTCCATAATAATGCTTGTACTCATGATTTTTGCTTTAGGTCTCAAGCCGTTAAACATTCCATACACCTCAGAACATTGGCATTTTAATATCGCACACGAAGCTTTAACTGCAATTTTTTTACCACACGCTTCCATAGTTATTTCAAGCCTCACCGCCTATGTAGTCAGTCAATTATCAGATATTTTTATTTTCTCTAAACTAAAAAATTCCACTCATAACAAGCGTTTATGGCTCAGAGTTATAATATCAATATCTGTGGCATCATTTATTGATACTACAGTATTTTCGACTCTAGCTTGGGTAGTATTTGCTCCAGAACCAGTGAGCACAAAAACGCTCATTTTTTCTTATATACTCAGCGCATACCCAATACAAATGCTTGTAGCCATATTAAACATACCTGCCTTCTATCTGTTATTAAAAATAGTAAGAAAATGAATATATACCCAAACTTCCGTTTTGAAATCACCACTCGAGATACTAACTCAAGTGCCAGATGCGGTCTTTACCATACTCCACATGGCACAATTGAAACTCCGAATTTTATCTTCTGCGGGACAAAAGCCGCAATCAAAGGGGCCACGCCGGAAGATATGCGCCGCGAAAATACTCAAATCATTCTTGCCAACACCTATCACTTAATGCTGCAACCAGGCTCAAAAATTGTAAAACAACTTGGTGGCTTGCATAAAATGATGGGATGGAGTGGGCCTATGTTCACAGACTCTGGAGGTTTTCAGATCTTTAGCTTAGGCCATGGGTCAATTTCTAATGAGATCAAGGGTAAAACATTAACTCCAAGGAATAAAACACTGCTCAAAATCACAGAAGAAGGTGCAAAATTCCGATCATATATCGACGGGTCATATCATTTATTAACACCAGAAAAATCTATCGAGATACAGCGTGATTTAGGTGCCGATCTTATAGTCGTACTTGATGAATGCACTCCCTACAATGTTGATAAAAATTATACAAAGGAATCTATGCGTATGTCTCACCGTTGGGCACTGCGCTCATTGGAAGAATTTAAAAAAGGCAATGATTACTCTCAAGCTTTATATGGTATTGTTCAAGGAGGAGTTTATCCTGATTTGCGCAAAGAGAGCGCTGATTTTATTAATGATCAGAACTTTTTTGCTCACGCCATTGGTGGATGTTTAGGTGCAATAAAAGATGAGATGTATGATATAGTGGCAATGGTAATGAGCAGCCTGTCAAAAGATCGTCCTGTACATTTATTAGGCATTGGGGGAATAGAGGACATACTCAATGGGGTTGCCTGCGGCATAGATACTTTTGATTGCGTACATCCTACAAGGCTAGCACGTCATGGTGGCGCGTTAGTAAAAAGATCTTTGAAAAGAGCTGAAGGAGATAATACAACGACAGATCACTTTAATCTCGCAAATAGCAGATTTAGAACTGACGATACACCTATCGATCCAGAATGTGAGTGCAATACTTGTAAAAATTTCTCACGTGGCTATTTACATCACCTACTTAAAGCGAAAGAAATGCTCGGACTACAAGCTCTGACTGTTCACAACGTACATTTTATGAATAAATTCATGAAATCAATACGAGATTCAATAGAAAACAATAGTTTCCAACAAGAAAGATCTCACTGGACATGACCTAACGCTCCATGATATATTTCAGCACTCACTCATAATTGATAACAGCCTGACAGTGAAAATTCTCAGATTTACATCCTTCTATTCACACAATGTCCAAAATGCGTGGAAAGGATATGATACTCAAAAAGAAATTGATATAGCATTCATGCCTTATTTATTAGCAAAAAATCTCGGGTTTGGCTTGGGTAGCTTAGGCACAGAATATGAAGCAGCGCTGCAAGAATGTCAGAATGATTTCCATGCTTGCTCCAAATACAGGCTCAATCAATTATATGAAACTTACCTAAATTATGGCTTCCTTAATAAAGCTGACGCAGTAAACCAAAAATGACAGTGACGATAACTAAGAATTACTAAATCTCTTGACTATTTTCCTGTTTATCCTATCTTACCCAGGTCAACTAAATCGCACTAAGTTATGGAATATACACTCTCTATTATTAAACCTGATGCCACAGAAAGAAACTTAACAAAAGAAATCAATCAGATGTTTCTTGATAATGATCTGGAAATTATAGCACAAAAAGAAATGACCTTATCAAGAGATCAGGCCGAGCAATTTTATCTAGAACATAAAGAAAGACCTTTTTATGTAGATCTAGTTTCTTACATGATCTCAGGTCCAGTAGTAGTTCAAGTATTATCTGGTAAAGACGCAATAGCAAAAAACAGAGAAATAATGGGAGCAACTAACCCAGCAAACGCAACTGAAGGTACTATTAGAAAAAGATTCGCAGAATCAATCGATAGAAATTCTGTGCATGGCTCTGACAGCCCTGCAGCAGCAGCTAGAGAAATCGCTTTCTTTTTTGATGACGAAGAACTACTCTCAAAATAGCTGCGCCTATTGAATTTGCAAAAAATAGTTTGCCATTTTTGACTTATTGTCGTAGAATTTTGTCTCCGAATATTTGGGAGGAATATTTTTAGCCGGATTAGCTCAGGGGTAGAGCAACCGCCTTGTAAGCGGTAGGCCGTCAGTTCGAATCCGACATCCGGCACCATCTTAGAGGTCAACATATGTCCAATACCACAAATAAGATCATGATATGGATCGCATGGCTTATAACTTCATTATTTTACACTTACCAATATATTTTTAGAGTAATGCCTAACATTATAATGCCAGAATTAGTGTCTAAATTTGACATTGGAGCAGAGGCATTTGGTCAATTTGCCGGCATATATTACATTACCTATGCCTTAGCACATATCCCGATAGG
>Ga0114980_10000853_pt1 | contig 21747 bp, 15 predicted proteins | sample S_140806_EF_Meta_FD_87018 | JGI IMG/M metagenome (GOLD analysis project Ga0114980, IMG submission 87018) | Freshwater microbial communities from Lake Simoncouche, Canada to study carbon cycling - S_140806_EF_MetaG | ecosystem: Environmental > Aquatic > Freshwater > Lake | place: Lake...
GATCAATGGCATCGTGCCTTTCGAGCGGCTGCACATCATCGAATTGCAGCGCGACGCTGACATGGCGGGTCTTGGCCGGACGCCACCCCCTGCTGCGCCACGGACTGGGGCGGGGCACCCGTCTGAGGCTGTCGTCGCTCCAGCCTTCAGCACACGCGTGGCTGACGATGCCACGCTCGAAGCACTGCACCGTGCGAAGCGGGGCTTGGAGCGCGCCTGGGTGGGTGCGGTGTCCCACACCCTGGGGCCCTGGCTGCACCGGCGCCTGCTGCGCCAGGCCAGGCGCAGCGACCACCACACCTACGCCTGCTTTCACCGCTCGCCAGTGCAGCTGGCAGCACTCACCGGTCCGGTGCTGGCGCATCTGGGGATGGACAGGTCTGCGCCTGCACATCGGCCGGAGCGCCGGGCCCGCACCCTGCGGGTCCTGCTATTCGCGTGCTCCAACGGCGCCGAGGCCTACACCTTGTCGGCCTGGCTCGCTCAGGAGCGGCCCGACCTCGACGTGCTGATCGAGGCCTCAGACCTGCACCCGGACATGGTCGAACATGCTCGCCGGGGGCGCTACACCTGGGACGAGGTGGCGCAGCACCACCCCTTGCCTGAACGTTTCATCGCGCAGGTCTTCGATCGCGACGGCGACCACTTCGTGGTCAATCAGCGCACGCGTTCGCGGGTGCGCTTCTCCTGCGCCGACATCGTCCGCGACGACCTGCGGGGCCGCTTCGGTGAAGCAGATGTCGTCCTGGCGCAGAACGTGTTCTTCCACCTGCCGCCTGCCCTGGCCCGTCGTGCCTTTGGCAATGTCGTGGCCACGGTGTCGCCTGGGGGCGCGTTGTTCGTGGAGGGCATGGATCTGGAACTGCGCGTGGCCCTGACCACGGCGCACGACTTGACGCCGCTGGGCTGGCGCACCCGGGACATCTACGAGGAGAGCCGGCGCCATATCCCGGCCCGGTGGTGGCAGGTCTACTACGGCGCGGAGCCTTGGGGCGCGCTGCGCCGCGAGCCGCAGCGCCGGTATGGCTCGATCTTTCTCAAGCAGCCCGGACGGCCACTGCCCTCTGCGCAGGCGTTGGCCGCGTGACCGGGCTGGGTGCGGCCGGCGTCGCTAGAGCACCCAGCGCTTCCAGCGGACTGACAGTCTCTCTGCAGCCCTGCCCGGCGCCCGAGAGGCTCGCCTCCGATTGGCAAGCTCTTCAGGCCCAAGCCGAGTCGAGCTTCTTCACCAGCTGGACCTGGATGGCCTGCTGGCTGGCCCACCTGAGGCCGGAGCAACGGCCTGCCCTGGTGCGTGTGCATAGCGGCCCTGAGCTCGTGGGATTGGGCGTGGTGCTGCGGCAGGCGAAGCGGCGGCTGCGCTGGTGGCCGTCCCTGGCTTTGCACCTGCATGCCACGGGCCAGAGCGTGCAGGACGACATCACCATCGAGCACAACGGCTGGCTGGCGCGGCGCGACCTGGTGGAGCAGGTGGAGGCGGCCGTGGCCCGGCAGTTGTGGGCGCTGGTGCCTGGCGTGGACCAGATCCGCGTGCCTGGCGTCTCGGCCCGGCATGACCGATGGCGTGGGTTTGCGGCGCCTGTGCGGGAGGTGCGGGAGCACACCGAGCAAGCCTACCGGGTGGACCTGGCACAGGTGCGGGCTTGCGGCCGGGCGTATCTGGACAGTCTCGGGGCGCCAACCCGCTCCTCTATCCGGCGAAGTCTCAGGCTGTACGAGGGGCTCGGGCCGCTGGTGCTGACGGCTGCCGCCACGGTCGACCAGGGCCTGGCCTTCCTGGCCCGCCTGAAGCACTTTCACCAGGTGGCCTGGCAGGCCAGAGGCCGGCCTGGGGCCTTTGCCAACCCCTTGTTCGAGGACTTCCACCAACGGCTGGTGCGCAGCGGCCTGCCCGCCGGCCAGGTGCAGTTGCTGCGCTTGACGGCAGGGTCTGACGAGGTGGGCTACCTCTACAACTTCGTCCACGGTGGCCAGGTGCTGTCCTACCAGAGCGGCTTTCATTTCGGGCTCACCGAGCGCAACCACCACCCGGGCCTGGTGACCCACGCCCAGGCGGTGCAGCAGGCCCTGGAGGCTGGCCTGGACGGCTATGACTTCCTGGCGGGAGAGGCCCGCTACAAGCAGCAGCTGGCCAATCAGACCTACCCGATGACCACCTTCACGCTGCAACGGCCCAGCCTGGGCTGGCGGCTCGAGCAACTGTGGCGGGGTTGTCAGGACTGGCGCCAACGTCTGCGTTCTCACGTCCGCATGCCGGGCTGAGTTTGCGCAGCTTCACCCTGCAGGCCGCGTGGCGCAATCGGGGTGTTGTGTTCAGGAGCCCACCCGACGTGATGACCTCTCAGTCTTTTCCGATCTCCGCTGCCAGTTCCGTTGGGGCTGGCGGCGTCGCGCTTGCACGGCGGACCGCATGGTGCTTGGCGTGGTGCCTGGGCCTGATAGGCGGGGGGGCGTTGGCCGCCGGCGAGCGCTCAGATGCGTCAGCGGCTGCAGCGCCGTGGGGTCTGTCGCAGGCCTTGCCGGCTGCTTCAGGAGGTCAGGCCTCACCGGCTGCCTCAGCGACTTCCGCCGAAGAGTACCGACTGGCCGCAGGCGACATGCTGCGCGTTGCGGTGTACCAGAACCCGGATCTGACGCTGGAGGCCCGCGTGAGCGAAGCGGGGCTGCTGAACTTCCCTCTGCTCGGGCCCGTTCGGCTGGCCGGCTTGACGGTGTCTGCTGCCGAGCAGCTGATTGCACGCGGTTTGCGCGAGGGGCAGTTCGTGCGCCAGCCGCAGGTCAATCTGTCCGTCACGCAGGTGCGCGGCCACCAGGCCAGCGTGCTCGGGCTGGTGAACCGGCCCGGACGCTTCGCGCTGGACGCCTCTGGCCTGCGCTTGACCGACCTGCTGGCCATGGCCGGGGGAACGTCCACTGGTTCGTCGGACACCGCCGTGGTCACCGGCTTTCGGCAGGGGCAGCCCTGGCGCGTGGAGGTGGACCTGCCTTCGCTGTTCGGCCCCGGCGGACACGGCCGTGACGTCGCCATCGCCCATGGCGATACCGTCTGGGTCGACCGGCAGCCTCAGGTCTACATCTACGGCGAGGTGCAGCGTCCCGGGCCCCTGCGGCTGGAGCGCGGCATGACGCTGATGCAGGTGCTGGCCACGGGCGGTGGACTCACGCCCCGGGGCACGGACAAGGGCATCCGCCTGCACCGCCGTGGCTCCGATGGCCGCTTGCAACTGGTGCAACCCGCGATGGACGACACCGTCCGCGACGGGGATGTGGTGCACGTGCGCGAAAGCCTGTTCTGAATCACCAGAGGTCTGCGATGAATCTCGTCTCCTTCATGGCCGCCCTGCGCTCGCGGGCTGGTCTGGCTTTGGGTGTGTTGCTGTTGACCGTGGGTGCGGCGCTGGGCGCCAGTTGGTGGGTGCCCCGAGCCTATGTGGCCACGGCCACGGTCATCGTGGACCAGGGACGGCCAGATCCCCTGGCGGCGGCCTCGGGCTGGCAGCCCCCGACATCGGGTGCGCTGTCCACGCAGATGGACATCATCCGCAGCGACCGCGTGGCCGTGGAGGTGGTGCGGCGCCTGGACTTGAGCTCGGACCCGAACATTCGCCAGGCTTGGGAGGAGACACAGCGGCCGGGGGCACTTACGGCGGCCCTGGGCGCTGACAAGGGGCCGGCGCCCGCTGGCCCGGTACAGGCCGTGGTGAGCTTGGCTGTGCCCGCCGCGCAGGCCTTGCCGGTGGCCTCCAATCCCCCGTCGACAGGCGCCAGTGCCGGCGCAGGACTGCCCGCCACGCCCATCGAATCCTGGATTGCCGAGCGTTTGCTCAAGGCGCTGGATGTCAAGCCCGCGCGCGACTCCGATGTGCTGTCCATCCATGTCCGCTGGCGCACCCCAGAGCGCGCCGCGGCGCTGGCCAATGCCTTTGCACAGGTCTATCTGGACACGAGCGTGCGCCTGCGGGCAGACCAGGCGCGGCGTTACGCCGGCTTCTTCGAGGGGCGCGTGCGGGATGCCCGAGAACAACTGGAGCAGGCCCAGGCCCGGCTGTCCTCTTTCCAGCGGGTTCGAGGCGTGGTGGTGGGCGATGACCGGCTGGACATCGAGAACGCCCGCTTGAACGAGTTGTCGTCTCAGCTGACCTCTTTGCAGGCGGCGGTGGCCGAGTCCGGCAGCCGCCAGACCCAGTCGCAAGGGTCGTCGGCAGACCGCATGCAGGAGGTGCTGTCTCACCCCGCAGTCCTGGCCTTGCGCAGCGACCTCACCCGCGCCGAGGCCCGGGTGCAGGAGCTCAATGCGCGCCTGGGCGACAACCACCCGCAGGTGCTGGAGGCGGGTGCCCAGGTGGGACTGTTGCGGTCCCGTCTGGAGACGGAGACGCGGCGCGTAGCCGGTGGCGCCTCGGTGTCCAACACCATCAACCGCCAGCGCGAGAGCGAAGTGCGCTCGTCCCTGGATTCGCAGCGCCAGCGGGTGCTTAATCTGAAGGCCGTGCGTGACGAGGGCCTGGTGCTGGCGCGCGACGTTGACGGCGCTCAGCGCAGCTATGAGAGCTTGATGGCACGCCTGCAGCAAAGCAGCCTGGAAAGCCAGGCCACCCAGGGCCGGGCGCACCTGCTGTCCGCCGCCCAGGTGCCGCTGGTGCCTGCCACGCCGGGCTGGCCGGTACGCGCTGGACTGGCCTTGGGCGTGGGCTTGCTGTTGGCCTTGGGCGCGGTGGCGTTGGCCGAGCGGGCAGACGCTCGCGCCCGTTTGCCCTTGGACACGGCGCGCTGGCTGGGCGTGCCCTTGCTGGGCGTGCTGCCGGGGCCTGGAGAGCGCGGCGCCTTCGCGCCCAACAAGTCCGCCATGGTCCGGCCCTGGCACCTGGGCCGCCTGCCCGCGCCGCCTGTGACCCGCACCGTAGGCCACCTGGCGTCCCGCCCGGCTTCGACCTGAAGTGTCCTGGCGAGCTTCCCAGCCAGATTCCAAGCCGGATCCTGAGCCGGACCCCCAGCGAGATTCCAAGCAAGATTCCAAGGAGTGCACCCTGATGGCGAGATTTCGTGAAGCAGTTGCCGTGGCGAGGGTGGACAACGCGCAGCCTGAACCGGCCGATTCGCCCTGGGCTGCCGTGGCTGCGCTGCAGGAACGTCGCCTGGGAGAGATCCTGGCGCAGCGGCTGAACCTGCCCGAGCAGGAACGGGACCGCATCGCCGCCGTGGCTCGGCTGCGAAAGGTGCGCTTCGGTGATGCCGCCGTGGCCCTGGGCTTGGCATCGGCTCAAGATGTCTTCCTGGCTCTGTCTTCGCAGTTCCGGTACGCGTGCGCTTCCGACGCACTGGGCGATGGCGCTGCCGAGCAGGTGATGCTGCGCAAACCCCGCTCCCCGCAGGCCGAAGCCGTGAGGGCCTTGCGCAGCGAGCTCTCCCGGCAAGTCTTCACGGACGGCGCACCAGCGGCGTCGCTGGCTGTGGTGAGCCCACGGTCGCAGGACGGCAAGTCTTTTCTCTGTGCCAACCTGGCGGTGGCGTGGTCTCAGGCCGGCCGACGCACCCTGCTCATCGACGCGGACCTGCGCGGCCCCCGCCAGCACCAGATGTTCGGCATCGACGACGCGACGGGCTTGTCCAGCCTGCTGGCGGGCCGCTCGGGGCTGGAGGCCATCGCCCGGGTGGACGACGTACCCGGCCTTTGCGTCCTGCCGGCAGGGCCCCTGCCGCCCAACCCGTTGGAACTGGTGGACAGCCCCGTATTCCGTGACCTGATGGACGAGTTGAGCCATCGCTTTGACCAGATCGTGGTGGATACCCCGGCCAGCGCCTACGGTGCCGACGCGATGGCCATCGCGGACCGCTGTTCGGCCACCCTGGTGTTGGCGCGGCGTCATGCTTCCAGCCTGGCCTCGCTGGCGGCGTTGACGGGGCATCTGGCCCAGGGGCAAGCCCGCCTGGCTGGTGTCGTGATGAACACCTTTTGAGTCTCGTCCGTCGAATGCGCAAGGTCTGCTTTGTGGGGCTGGACAACCTGCCGGTGATCTCGCGTGCGCACAACCGCCATGGCATCGGTGGTGAGCAGGTGCAGCACACCTTGCTGGCCCGCGCGCTGGCGCGGCGCGGATTAGACGTGTCCATGGTGGTGGCCGACTACGGTCAGCCCGATGGCCTGGAAATCGACGGCGTGCGCCTGCACCGCGCCCACGGCCTGGACGCTGGCGTGCCCGTGCTGCGGTTTGTACATCCGCGGCTGACCGGGCTGTGGCGCGCGTTGACCCGTGCCGATGCGCAGGTGTACTACGTCAGCACGGCCAGCCCGCAGTTGGGGGTGGTGGCGGCGTTTGCCCGGTGGCACGGCCGGCGCGTGGTGTTTCGCATCGCGCACGACCTGGACTGCGACCCCCAGCGCCTGCTGATCCGTTTCTGGCGCGACCGCAAGCTCTACGAGTGGGGCCTGAGGCGCGCCCACGTGGTGCTGGCGCAAAGCGAGCAGCAACGGTCGGCGCTGAAGTCCAACTACGGCCTGGACAGCCGCGTGGCTGCCATGCTCGTGGAGCCCGCAGCACACGACCTGGGCTTTGGGCCACGTGACGTGCCTGTGCTGTGGGTCAACAACCTGCGGCCGTTCAAACGGCCGGACCTGGCCCTCGCCCTGGCGGCTCAACTGCCCCACCGACAGCTGCACATGATCGGCGGACCGCAGTCCGGCCATGAGGAGCTGTTTGCGCGCACGCGGCGCGACGCCGCCGATCTCCCCAACCTGCTGTTCCACGGCAGGGTGCCGTACCACGACGTCAACGACTTCTACGAGCGTACCCGGGTCTTTGTCAACACCTCGGACTCCGAGGGTTTCCCCAATTCCTACCTGCAGGCCTGGCGGCGCGGTGTGCCCACGGTGTCCTTCTTTGACCCGGACGGCCTGATCCGCCGGCGTGGCCTGGGGCACGCGGCCACGTCCCTGGCGGACATGAGCGCTGCGGTGGACCGCCTGACCAGCCAGCCGGCCGAGTGGCAGGCCGCCAGTCAACGTTGCCGGCAGTTCATGGACGAGCACTACGGCGAAGAACAGGTCCTGAAACCCTACTTGGAGGCCTTGCATGGCTGAGTTACGCCCTGTGGCGCCAGACCGCACCGCGCCGGCCTTCATCGTCACGGTGGACACCGAGGGCGACAACCTCTGGGCGCGGCCTCGTGCCGTGACCACGCACAACGCCCGGTATGTGCAGCGCTTTCAGGGGTTGTGCGAAGCCTTTGGGCTGCGCCCTACCTGGCTGACCAACGACGAGATGGCGCGTTGCCCCCAGTTCCTGGCCTTCGGACGAGCGCTGGTGCGCAGGGGGGGCGGCGAGATCGGCATGCACCTGCACGCCTGGAACAGCCCGCCGCTGGTGCCGCTCACGCCGGACGACATGCAGGCCCAGCCCTTTCTCACCGAATACCCGGCCGAGGTGGTGGAGGCCAAGGTGGCCCACATGGCCCGCTTGCTGCGCGACCGTTTTGAGTGCGAGATCGTCAGCTACCGAGGCGGACGCTGGGCCCTGGATGCCACCTGCGCGCAGGCCCTGGTACGCCATGGCATCCGCGTGGATTGCTCGGTGACGCCCGATGTGCGGTGGCAACGCGCGCGCCTGCCGGCCGAAGGCCCGCGCGAGGCGGCCGTGGTGGACTACCGCGGCTTTGGCACACGGCCCTACTTCCTGGACCTGAACGACCCCCGCCGTGCCGGCGACTCGGCGCTCCTGGAAGTGCCCATGACGGTGCTGCCTTCCAGTCTGTACCAGCACCTCCCGCGCGCCTACAGCGTGCCATTGGTGCGGCGGTGGTGCTGGGCCTGGCAGCCCACGCACCACTGGCTGTACCCCAACGGGCGCAACCTGGAGGCCATGCTGGGCATCGTGCGCCGCGCCGTGGACCAGCGTTGGCCGTACCTCGAGATGGTGCTGCACTCCTCGGAGTTGATGCCGGGTGGCAGCCCGACCTTCACCGACGCGGCGTCCATCGAGGCCCTGTACCGTGACCTGCAGGTGCTGTTCCGCTCGGTGGCGGCCCACTTCCGCGGCATGACGTTGGGCGAGTTCGGGGCGCAATGGTCGTTGTCGGTCGCCTCCCAGCAGATGGCGGGTGCCGCGCCACCGATGGCGCGGGTGGGTGGGGGGCGGGCGTGAATCTGCCGCACGTTTGCTTCATCGCCCAGCACATCTACCCTGTGCTGTCGGGCCACCGGGGCATTGCTTTTGTGGGCGGGGCCGAGGTGCAGCAGAGCGTGCAGATGCGGGCCTTGCGGCGCGCGGGCTGCCGTGTCTCGGTGCTGGTCAAGGACCATGGCCAGCCCGAGGTAGTGGATTGCGACGGCATCACGGTGCACAAGATCCCAGACAGCGGGCAGCGAGGTTGGCCAGGGCTGCGCTTCTTCTATCCCCGCATGTCCGACCTGTTGGGCTTGCTGCGCCGTGTGAACCCTGACATCGTCTTCACCCAGACGGCGGGCGAGCAGGTGGCCTCGGCGGCGGTGTACTCGCGCCTGTCCGGGCGCCCTTTCGTGTTTGCTGGCGCCAGCGACAAGGACTTTGTCATGGGCCCATTGCCTGGCATGCCAGCGCAGCATGTGGCGATGTACCGCTGGGGCTTGCGCTCCGCCCAGGCGGTGGTGGTTCAGAACGTGGCGCAGCTCGACCTGCTCAAGCGTCACTTCCAGCGCGACGGCCATCTCATCCAGAACGGCTACGAAGAGCCCCTGGCGCAGCCTGGCGCCTTTGAAGGCACGGTGTTGTGGGCCGCCACCGTCAAGCCGCTGAAGCGGCCGGACCACGTGGTGGCGCTGGCGCGTCGTCTGCATCACCTGCGCTTCTTGATGGTGGGCGGCCCGGGTGTGGCCCGAGGGGCTCAGGCCTACTTCGACGGCATAGCGCGGCAGGCCAGGGGCCTGTCCAACCTGACGATGACCGGCCACGTGCCTTTCAGGGACGTGGGGGCGGCCTTCGATGGGGCCAGCGTGTGCCTGAACACCTCCGACTACGAGGGCCTGCCCAACACCTTTATGCAGGCTTGGCTGCGGGGTATTCCCACCTTGTCCTTCGTGCGGCCGGAGTCCGCGCCGGGCGTTACAGGCACGCTGGCCTGCGACGACCTGGACCACATGGCCTTGCGCCTGCAGCGGCTGACGGGCGACCGCGCGGTTTGGGCAGCCGCCAGCCAGGCAAGCCAGCGCCACTTCAAGGCCCACCACACCATGGAAGCAGCGGTCACGCGCTACCTTGAGGTCTTTGACCGCGTGCTGCACCTGAAAGCCCCTGGCCTGGAGGCGCGCGTATGAGACTGAAGTCCGCAGACTTGGAAGGCGGAGTGCCTGCCATGCTCGCCTTGCTCGGGGTGTTCGCAGGAGCCCTGGCGCTGACGGTGGGCACCGCGCTGGGCGCTGCGCCGCCGGAATTGGTGGTGCTGGCGCTGGCGGTGCTGGCGCCGTTGCCTTTCATCCTGAAGGACTACCGGGTGGGCGTGGGGCTGCTCGCACTGGTGCTGCCGGTGATGTCCATGTTGCCCTCGGTCCGCGGTTTGAACCCGGTGAACTACCTCGTCGCCGCCACCTGGCTGGGCTTTTTGGCGGGCCGCTGGCGGCTGGGCCCGCCCGGGCCGGGGGTGCCGCAGCGTGGGGTCGTCTCGCTGCCCCGTAACCTGTGGTGGGGCTTTGCGCTCCCGGTGAGCGTGGGCATGGTCGTGGCCTGGCCTCACATTGGCGAAGGCCTGCGCAACTATCCGGGCCTGGAGGATGCGCCGCGCGTGTTCGACCCGCCCACTTACCTCGTTGACCGCTTCGTCAAGCCGATGGTCTATTTCTTTTCTTTCGCCTTCCTTCTGGCCAACGCCGTGCGCGACAGCCGCCAGCCCGAGCGCTTCGTCGCCTTGTTGGCGTTGTCGGCCGTGGCGCCTGCCCTGGCCGTGTTCTGGTCGGTGGCGGAGTACCCCGGCAGCCTTGCGCAACTGGCCCGGGACCGCGACTTCATGGCCGCCCGGGGCCGGCACGCCAACGAGTTCGGCCTGCTGCTGGCTTTGCTGTTCGGCCCGCTGCTGTTCGTGGCCGGTGGTGCGGGCCGCGGGCGTTGGCGGGCCCTGGCGCTTGCCACGCTGGCGCTGGTGGTGCCAGCATTGCTGTTGACCTTCTCGCGCGGTGGGCTGCTGGCCGCGTTGGTCGTTTTCGTCGGCTTCCTGTGGCACCACCGTCGGGTCAAGACCCTGCTGGTCAGCGCTGCGGTGGCGGGCCTGGGGCTGGTGGCCGCACCGGTGGAGTTCAAGGAGCGCTTTGGCACCGGCCTGAGCGTGGGGGCGCTGTCCTACACCCACAGCGCTGACCAGGACACGCTCACGGCCGGCCGGGTCTATGGCTGGACGCTGCTGATGCCAGAGGTGGCCGAGAGCCCCTGGATCGGTCGTGGCCTGGGCTCTACGCAGTGGTCTGCAGCCGTGGCGGCGGGCCGCTACCGAGCCAACCATCCGCACAACATCTACCTGGAGGTCTTGATGGATCTGGGCGTCCTGGGGCTGGCGGCGATGGTGGCCCTGCATGCGTCCTACCTGCGCCGGTTGCGCCGATTGGCCAGCGACCCGGTGCTGAGCCCGGTGCTGCGCAGCTTCTTCCTGGGCGCGCGCTGGGCCCTTTGGGGTGGCCTGGCCATGGCGGCCACCACCGCTTACTACATGCCCAACGCGGCGCAGTCACCCTGGTGGTTCTGCCTGGGCTTGCTGTTTGCCTACTGGGCCCAGGCGGCGCAGGCAGCGCATGTCGCGCATCCCGCAAGTGCGGCGCACTCTGTGCAGTCCGTGCAGTAGGAGCCCAGGCCATGACCCTGCGTGTGATGTTCCTCGTCAACTCCTTGTGCGTGGGCGGTGCCGAGAAGCACGTGGTCTCGCTGGTCAATGGCCTGGATGTCCGGCGCTACCGCCTGGCACTGACCGCCTTGAAGCGCGAGGAGGGCTTGCTGCCGCAGATCGACCAAGACCAGCTGGCCGACGGCTTGGCTTGCCTGGAGGTGGATCACGGCGTGCGTTGGCAGGCCGTGCGCCGCCTGGCCCGCCAGCTGGACGAACAGCGCACTGACGTCCTGGTGTGCACCAACATGTACGCGCTGCTGTACGGTTGGCTCGCCCGGGGGTTGTCGCGGCGGGGTGCCCAGGTGCGTCTGGTGGAGGTGTTTCACAGCACGCTGCCGGCCACGCGCAAGGACGCCCGCGACATGGTGCTGTACCGCCATTTGGTGCGCCGCGCCGATTTGCTGGTCTTCGTCTGTCAGGCCCAGGCCGATCACTGGCATGTGCACGGCCTGCAGGCCCGGCAGGACGCAGTCATCCACAACGGCATCGACCTCAGCCGTTTCACCGATCAATGGACCGCCCAGGACAAGCGCCAGTTGCGCCGCCTCCACGGCTTTGCCGACGACGACCTGGTGGTGGGCCTGTGTAGCGTGATGCGTCCCGAGAAGGCCCATGGCGACTTTCTGCAGGCGCTGGCGCTGCTGGCCAGCCATGGGCAGCGGGTGTGCGGTTGGCTGATCGGCGACGGCCCGCTGCGCGCCCAGATCGAGCGCGACATCGACGCGCTAGGCCTGCGCGACCGCGTGCGGGTGAGTGGTTTCGTGCAGGACGTGCGGCCGCTGGTGGCGGCCTGTGACGCCATGGCGCTCACGTCCAGCACCGAGACCTTCTCACTGGCCGCCCTGGAGGCCATGGCGCTGGGCAAGCCCATGCTGATGACCGATGTGGGCGGCGCGCGTGAGCAGGTCCGCCACGGTCACAACGGCCTGCTGGTGCCTGTGGGTGACATCCCGGCGATGGCCGACGCGCTGGCCCAGTGGCTGGACCCGGCGTGCCGGCAGGCCATGGGCCAGCGTGCCCAAGCGGTTGTACGGGCTTCGTTCGACCTGGCCACCATGGTGCAGGGTTTCGAGCGCCAGTTCCAGGCGCTGGTGGAGGGCTTGTCGGCTCAGCCCGCGGTGGTGGCCCGGGCATAGACCGCCCGGGTCTGCCGGGCACTTTCATCCCAGTCGAATCGCTGGGCCGCCTGTTGCCGGCGCTGCAAGCGCTCGGCCGGGCCTTCCTGGTGCTGCACGCGATCGGCCAGACGGGTCAGGCTCTCAGACAGCGCCTGCACATCCCCCAGCGGGAAATAGCTGTCCTCGGGCAGGCCCAGTTCGAGGTGCGGTGCAATGTCACTGGCCAGGGGCGTGATGCCCCAGGACAGGGCTTCGAGCAAGGCAATGGGCAGGCCCTCGTGTGACGAGGGCAGCACGAACACCCCGGCGTGCGCCAGCAGGGCCTGCAGCGCAGCCCCGGACTGAAAGCCCGTCATTACCACCCCGGGCGTGCGGGCGGCGGCTTCCGCCACCTGCTGCGCATAGGCGTCGGCGTGGTCGGCAGCGCCCACCAGGACGAGGTTCCAGCCCTGCAAGTGCCCCCCGCTTCGCGCCTTGGCGTAGGCCGCGATCAGGTCCAGGTGCCGCTTCTCCGGCACGAGCCGGCTGACCAGCAGCGCGTAGCGCTGGGGCTGCAGGCCGAATGGCTGCAGCAGTGACGCATCCGCTGGCGCGGTGGGCGGTGTCAGCCCGTTCGGGATGTAGGCGCCCTGCCGCCCATGACGGGTGTGGACATCTCTCTGGATGGTGCGCGAGATCACGATCAGCTCGTGCGACCAGCGCGCGGCAAGGGCCTCGCCACGCTTGAGCACCCAGCGGGCCAGAGGGCCCCACTTTTGGCGCTCGTAGTCCGCCCCATGGTGGGTGACCACCACGCGCAGACCCAGCATGCGCGCCCAGAGCGTCCACAGGCCGGGGCCGATGGCCTGGATGTGCAGGACATCCGGCCGGCTCCACACGCCGGCGTGCAGGACGGCCAGAAAGGTGTGGGCCACCGCCTCCAGATGCTTGTGCCGCGGCGCCCACAGCGCCTTCAGGTGCACGCCTTTCCACACAGCGCCCACTTGCGTGGGTTGGTAGGGCGCACGCGCCAGCACCGTGACGTCGCAGCCCAGCGCCTTCAGGCGCGGGCACAGCTGCTCGGCGTGGGTCTCCACCCCCCCTTGCACACCGGGCAGCCCGCGCAGGCCCACCCATGTCACCCGCAACCGAGGGGCGGGCTCAGCCTTGGCGGCGGGGGAGGGTGACCAGGGAGCAGGCATGCGAAGCCCGTGATGGTGGTGGCTGTCTGCTGCAGCCGCGTGAGGTAACTCAGTTGGCGGTCATCGTGCCGAATCGCTTGCGTGGTCTCAATGTGTCTGAAGGGTGGGCGCGCTACCTTGCCCGCTGACTTGAAACGCGGCGAACTGGTCTGAATCGGGGCTGAAACGTTGCGAACCGGGCTGCTGTGGCGTGACACCGCAGTCCATGCTTCTGAAGGGATGGCATGTGCGGGCTGGCAGGATTTTTCCAACCAAGTGGCTGGCGCGGTGGCGAAGCGGCGGTGCTGGCGCGCGCCATGGCGCAGCGCATCGCGTACCGCGGCCCGAACGATGCCGGTGTCTGGGTCGATGAGCCGGCCGGCATCGCCTTGGCGCACCGGCGCTTGTCCATCCTGGATGTGTCCCCCGCCGGTCGTCAGCCGATGACTTCGGCCTCAGGCCGGTACGTGCTGGCCTTCAACGGCGAGATCTACAACCACCAGGCCTGGCGTACGGAACTGCAGGTGGCCGTGCCGGTCTGGCGCGGCTCGTCAGACACCGAGACCCTGCTGGCGGGCATCGAGGCCTGGGGGCTGGAGGCGGCCCTGTGCAAAACGGAGGGCATGTTCTCGTTTGCGCTCTGGGACCGGTCTGCACACAGCCTGACCTTGGCGCGAGACCGCTTGGGCGAGAAGCCGCTGTACTACGGATGGCAGGGCGACACCTTGCTGTTCGGCTCGGAGATGAAGGCGCTGCGCGCGCACCCGGCTTTCAGGGCCGGGGTCGATCGACAGGCCTTGGCACAGCTGGTGAGGTTTGGCGCCATTCCCGCGCCGGCCTCGATCTACGAGGGGGTCTACAAGCTGCTGCCGGGCTGCTGGATGACCTTCGACGCGGGTGAGTGCCGGCCCTTGCCCAGGCGTTACTGGGCCTTGAAGGATGTGGTCGAGTCGGGTGCAGCGCGCCGCTTCACCGGCACACCAGAGGACGCGGTAAAGACGCTGGACCGGATACTGGGGGAGTCGGTGGCGCAGCAGATGGTGGCCGACGTGCCGCTGGGCGCCTTTCTGTCCGGGGGGGTGGACTCGTCCACGATCGTCTCGCTGATGCAGGCGCGCTCTTCACAGCCCGTGCGTACCTTCACGGTGGGCTTCGAAGATAAAACCCACGACGAGGCCGGCTACGCCCGCGCCGTGGCCCGTCATCTGGGCACGGCCCACACCGAGATCTGCCTGTCGTCGCGCGAGGCGATGGAGGTTATCCCCAGCCTGCCCGGTCTGTACTGCGAGCCGCTGGCTGATCCGTCGCAGATCCCCACCGTGCTGGTCAGCCGACTGGCCAAGACCCAAGTCACCGTTTCCCTGTCGGGAGATGCCGGCGACGAGCTGTTTGCAGGCTATAGCCGCTACCGGTCGGGCCGGGCGCTTTGGCGGCCCTGGGACCGCTTGTCACCGGCCGCGCGGGCGGCGGGTGCGGGGGCCATCCGGTTCACCCGGCCTGACGCCTGGGGCGCGCTGGTGCCCAGGGTGCCGGCGCGCTTGAGGCCCGCGGCCCGGGCCTTGTCGGCCATGGGTGACAAGTTGCACAAGGCGGCTGGCGTCTTTGAGGCGGAGGACTCCACCGAGTTCTACCGCCGGCTCATGAGCCAGTGGCCCGAGCCTGAGGCTGTGGTGCTGGGTGCAGCAGAACCTGCCCTGAGGAAAGCCGATGGACCTTGGCCCTGGAGTGCGCAAGGCGGTCACGCGGCGAACGAGGCCGAAGTGACGAGATGGGCTGGATGGGCTGCAGGAGCCGCAGGAGCCGACGACTTCGTGCACCAGATGATGGCCACCGACCTGCTGGCCTACCTGCCAGACCACGTGCTGGCCAAGGTGGACCGGGCCGGCATGTCGGCGGGTCTGGAGACCCGTGTGCCCATGCTCAGCCCCCAGGTGGTGGCCTTCGCCTGGCGGCTGCCGATGGACTTGAAGCTGCGCCACGGGGTGAGCAAGTGGGTCTTGCGCAAGGTGCTCTCGCGCTATGTGCCCGACCATTTGATCGACCGGCCCAAGATGGGGTTCGGTGTCCCCCTGGCTCCTTGGCTCAGGGGGCCTATGCGGCCTTGGGCCGAGGCCCTGCTGGAGCCGAGCCGCCTGGCTCGCGAGGGCTACTTCAAGCCCGCGCTGATTGGCCGGAAGTGGTCTGAGCATCTGTCCGGACAGCACGACTGGAGCTTTCAGCTCTGGAACGTGCTGATGTTCCAGGCCTGGCTGGATCAACGTGAAACAACGTAAGGGTTGAACAAGGTGCAGGTTCTGTTGGCGAACAAGTTCTTCTTCGAGAAGGGGGGCGCAGAGAAGTCCCTCTTCGAAACGGCCCGACTGCTGCAGGACAAGGGTCACCAGACCCGGTTCTTCTCCATGCAGCACTTCAGGAACCGGCCAAGTCCCGATGCCCGGCACTTCGTCTCCGAGGTGGATTACGAGGATCCGAGTCTGGCGATGAAGCTGAAGTCGGGTGCGCGCATGCTGTACTCCTTTGAGGCCGCGCGCAAGCTCTCTGCCTTGCTGGACGACAGCCGCATCGACGTCGCGCACCTCAACAACATCTATCACCAGATCTCGCCGTCGATCCTGCGTACCTTGCGCCAGCGCGGCATACCGATGGTGATGAGCCTGCGGGACTACAAGGTGGTCTGCGGCTCCTACCAGATGCTGTCGCAGGACCAGCCCTGCGAGGCGTGTCGCGGAGGACGCTACCTCCAGGCCACGGTCAAGCGTTGCGTGAAGGACTCTCTCGCTGCCAGCCTGCTGACCTCGCTGGAGATGTTCCTGCACCACCGCGTGCTGAACCTGTACGGCCTGGTGGACGTCTTCATTTCGCCCAGCGCCTTCCTCAGGGACAAGGTCCGAGAGATGGGCTTTCCCGGTCGCGTCGTCCACTTGCCGAACTTCGTCTGCGGCATTGCGGATGTGGTCCCGCGCTTTGGCAGTGCCCAGCCCCGGCTCGTCTACTGTGGCCGGCTCGGCCGGGAGAAGGGCCTGGCCACCCTGATCCGGGCGGTCAAGGGGCTGCCGGTGAGTCTGGAGATCATCGGCGAAGGGCCGATGCGCGCGCCGCTGGAGGCGCTGGCGCAGCAAGAGGACATCAGCAACGTGGACTTTGCCGGCTACATGTCTGGCACCCGGCTGGACCGGCACGTGGCTGGGGCCCTGGCGGTGGTGGTGCCCTCGGAGTGGTACGAGAACAACCCGCGCTCGGTGATCGAGGCTTTTGCACTGGGCAAGCCTGTGATCGGCGCACGCATCGGAGGCATACCGGAGTTGGTGCGGCACGAGGACACGGGCCTGACCTTCACGCCCGGGGATGTTCAGGACCTGCGCGCCCAGATCGAGCACCTGCTGACCCACCCCACGCAAGTGGTGGAGATGGGTCGGCGGGGGCGTCGGCTGGTGGAGACCGAACTGAGCCCCGAGCGCCACTACGCCGGGCTCATGCAGGTTTATGGCGAGGCCATCAGCGCGCACCGCGGCATCGCTGCTTCCCGATCGAAAGGCTTGGAGACCACATGAAGTTGACGATGATCGGAACGGGCTACGTGGGCCTGGTCAGCGGCGCTTGCCTGGCTGACGTGGGCAACGAGGTGCTGTGCCTGGACCTCGATGCGCACAAGGTGGCACGGCTCCAAGCCGGTGAGATCCCCATCCATGAGCCAGGACTGGAGGAGGTGGTGCGGCGCAACGTGACGGCCGGCCGCCTACGCTTCACGATCGACCCCGCGCAGGCGGTGGATTTCGGGGCGGTGCAGTTCATCGCCGTGGGCACGCCGCCAGGAGAGGACGGCTCGGCCGACCTGCGCCATGTGCTGGAGGCCGCGCGCAACATCGGCCGCCACATGAGCGCCCCCAAGCTGGTGGTCGACAAGAGTACGGTGCCGGTCGGCACGGCCGACCAGGTGCGTCAGGCCATGGCCGAGGAGTTGTCCGCTCGCGGGTCGGACCTGACTTTCAGCGTGGTCTCCAACCCCGAGTTCCTCAAGGAAGGCGCAGCCGTGGACGACTTCATGCGGCCCGAGCGCATCGTCGTGGGCACGGCTGACGAACCTGCGGCACGGCTCATGCGCGAGATCTACGCGCCTTTCAACCGCAGCCGCGACCGCTTGGTGATGATGGATGTGCGCAGCGCCGAGCTGACGAAGTACGCGGCCAACGCCATGCTGGCCACGCGCATCAGCTTCATGAACGAGCTCGCGAACCTCTCCGAAGCCTTGGGCGCGGACATCGAGGCCGTGCGCCAGGGCATCGGTTCGGACTCCCGCATCGGCCACCAGTTTCTCTACCCCGGCTGCGGCTATGGGGGCTCGTGCTTCCCTAAGGATGTGCAGGCGCTGATCCGTACGGCACGCCAGGATGCCGGCATGACCTTGCGTGTGCTGGACGCGGTGGAAGCGGTGAACACCGATCAGCGGGGCGTACTGGTGAAGAAGGTGCACCGGCGCTTCGGGGCCGACCTGAACGGTCGTCACTTCGGCCTGTGGGGCCTGGCCTTCAAGCCTGACACCGATGACATGCGCGAGGCGCCCAGCCGCTACCTTCTTGATGGTCTGCTTGGCGCTGGCGCCACCGTGCGGGCCTACGACCCCGTGGCGATGAACGAGGCCCGGCGCATCTTTGGCAACGCTGCCCCAGGCCTGAGCTACGCGTCAGACCCCATGGACGCGCTGCAGGGTGCCGATGCCTTGTTGATCGCCACCGAATGGAAGCAGTTCCGCAGCCCGGACTTCGACGCGGTGTCCCGTGCCCTGAAGCAGCCGGTGATCTTTGACGGCCGCAACCTTTACCACCCCCAGCCCTTGATCGACCGGGGCTTCGAGTACCACTGCATCGGGCGTCCTTCGGCGCTGGCCGCCGCATGAAGGTGCTCGTCACCGGAGCGGCCGGCTTCATTGGCATGCATGTGTGCCGCCGCCTTCTGGCGCGGGGCGACGAGGTACTGGGCCTGGACAACCTGAACGCCTACTATGAGCCTCGACTGAAGCGCGACCGGCTGCGCCAACTGCCGGACAAGCGCTTCAGCTTCGTGGAGCAGGACATCTGCGACCGCGCCGCCATGGACCAGCTCTTTGCGGCCGAGGGGCTAGACCGTGTGGTGCACCTGGCGGCGCAGGCGGTTGTGCGGCACTCCCTTACCCACCCGCACGACTACGTGGACAGCAACGTCACGGGCTTTCTCAACGTGCTGGAGGGTTGCCGGCGCCACGAGGTGGGGCACCTTACCTACGCCTCCAGTTCCAGCGTGTACGGCGGCAACACCCAGGTGCCCTTTCGTGAGTGCGATGGCGTGGATCACCCACTGAGCTTGTACGCTGCCACCAAGAAGGCCAATGAGCTGATGGCGCATGTCTACAGCCATCTTTACGCGCTGCCCACCACCGGGCTGCGCTTCTTCACGGTCTACGGGCCCTGGGGTCGGCCTGACATGGCGCCCTTTCTCTTCACGCGAGCCATTCTCGAAGGGCGGCCCATCGACGTCTTCAATCATGGCCAGATGCTGCGTGACTTCACCTACGTGGACGACATTGCCGAGGGCGTGGTGCGCAGTCTGGACCGTGCGCCTGGCGCGGACCCCCTGATCGACCTCGAGCAGACCGGCCCTGGAGGTTCCCGTGGACCCTTTCGCGTCTTCAACATCGGTAACCAGGCGCCCGTGTTGCTCACCGACTTCATCAGCGCGGTGGAGCAGGCCACGGGTCGCGTGGCGGTGAAGAGACTGTTGCCCCTGCAGCCTGGCGACATGCCCGTCACCAGCGCCGATGTCCAGGCCCTGCAGGCCTGGACCGGCTTCACCCCTCAGACGCCGCTCGCGCAGGGGGTGGATCGCTTCGTGGCCTGGTACCGGGGCTACTTCGGCGTGTGAAGGGTCTGGCCGATGCCCTCGATGCTCTCCACAAAGGTGGCCAGCCCCCAGTGGGTTGACCTTGCCCGTGCCTGCTGGGTGAGCCTGCTGCGCAGCGCCGGATCGGCTGTCAGCCTGTCGTAGGCGCTGCGCAGCGCGGCCGCATCACCCGCAGGTACCAGCAGGCCCGTCTCCTCCGGCACCACATAGTCGCGTGTGCCATAGCAGTCGGTGGCGATCACGGCAATGCCGTGACGCATGCAGAAGGTGAACAGCAGCTGTCCACACCCGGATGAGCTGCTCTTCAAGGCCACCACCGCCACGTCGGTTTGCAGCACCAGGGCGTCGAAGCGGGCGTGGCTCACCTCGCGGTGGACGCTGAAGTGGGCAGCCCCCGAGCCGGGATGTGCCAAGACCTCGTCTTCGCGGCACACCAAGGTGACCGGCACCTCGCCGTCGCTGAAGGCGCTGATCACCACGTCGAAGTCCCGTTCGCTGGAGCCCCCGGCAAAGACCGACAGCCGCGCCGAACCTGGGCGAGACACCTGCGCCTTCGGCAGGCCCGCGTCAAGCTGCGGCAGCGGCGTCCAGAAGACTTTGTGCGCTTGGCTGGGGTGGTGCCGCGCCGTGTCCTGTGCCATCTCACGTGAGAAGTAGACGAGCGCATCGGCCCGCCACAGAGCCAGGCGCAGCACCGCGCGCCGAAGGGAGTGGGGCGGCAGCGAGCTGGGTGACATCAGCACCGTGGTGATGACCAGCCGGGGCCGCAGGGCTTCGGCGCCGTGGTCCGCTGCGCACAGCCACTGCGGCCAGCGTGGCAGCAGACACATCAGGTAACCGATGGCCTGTTGCCACACCACCACCTGCCCATAGCGCCGGCTGCGCCAGGCAGCCGTACAAGCCGTGCCCAGGTACTTCAGCGTCCGCCCGAGCCGTGCCGCTGCGCTACGGCCCGGCCCGGCCGCCAGCGGCGTGGCTGGGCAGTTCAACACCTCCCAGTCCCCAGCGTCTGCGGCCCGGCCTTGGAGCCCGTGCAGACGCTGCAGGCGCGCCTGGAGCTCCTGCGCGGCCCCTTCGCTCCAGTCCACCACCAGCAAGGTACGCTGCCTGGGCCTGGCGTGCGGCTCAGGCGCAGAGACGGTGGGCCTTTCAGGGGCGGGTGACGACATGCAGGGTAGGGATGCTCACCGCTTGTGGCCCACGGCCCTTGACCATCCTCAACCCGCTTTGCAAGGCAGCGCGGGCGCCAACAGACGCACCTGCCGGACCGGTCACCGGCTGTCCATCTGTAACCAATGGCGTGTCGGCAGGTGCTGCAGTCCCTGCGCAGGCTTGAGGCCGGACCGTACGTCCTGTTGCAGCCTTCAGAAAAGTCTTACAGAGCGCCTGCGCAGGTTCTTAGCATCTCTTCACCGCAGTCACCGACGTCCGGTGACAGGGCTCAATTTCAGCTGAGGGAGCGCAGAGATGATGAATGATGTCCGCCTTTCGAGAATGACCGTACTGGCCGAGTTGATGGCTGCGACTGCTTTGTTGGCTGCCTGTGGCGGAGGCTCGGTGGAGGAGCCCACCGCCACGGCCGAGGAGGCCGATGGCCGGCGCACGACGCTGGCGGTGAAGGATGCCACGGTGGGCACGGCCCGCAGCCTGCCGGCAGGCTACGTCAAGTGTGCCGACGAGTGGGGCCAGACCAGCTGCAACTTCACAGGCTCGGCGGTTTTGTACTACGGGGCTTCGACCTCGTATTACTACAAGACCGTCACCGGCCCCTTCAACTGCAACACGGGCAACACCGTACTGGGTGATCCCATCTCTGGCGTGTCCAAGGCCTGCTACATCCCCAGCACACCGGCACCCGCCCCTGCACCGGCTCCAGCACCTGCGCCCGCACCAGCTCCAGCTCCAGCTCCTTCCAGCACGCCCGTCAGTGTCAGTTTCGGCTCGACCACTGCCGACATCCCCAACCCTGACCGGGGTTTCTATGGCTGGGCGGGCAGTGACTTCGTCAATGGGTTTGATGCGGCCAGCGCGCAGTCGGCCTACAACTCCGGCATGCGTTTGGTGCTGGCCAAGGTGCAACTGGACAACTACCGCAGGAGTGATCTGCCCGCGTCGCTGCTGAGCACGCTGAACACGCGCTTTGCCAGCTTGCGCAGCATGGGGATGAAGGCCACCGTCTGGTTCAACTACGACTTCACCTCGGCCGGCAATGACGCCACGGCTGCGCAGATCAAGCGCCACCTGGAGCAGTTGAAGCCGGTGCTGGCAGCCAACGCCGACGTCATTCCCCATTTGCGGGCGGGCTTCATCGGGGCCTGGGGCGAGTGGCACTCGTCCAAGTCGGGCAACTCCTGCGGCTACAACTCCGGCACCACCACCTGCAGCACGGCCGACACCAACCGGGCCATCGTGCGCGAGGCGTTGTTTGCCAATGTGCCGGCCACCACGCAGATCGGGTTCCGATACCCGGTGGACCTGATGAAGTGGTACCCCTCGCCCACGCAGCAAAAGCGTGCAGGGGCTCACAACGACTGCTTCCTATCGGGGGCCAGTGACACCGGCACTTACCAGAATAGCTCGCAGCGCACCTACGTGCAGGCGCTGTCGGCCAACACCGCCTTTGGGGGGGAAACCTGCCAGGGAGAGGCCCCCTTGCGTACGACCTGCAATGACTTCCTGTTCGAGGGGCGGCAGTACCACCTGACCTGGCTGAACAGCAGCTATGCACCGGCCATGCTCAACGCCTGGAAGTCGGC
>Ga0114980_10000854_pt1 | contig 21730 bp, 35 predicted proteins | sample S_140806_EF_Meta_FD_87018 | JGI IMG/M metagenome (GOLD analysis project Ga0114980, IMG submission 87018) | Freshwater microbial communities from Lake Simoncouche, Canada to study carbon cycling - S_140806_EF_MetaG | ecosystem: Environmental > Aquatic > Freshwater > Lake | place: Lake...
TCCGATAGTACCTGAACCGTATCCGATCGATTGAATGCCCGATGTAATGCCATCAATTCTGCCGATTGCAAAAGATCCCTGTGCGGCATCAATATAAGCGTCATTTGCTCCAGTGCTGATTACTCCTGCGGCAATCGCTCCTTCTGCGGCTGTAATGTTTCCGACCGTTACACCATCAATTTGACCAATAGCTAGTGATCCATCCCCATTGGCAAAAATTCCAGAACCGCTCGGAGCATTTACTAATACTTTACCGGAGGCTGTCGATCCAATTCCACCAGCAGAAATTACAGCCCAAGAACCCCCTACATTACCAGATGCTCTTGACCCATCTCCAGTTGCTACAATTCCTGAATTACTTGTAGAGTTTGATATTTTTCCTCTTGCTGAACTTCCAATACCATCAGAACTTATAGAAGAAAGCGTCCCACTATTTGCTCCAGAAGCCACCGCACCGGTATTAGTTGTTATAATTACAGAACTGGCCGTATTAACCGCTCCATGAACCATTGATGTACTTGAAGATGCGCTTATGGTTCCGGCGCTCCCATCACCCATAGCAAATCCAAAGCTAGAACCAAGCGTAATGAGAGGTATAGAACCTTGTGGTTGAAGTCTTATTCCTGAATCAAACTCAAAACGAGAGTTTGCGTTTTGTGCCGTTAATGTTCCGGCACCGCTAATTCTCATTTTTTCGGTATTGTTTGTGATGAATGGCAAGTCAAAGTTGTCTATTGTTCCAAGAGTCTTTGTTGTTCCAACGGTATTACCATTCAACAACCAACCGCCTGAACCTCCGTATGTAACCCAAGCTGTTCCATTGTAATAATAAGGGGCATTTAAAGTGCTATCGTAAACCTCAAGACCAGCGGACGGAGTAGAGATCGCATTTCTTTGAGTTGTGGTCACTCTGGGAGGAAGAAATCCTCTGGTCGTACTGTCTACTTGGAGTTGGGCCGAAGCATTTGAAGCGGTAGAGTTTACCGTCAGCCTTCCGTTTTTATCAAGAACCATTCGGTCTGCGCCACCAACCTGAAATGTTGCTAGTCTAGCCGTTGCTCCGGATGCGGTGTTGATTACATTCAATAGAAATGCACTAGGATTTCCAGTTGTGTTCCATGTTTCTACTAGGGATATGCCAGACAATGCTCCAGATCCGCTTTGTGTATCATTTACTTGCAGTCTTGCTGTTGGCGCTGTTACTCCAATGCCCACTAATCCTGCATTGGTAATTGTCATACGAGTTGCGCCGTTAGTGATAATAGGCAACGAAAAGTTTGTTGTGGTCCCAAAGGTTTGTTGGGATGCTACGGCATTTCCTCCAAGCCTCCAGTCTTGAGTGATGACATTGGTTTGAATCCACGCTGTTCCGTTAAAAACATAAGTTCTACCAGCGTTGACACCTGTAAGAACTGTGGTTTGGTCGTTTGTCGCCGGGGTATAAAAAACCCAACTTGTGCCATTCCAAGTCGCAATTTTATTTGTTTGGCCTGACCATGCTCCGGTTGCACCAGCAGGAACAATATAAGCGTCATCTACTTCTGGTGATGTGGGTGGAGTGGTGATGGTGTTATCTAAAACCGGTGGCAATCCGGTAATGACTGGAGCGGTTCTCACCGTACCCGTGGCCGTATCAATAACAAGATCACTGTAAGAAACTGCCCCCGACTGTTGAGTGATGGCATTGATAAGGATATTGGGAAGCGTAAGGTTTCCGGTCATCGTATCGCCGGAGCGGTTTACCTTGTTTGAGAAGCTATTAAAGTCTGAGGAACTAAGTAAACCGCTTTGAAATGCTGATGCGGTTGCAATCGTTAAAGTCACCGTGTCTGTCGTGGCATTCCCACCAAAGGAGTAGACCCCTGTATTCGCGGTAGTAAGAGTTAAAATATCAAGGGGAGCATCTGCGGTTGGAAATGTCCCGGTATCCGTTTGAATGATCCCAAACGAATCTCCTCCACCGCTTCCGCTAATTGCAGGATCAATATCAACCAGATTGAAAAGCGAAGTAGTAAATCTTCCCATTAGCTCAAGTTCTCCACCAACCAAGAGTCCATATCGTCTTTTGGCTGTTCATCGGTTTTTTCTTTAAACTCTGCATCCACCACTGGCTCAACCGGACTAGGCTTAACCTCAATAATGCTGGACTGATTTTGCTTATCAAGCATTTCAAAAAGCTGCTTAATTGAGCTTGTTTCGTGCTGAACTTCTTGTTTTGGCTTACCGAGAGCGCGGTCAAAGATCATATCGGCTGCCTTTAAAACATCTCCGTCCTTGGTTTTTTCGCCATAAAGCACCTTTCGAATGCGACGAAAAGCCCTTGGGACTTCGGTACGAAACATCTTTTGAGGATCTGCGAAGAAAAGATCGTGTTGAATTTTATCAATCTGTGCTTTAGCTGATTTGCTAGAAAGCACTGCGGTCACTCTGCCCTCTGGAATCCCAAGCGATACGGCAATCTCTTTGCGGTTGAAGCCAATGGCTGCCATGTGACACACAGCCTTTACTCTCGCAGATACCGGGGCTTCTTTCAAAAGTTCGACCTGTTCCTCAACCTTTTCCTTGTAAGTCTTTACTTTTGCTTCAACGACTTCTTTCATTGATTTTTTTTCATTTCCCATAAATTAAGTGGCGGCAGGACATGTACCAAAGATGGAAAACACACACACAAAAACCACCCTTGAGACATATCTTGTCTCATTTCTGATAAGCCGCCATCATAATTTTACTCCATTGACTTTTGAAAGCAAAAAACTGTATTAGGTTTACATTGTCCTATTCGTTGTTATGTCTGGCCCCATCTCTGCAAGGAGGTGGGGTTTTTTATCTTTACTTTTAAATGTTTCAGATAGTAGAAAAGGAAAAGGCCGGATTAGTCCCGGCCTATGTTCCAGAATTAGCCTTGGCCGGCTGTCTGGATCGCAAGAGCGTTGGGTTTCTTGCTTGCAGAAATGCTAGCACAAAACCCCATTTACATCAACGAAGTAACATCGAAAGAGGGGTTTTTGTGCATTTAAAGTTTAAAAATTGGGACAAATACAACAAGCGTCAAAAGGACATCCGTAAACCATTTTGGTTTGCAATGTCGAACGAGATCTTTCTAGATCCGCTCTTTGCCGATCTGTCTGATCAGGAGCGATTGGCCTTCCTGTACCTTCTCTGTGAAGCGTCAAGACAGAACAAATATGGCGAATGTGAGATCTCCCCTAGGCTGTTTTGTCAGATTACCGGATATAAAACATCTGTCTTGGAAAGCACTTTTGATAAGTTATTGAAATCAGGGGCGGCGGCAGGATCGCGGCAGGATGGCGGCAAGATGGCGGCTGAAACGCGACCGCTACAAGACAAGACAGTACAAGACATAACAAGACAGGACAGTAAAACTTCCGAGGGGGTCAAGGCCCCCACTCGGTCGTTGGGGTCAGAAATTTGGGAGGCTTATCGGGAGGCATACAAGAAACGGTATCAGGTCGAACCGGTCAGGAATGCCACCACCAATGCTCAATGCTCCTCATTGGCAAAAAGGCTTGGGAGGGCGGCGATTGACATAGTTCAGTTTTACTTGACCCACAATGACGGTTTTTACCTGAAGAACCAGCACCCCATAGGCCTGTGCCTTCATCAAGCGGAATCATTGCATACTCAATGGCAGAGGGGTGTGGCGGTTACCAGCACACAGGTCCGAGATTTCGAAAAGTCACAATCAACACATAATGCGCTAGAGGGTGCATTGGAAATTCTGAAACGGAGAAACGAAGCATGAACACGAAACAGAAAATTATTACCACCTACTCGCAGCTAGCGATGATCTACGGCAAGCAACTCACCCCGGAGGCTTTGGTCCTCATGGCTGACTCTCTGGACGACTTGCATCCGGAGGCCGTGTTGGGTGTTCTTCGGGATTGGGTGAAGCACAACAAGGCATTCCCCATGCCCTCAGAGATCCGAGAATCCTTGTCCCCCAAGACGACCGACCTTGACGATGGGCGAGACATTGCTTCCCGTGTAATTAAATCCGTTTCAAGGTTCGGTTGGAACCAGCCTTTACAGGCAAAGCTGTATATCGGCGAGATTGGCTGGGAATGCGTTTCTCGCATGGGTGGCTGGGTTACCCTATGCCAAGAGCTTTCGGACGAAAATAAGGGCATTCTCGTGGCGCAGATAAGAGATCTGGCTGTGACCCTCAAGAAGAAAGACGCAAACGGCACACTGGACCTGCCCCTGAACTTCTCAAACTCCCTGCCAGCCCCCAACAACGAGGCGGCAGAAAAAGTGAAAAAGTTGTTGCCAACATTCTCAATCCAAGAGATTGAGTAAACGGGAGAACGCAAGATTATGACCGATAGCTACAAACAAGTTTGGGAAAAAGAAATGTCAGCCAGAACAACAGAAATCACACGCCTAAAAACTGAAAACGCCCGACTCAGGGAGGCGTTGGAACAAATTGAAAACGATTCAGCATGGAACGACCCAGCATGGAAAATTGCACATGATGCGTTGAAAGGTGGGGAGTGATGGAAATGCCAACATGGGTAATTGAAGCAATAGAAGAAAAGATCCAGAAGCTCGAAGCCGAAAACGCCCGACTCAAGGAGGTTCTTAAACACATTTCGGTTGGCGGCCCACGCGGAGGATAATATGAACGCGACATTTTTTTTGGTGTTGGTTTTGCTGATGGGGTTGGGGACGGTATTGGGGACAATACTGGGGACAGTTTGGCTGATGAGGTGGAGGAGGCGTAGCTTGGCGCGTAGCCGATTTAACCGGGCAATGGCGCAATCTCGGCACTGTTGTTCGTGGCTTCCCATCAGGAAGAATTGGGATTGGCGATCGGACCATAAATGAGTTCGTATGGGTGTGGGATGTGCCATGGTACGGGTCAGATAGCGGCCACGCTGAAGAGGGATAAGACGGTGTGGGCGTTTTCCTGTTCCTGTGGGGCGGCGTTGGGGAGGGGCCTATCTAAGCTATATCGCAGTTGGGATAGCTCGCAGCGAGAGCATTACGAGGTGCATTTTGAGGCAAGTGTGTTGTATCGAGAGCCGAGACCCGTACAAGCCCCCAAGGTAGATTACAAGTTACGAACTGCAAATCCGCGAGATGTGGACGAAGATGTGCCGTTCTAATACGATATAGAGGTGAAAGAAGTTCTGTTCGTGTGCAATACGCGGTATTTAGTCTCATTGTTCGATCATTACACCAGCGTCATTGAACATTATGAGAACATCAAACGCATTGACCCGAAGATGAAAAGCTCTTGCGACAATGCGATTGAAGAGCTTGTTAACCAGAAACGACACATACTGAGCCGGATTAAAAAACAAGTAGAGTTTTTAAAAACGGAGCTGAACAGTGGGAAATAAGATCATTCAAGTATTCGTAGATCCATCCACGCCCGACACTCCATGGGTTCTTAGGTATGAAGATCCGAAATCCGAGTCTGGGTACAACGAGTCGAGATACGCGGATGTAACCATCAAAACGCCCTGCAAGACCGTTTCCCGTGAGATTGGTGCCAAGATGGGCAAATATGTGCTTGAGACCGTAGGAACGATCTACGAGCATCCTACGCAGCCTAAAGCCACAATCCAGTCCAACTCCCTCCCTAGACCTTACTAAGCCAGATATCAAAACCGATATCACTCTACCCATACATACATAGTTGATTAAAATGGTACAGTATTATGAAACAGCATAGAAGTTTTGGAGAGAACATACACAAACGCGCACACCTCGTGCCTCAATGGGTGACCGTGGGGGGTGGGGGTGCGCCCCGTGGGGGGCGTGGGCAGGGGGGTGGGCCTTGGGGGGGGTGGGGGGTAGGGCCTCGGGCCTTGGGGTGTGCGACACTAGACCCATGCTCCTCGATTCCCTGACTGACTGACTGGCAAGGGGTGGACTGACTGACTGAGATGGACAGACACACTGACCAGACTGGCCGACTCCTCACCCCTCATTAGCTGCCCGACTGTCCCGATCGGGGATACCCGAGAGGGTACACTATCCCTAGGCGCGCTTGACAGGCTACACATTCGACACATACGCGGATACCGAAGCCCGCGCGTATAGAATCGGCACGACTTGAGCGCGAGAGGCGGGATCTATTCGGGCTTCCGCGCTGCTGGCCGCGCTTGTGGTGGATCTGGCGCGTATGTCGGGATCAGGCGCGAGAGGTGCGCGTCTAAAGCGAGAACAGCGCGGAGAGTGACTCTGGAAAGCATGCCTTGCGTTTTTCTGGCTTCCAAACCTTTTGTGGTGCCGCTCTGCAAGCCGTGGGAATCACTGCCAGTGCAGCGCGCAAAAAAAACCTGTCAGACCTATTGAATATATGTTGTTAACATGATAACCTAGCATAGTTAGTTTAGTTTAATTGATAACGATAAGGAAACCTACAATGACAAAAACCAAGTGTGTGAGAGACCTAAACCCTAAAACCCTTCGTGACTTCCAAAGCGTAACCGTGGAGTTCAATCTCCATGAAGCTACGCTAGCAATCGAGTTCCTCGAAACCGCTCTTCTTTGGGATACCCATACACTTGAATGGTGTTTCGAAAGAGCCGTTAAAAACATTGAAAGCACCCTGTTTTTACATGGTCACCTTGGACTTAAATTCGAAACCGATCAAGCCATGCAGTTCATTGCTGATCACGCGCGATTGAATGGCGAAGGGCGAGCATTGGAATTGATTGCCAATTGGGAAATCCTGACGGGCCGCAAGTCCCCTTACTCCCTCGGCAGCATTCAGCGAAAAGCGGAATTCATTCGAGCCAAAAAACAAGAATTAGCAGCCAACTAACCAAACCACGCGCCATGGACGGCGCACCAAACACGGAGAAACCCTACATGTCAGAAGCAAAGAAAACAACATACCAACTCATCACCGACCGCCTAATCGAGCGAATGGAGGCCGGCGTAAACCCATGGCGGAAAGAATGGACCGCGGTTTCCTCAGGCCGACCTCGAAACCCCGTCACTGGCACAAAGTATTCTGGAATCAATCGCCTGATGACAGGCTGTGCCGGTTTCAGCAATCCACTATGGGTGACCTTTAAACAAGCCAAGGAAGCGGGCGGCAGTGTGCGCAAGGGCGAGACCGGCACACCCGTGGTGTATTGGGCCCGTACCGAAGGCAAGACCGACGAGGCGACCGGCGAGACATCGGGTGGATGGGCGTTCATCAAACACTACTATGTCTTCAACACTGATCAGTGTGAAGGACTCAGCTTCTCGAACGAACTGCCAGCCGCTCCCCTGCCCGAATTTCAGCGCGTAGAGGCCGCCGAAAAGATCGCTGCCCGATATGCTGGATCTCCACCCGTGAAACATGGCGGAAACCGCGCGTGCTACTTTCCGCAAGCGGACATGGTCGCCATGCCGCCCCGTGAGGCATTCACTTCAGAAGGCGCGTACTATGCGACACTGTTTCATGAACTGGCTCACTCGACCGGCCATAGGTCACGCCTGAACCGTGACAGTCTCACGGGACTTGCGTCATTCGGAGATCATAACTACAGCAAGGAGGAACTCGTGGCAGAAATGGCCGCTTCGTTCCTTCTCGGGGAGTCAGGCCTTGCCGCGCCTGAACTCATCGACAATTCGGCAGCGTATCTAGCTAGTTGGATCAAGGTACTCAAGGGTGATTCAAAACTGGCTTTACAGGCTGCCAGTGCCGCAGAAAAGGCCGCTAACCATATCTTAGGAGTCTAGCTGAAACCGCGCCATGGATGGCGCGATTTTTTCCGCTTGTCGAAACAATTCTAAACCTGTAAACAAGATTTAAGGAGATAACACAATGACAACACAATTTGAAAAAACCATGATCGCCGCACTTCTCACCCTTGCCGCTCTTTCCGTAGGATATGGGCTGCATCTAATGGCAGCGATTCAATCCCTTTAGGCCGAAACTCCCCGCCCTTGGGGAGTCGCAGCGTTACGCGCTGCCTGAAGAGGCCAAACCCTACGGGTCGCAATTCCGCGCCCCATAACCGCCTCGCAGATTGGAGAAACACATATGGAAACACAAATAACTAAAGGCATTTTATCGGCAGCAATTCGCGCAATGGAAGTAGCGTCACCAGATGTTACGCGCTGGAATTGTATGGCCGTGCGAATTGAGCCAAACACGAATGGCATGGTCAAGGTAGTTGCCACGAATGGGCATGCTATGGTGATCAATTCTTTCAAAAGCCCTGAAACTAAACTCCACGCGCCTATTTACTTGCACCGTGACATGCAAAAGCAAGCGCGTGCGATCTTGAAAGAATTGAAAAAACTGCCTGATGATGCGCCCATGAAATTGAAGCAAGAAGCGCTTTATCTTCCATCCTCGGGAACCTCGGAAGGATACACTATGGAATGGAATTGTGTGAAGTTGTTTTTCCACACAAATAGTTCAATCACTTATCCCGATTATGAGCAAGTGATACCAAAAAAGGGTGATTATGAAATCTCTTTTGACGCTGAACTGCTGGCCGCATTAGCCAGTGCAATGACGGATAAAAAGGCCATTATAAAGCTGAACTTCTCGGGTCCAAAAAGCCCTATCCGAGTGACTTCCACCCTTGATGATTCAGCGCTTGGGGTGATCATGCCTTGTCGCACCGAATGCCAATTCGGTCCAGAGTCGGCATCTGAGGAAGAGTCGGCCTAACTAAATCCGGTCCATGGATGGACCCATTTTAACGGAGAAAACACATGTCAAAAGTAATCTATTCTGAAACCGCTAACGCGCTCAATTCCCTCCATGAAATCATGCTGCTTGTCCATCATGTCGAATTGTCGGCTCGAATGACCAGAGCGGCGAATGAGCGCCGCATGAGAGCGAGAGGCTTCCGTCGGGGTCATTATGAATGGCTTAATCATGCGTCCTGCGGCGCTCAGGACGCTTGGGGAGATAGAATGGAACATGAAGACCGCAAATATAAAACCCTGAAAAACGCTGTTCGCTTGAGATCGGCCTTGAATACGGGAAGCTTCAAAAAACTTGAGCGAGTCGCGCCGCTCATGGAACTTGTCCAATTGATCGCAGAACAGAAGGAGTCAAAAGTATGAAAGTGTACATTTACAAAAACGGACAGCAAGTAAACCGCATGGAACTGAACGCATTCGTTGACGCGCTTACGATTGACTGTCTCGCCTATGAAAGTAGCGGCGAGATAGACAAGGAGTCCAGTGTCGATCTGTGGAATCAATTGCAAGACCGAAAAAACTCGGGATTTGAAGCAAGAATGGAGGGTGCATGATGTTTCTTGTACTGGCGTTAGTTCACGGAGGCATTGCCTTTATCATGGCATTATCAGGCGATTCAAAAATTGCACTGATGCAACTTACTGGATCAATGGTGTATCTCGTACTAGCAGCATTTAATCTGGATGAAACACGGAGGAAAACATAATGGAAGATTTAAGCAAGGCAATCGAGCTTGAGGTTTTATCGTCATTCACTGAGGATGAGATTCAAGCCCTATCTTTTGAGGAGTTTTACGCGTTGGTGGATGAACAAAACGCTTTCGAGGAAGGCTGGTCAGCGCGTCGATATAAAAAGATTTACATGGAAGTGTTCAAAAAACTGAGAGGAGAAAAAAAATGAGAGTCACGATCAAATACTATAAGGAAATAATGATTCAAGGAGAATGGGTCGAGCTTAAAGGCACCGCCAGCGCGACATATTGGGAAGGCAGATCGGGAACACACTGGTATCCTGCCGAACCGGATGAGGTGAATGATATAGAAGTGATCTTAGATGGAATAAACATCACCGATACGATGGACGAAAAAGAGCTTGAAGATCTTGCCGAAAAACTGAGGATTGAAGGTTTTGAGCAATGGTCAGAAAAACAATACATTGGAGATTAAAATGAAAGACATGGCAACGGATCTTGAAATAAACATGGATAGAGCCTCGAAAATGGGCCTTGACTGCTATCATGATGGCAAAAAATACCATATCGGAAACCTTGAAACGGATGACCCATGGGCCGCGCTCGAACTGCTCCGAGAGATTATGGGGGGATTCTATGAGTCTTGATTTTATCGCTCCGGTCCCGAGGGAAGTAGAGGCTCAATATTGGGCATGTCTGGAGTGTGCTTGGGAGTCTGATTTATATGAGTCAGACCTTCCCTCGCGTGAATGCTGCCCCGAGTGTGAGGCTGAGATTGAAGCAAAAGAGGAGTGGATATGGAACTTGTATTGATCAAGAGTGAGGAGGTGAAAAACCCTCTTAAAAATGGCCAGTTTTTCCGGTTTAAATGCCTTATTGAGATGGAAGGCGATCTCATGAAAGGCAGGATAGCCGTTGTTGGAATGGACTATCTTTTTATTGAAAAGACCGAAAAAACCTATGATGGTGACGACATCACAGCCGAGGCCGCAGCATTCAAGTTCTGGCTTGAGGCTGATCTGACAAACCTGATAATCGAGTTCGATGAAAACATGGAGAGACTGAATGGATAAGCAAGATATAAAGGATTTGGTTGCAATACTCGCCAACATCACTAAAGTGTTATCTGACATAGATGCCCGATTGAAGGTCATCGAAACTGAAAGGGAAAAAAATGCCATTGAAAAAAGGGTCCAGTAAAAAAGTCATGAGTGAAAACATCGCGGAGCTTATTCGCTCAGGAAGGCCGCAGAAACAAGCGGTCGCCATTGCGTATGAAGCTGCCGGAAAAGCAAAGAAATCTGCAAGTAAACCTAAGAAGGCCCCCAAGAAAGGGCTTTATGCGAATATCAATGCCAAGCGAGAAAGGATCAAGGCTGGAAGCGGTGAGAAGATGCGGAAAGTAGGAAGCAAAGGCGCTCCCACAGCGAAAGCGTTCCGCGAATCCGCGAAAACAGCAAAGAAGTAAAAAATATGGCAGAAAAAAAGTTCTCAAAAGTCGTTAAAAGCAAAAAAACCGGAAGGAAAAAAACCGTTCGGTACGGTGCGAAGGGTTATTCTATTGCCCCCGGCACTAAGCGTGGCGACTCTTATTGTGCAAGATCCTATGGAATTAAACAGGGCTTGCCCAAAGAGAAGCAAAACGATCCCAATACACCAAACAATCTTTCACGGAAGAAATGGAAGTGTGTAGGAAAGAAAAGCAAGAAATGAAACTCTTGTGGGCGGTCACAATCTGGATTTTGGTCGGCGTTTTATATGTGTTTCAGTCGATCAAAGCAGAGATGGACCGCCCCTTTCTTTTAATTGATGTAAAGAAAAGATGTTCAGTTTACAAAGTCGAAAACACTACCGCCAAGGCTTGCCCTAACGCTTCAACAAAAGCCCAATCCCGATAACCACCAGCATTGCTTGACACCCCGACATAATCATTACGCACATTTCGATCATAAAATTCCCCCCAAACAGTATAAACCCAAAATGTTGTTGACATAAACTAATTTTGCTGTACGATGCTGTAAACAACGGAGGAAACATGGACAAAGCATTGGAAATAATTGAAGAAATGGCATTATTTGCCTTAACGATTTTAGCTGTAGGATTGCCTTTTTATTTTGCGGCGTGGGTATTTTAAATATGAAAACACTATTTGCATTTTTAGTGATAATGGTGTCTTGTTCCTGCTCTACACTTCCCAAGGTCGATAAAACTCAGGACACAGCGAAGCGCGTAACGATTCAGCTATTCGATTCAAGACCAATAACATTGATCGAAGTCAAATTTTAGATTGTGAGGCAAGGACGAGGGAAACCCAAGGATGGGTACTTCTTGCAAGCCGCCAAAAACCCTATACTCTTTTAATTGATGCTAGATTCAAGGAAGCCGATTCTAGTTATACCCGATACACAAAAACCTTATGAGCATGAAAAAGCTCTGGAGTTCTGTTTCAGTCTCAAAAAACAATTCAAGATCCCTGACTGCAATGTATTGCACACCGGAGATGAGATTGATGTATTCCACGGCTCGGCCCATAAGAAGGGAGCCGAATACAGACATTCTCCAACAGAGGAAATCTTCATTGTCAGAGAAAAGATTCAGGAATGGCAAAAAGCATTTCCTAAGATGAAACTATGTATTTCAAACCATGGCCTTCGCTGGATTAGAAAAGCCTTCGATGCCGAGATCCCTTCCGTTGCTATCAAAGATTACAAGGAGCTTTACCAGATTCCAAAGGAGTGGGAGTACAAGCAAGAGTGGCGGTTCATGGATCTTCCCAATCCATTCCGAATGGTTCATGGCATGGGATACTCGGGGAAAGATGGACATAGAAATGCCGCCCTTGATGCTGGCATGTCCACAGTGATAGGCCATCTCCACAGCTTTGCAGCGATTGATTATATCCGCACCTTAAATGGGTTTAAAATATGGGCGGCGAATTCCGGCTGCCTTATTGACATGGAGTCTTTTGCCTTCGATTACGGGAAGTATAATCGAAATGCGCCCTGTCTTGGAGCATTGACGCTTCACGAAGGGGGGAGGGTTCCTATATATCATCCTTTGGATTAAACATTCCCGAAGAGTATTACGAGGGAGATTGGTACCATTATGGAGATAATTTTGTGACCAGAGCTATCTCCAAAGGATCAAAGTTCGTGGTTTTATATGGGTTTATTGTGGACAATGAAGCCATATCCCCCGATGAAAACTTAGAGTTGGTCGCAACCTCACTCATAGAGTATCCTCTCCAATAATGGAATTTATTACTTTAACTTTTGATGTTGAGCCAGTGGCGAAGGGCCGCCCTCGGATGACCAAATTCGGAAAAGCATATACTCCAGCAAAGACAAGGAATGCCGAAAAGGTAATTGCGCTGGAAGCAGCCATGGAAATGAAAAAATTAGGCAAGGATCCATATACAACGCCAGTATCGGTTGCCATGGAGTTCGTAATGACACAGCCGAAGAAGCCATCTCATCCATTCCCTAGCAGGGCCGACATTGATAATTATGCGAAGCTGGTCTGCGATGCCTTGAATGAGATCCTTTGGGAAGATGATTCCCTGATTGTGGACCTATATCTCACAAAGAGATGGGGCAATGCCGGGAAGATAACCGTTCAGGTTATGCCTCTGTCAAAAGGCCAGCTTTAACCAAACTTTCAATCTGTTCTGCGGTTAAATTCTTCGTGTTTAGCTTTAGAATTTTTTTCTTTGGGGCGAATGGATCTTTGCCTTGAGCAAGAGACTTGGCGAGTTCTTTTGCCCCGTAGTTATAAATCCGGATCACCTCTTGTTCGCTGATATGGTCCAGAGCTTCGATGAGAGTATCAAACTCTACATAAGCGAAATTAAGGTCTTTTTTCTTGTGCCGCATTTTAATGTTTTTTTGTTTCATTTTACCCTCGTCATTCTTGTAAACAAATGTTAGCATCATTCCTATGAGCAAACCAGAAGTTACAGAAGATAAAATTGAAATAACAGACAACAACTTTAATAAGAAGGTATTTTCTCTTGCATATACGCAGGGGGAGATGGTGAAGCCGCAAGGAATCGACAGCAAAGATTATGAGTGGATCGGGAGCATTACAGCGCACTGCTATGTAAAGCATGATATTACTGGCAGCCAAATCATTGGCGTACAATATGTGACCGTACCATTCATGTCTCAAATGCCGGAAAACGCTGCGGTAATGATGTTAGATCAACTCAGAAAGGACATGAAGGACCAGTACGGAAAGAAAGATAAAGGCATTCAATGAAGGATTACTACGGAAGATTTAAGCTAGTCAGGATTCGGTTCGATGTTCTGGCGGCTTTGAAAGAAACCAACCCTACGCTTTCAGTAAGTGAACTGATAGCTAACCTTTTAAAGATGGAGTATCGCAAGTATGACAGAAGTATTCAAACGCCACCCACGAAACGAAAACGGCGTGTGGCAAATAAACAACAGCAGTCTTGATCTAATCCAAACTTGCCAGAGAAAGGCGCAGTACACCTTTCAAAACCCTGAGATCGAAACCGGATCAAGGGCAACGGCATTCGGTTCTGCAATTCACAAGGCAATGGAGGTATACTACATGACCCCAAGGCCAGCGAGATCGGCAGAGCTTATGAAAGCCGCATTCGATAAGGCTGCGGCAGAATCTAGCATCAAGTTACCCCAAGATGGGGAGGCTCGATCCGTGAAGTCGGGGCATATCATCCTAGACGCTTATCACCAGACATACGGTGATGATTCGTTCGAGATCTATGCCGACAAGGACGGACCGTTTGTGGAGCGCAGTTTTTCAATGCCGATTAGTCCAACCATTACCTTTTATGGGCAGATTGATCTGGTCTTGAGGAACACCTTCAGTGGGAACCTTTATGTGTTCGACCATAAAACGACATCCAGTCTATCTGGCTTTGCGGATCGGGTTTCTCCAAACCATCAAATCACCGGATACATTTGGGCTTTGCGGCAGCAAGGCATTGATGTTCGCAGTGCCATCCTTCAGGGCATGAAGGTGACCAAGTTCGCAAGATCTGTGCCAGAGTTCATGAGGGTCGAAGCATGGAGAACTGATGAGCAGATTGAGGAGTGGCTGGAGTGGGTGCAATTCACTACTGGAGTATGGTCGGCAGCGAATGAATCCAAGGTGTTCCCGATGAACGGCTCTAAGAACTGCACCCTATACGGTGGCTGCAAGTTCAAGGATGTATGCACAGCCCCAAGACACATGAGGTCAGATCTGCTGGCAATGCTGGCAAACACAGGAATGGAGATTGAAGAATGAAACTCAGCGACTTGAAACAGACGGACAGCAATATCAAGGTATTGATCTATGGCCTCTCGGGAGCAGGAAAAACATCCTGCGCTCTAGGCTTTCCCGGTCCCATGTATGTGGCCGACTTCGATGGGAAGATCTCATCTGGAGCTAACTTTTGGGAAGCCAAAGACCCAAAGCGGCTTGAGGCAATCGAGTACGATAACTTCCAACCCACGGCAGCCAATGGAGGCGTGAGGGTATACCGGAAGTTCGAGGCTAAACTGGCAGAACTTGAGGATCTGGCAAAACAGGGCAAGTTCCCATTCCGGACCTTCGTGCTGGACAGCCTGACCAGCTTCGGGGACATGATGCTTCAGGCGATCATGGCAGATAATCCAAGCGTCAAGAGAGTAGATCCAAAGACCCCGGCAATGCAGGACTATCTGATCTTGAGCGCAAACTTCAAGCCTATGATTTATCGGCTTCTAGCTCTTCCTTGTAATCTGGTCACAGTAGGCCATCTGGCAGCCGAGAAAGACCCAGAAGGCAATCTGGTGGGTTACAGGCCAGCACTGCCCGGAAAGCTCCCAGAACTGCTCCCAATCCTCTTCCAAGAGGTTTATAGGGCGTATGTGGATACAATCGAGGGCAAGCCCGTTCATGTGGCTCAAACCAGACCCACGAATCTCTATGTGGCAAGGACTCAAATCAGCGAAATGCCACCAAAGATTCCGCTATCTTTTGATGCCATGGATAAATATTTCAACAAAAAGAAGGAGAAATAATCATGCCAATGTTCACAATGGAGAAACCAGCAGCAGGAAAAGTATTCGATGCAATCGAGCCGGGGCGGTATGTAGTCAAGGCAATCGCATGGCAAGCGAAGGAAGGCAAAAGCAACCCAGACATTAAATACATCCGATGGACCCTAAAGATCACGGGTGAAGATAAATGGAATGGCCGCCAGTTGTTCGTCAATACCTTCTACAAGGGAGTGAAGAACACAACCCAGCTTTACAAGATGCTGAAGGACATTAATCAAGATCACACCGGATCTGAGTTCGATCCCGATAGCTTCCTTGATAAGCCGTTTGAGGTGGAGGTTCACTATCCAATCGACAAGCGCACGAATGAAATCACCAAGTATGCCGAGGTGAAAGCGACCTTTCCATTTGTGTCGGATCTCGGATCAGACTTTGATGTTTTTAAATAATGTTGTATTAAAGTGTTAATGCACCTGAGAAATCAGGCTTGTGTTACTCCAGCAGGGTGGTGGTTGTAGGGACTGCCATCCTGCACTTAAGAAAGGGGGGAGTTATGGCTAAGAAGAAATCATCCAAGAAGATGCCTAAGAAGAAAAAAGGCTACTAAAAACTAGGTTCACACCTATCCCAAAAGACCCCGAGAGAAATCTTGGGGTTTTTTTATTTGGAAAGAAGAGTCGTAACGATAGTGACCAAAATGGCAACCGAAGCAGAAATTCCAGCCACTTTGATCTTCAGGCTGTTGAGTTGATTATTTACGGTATGGATCTCTTTTGTGAGGGATTGGATCTCATGTTTTACATCTCGAATCTCGGTCAAAATCAGTTGTCTCCACTCTTGATCTGGACTCATTCTCCCTCCAGACAGCCGCGTAGACTTTTACTTAGATTAAACAAATAATCAAATAGTTCGGCAGCATCATCTGGTGAAATGGCGTTATATCTCTTGTCTGCACACTCTTCGGAAGTAAGAGAATACATATCCCCAGAAGGTTTGGAGCATCGGCAAATTACAGCATTATCCCGTTTCAATACGGCACAAATATCAATATCAAGACTCGGGCGGTCCTGAATTGAGGAGCAGCTAGTGATCGCTGGAATTAAGATTGCGAGTAATTTTTTTGATAGCCTCATCTTGCTCCAATGATGATTGTGCGCTTTTCAGATTCTCTTCGGCTATCTTGATCTCTTCCAACCGCTCTTCAAAACTCTTCTCAAATAAACTCCCGATCCACCGAAGCAGACCGGGAATTTTTGTGATTGCGGTGAGGACAGATAAGATGAGCCGAAGGGCGCTCATTTCTTCGTTTTAGGGCTTGGCATCTTCATGCTTTTATAGCCCTTGGAAAGGTCGCAGTTGCCAGTATCGCACTTGGCTGGCTTTACCGGAGCCTTAATCGGCATCTGGTATGAATCTTTTTGAATGTTATTTCCGTAGCACTTTGACTTATCCATAGTTACCCCTTCATCTTTTCTTTAACTTTCATGACGATGTTCTTAACCAGTTGAAACACTCCATTGGCTTCAATAGAAGGAATCAAGCTAAGAGCCTCAGAAAGTCCACCAAGTACAGCAATCGCCAAAACAATTTTATCGTACATATTTATCTCCTTTCAATATCTTACGACTTTTTTGCCAATCTTTTAAATTCTTCTTTGGTCAGCCAAACAATAGGAATTTGCAAATGGAAGTGGAAGGCCCCGTTCTGAAAGGAATGGTGCAATGCCACCGGCTTCCCATCCTTACGGGGAAACTTTTTATTGATCGTATCGACAATATAGTCAACAGTTTCAATGGGATATAGCCACCGCTTTTCTTTCCCATCGAAGAACTCGTTTCTGAAGTCTACCGCCCGGTGCTGTAGATGTACCCCGGACTCTCCCTCTACCGCATCCGTCACTCTTGTGACTACTGGCTCGATCCCTTCTTTAAGAGATAGTTGGTTAAAAGCCTCACACACTTCTAGGAGCTTTGCCGGACAAGCATCAAACTGCTCTTTCATGTGGGGCTTTTTGAACTTCATTGCTCCAATTCACCAAGCGTGGGTTCTTCTTCTTTTTCTTTTCTTACGGCTGCCTTTTTCATTGTAGGCAAGTTTTTCGCTCCAACACTGATTCCCACTCTTCCAACCGTTCCAGTAGACTCTTCGAGTTTTTGAGCAGCTTTGCCAATTTTTCCCATAACTCCCTTGCCCGGAAGATGGAACAGTTTTGTGTAATCTTTAATGGCTGTATTTAAAACCCTTTGTGCTGTTGGCTGTCCCCAGAATAGACCATTCAAAAAGTCAGTAAAGCGTGTTCCTTGGTTTGTTGATCTTGCAAGCCTTGAAACGGCATTTACAATTTGCCTTTCGGTTCCTTTATTTATTCCGGCTTTTTGAACGAAGTCAGCGAGCTTTACAAAACTATCAAGCTCTTTAAGAACATCTTTTCCGAATATGTTTTCAATGTTTTGTCTTGATTCAAAAGACTCCAACATTGATTTACTAACTCCAGCAGGATTTATTCTAGCGGCCACACCGCTCTCTAAAAGAGAGTAAACATTTTCGTTGAATGCCGCATCTAGCATTAAGCCCTTTATTTGTTCTTTTTGCTTAGGCTTTAAAAGGCTGAAAAGCTCCTTAACCTCGGCTGGATTCATTTTTAAAATAACGCCGGACCAGTCTGTCGAGTTTTTGTCGAACATTTGTGACCATAACTCATAGGTTCTTGCATTGTTTGCAAAGGTAGACTTATCAGCTAAAACCTTGGTGGCAAACGCTTCATCACCCCTTACGACACCAAGTTTGAAAAGCGCATCATCTTCAAAGTTACGAAAAGCACTTGCTAATCTTTTTGCAACGCCACCAAATTGCGACATTCCCTCAACTTCCAAAGCATCTGCCGCCTGTTGTGCCGTATTCGTAAGGTCGTTAATTTCATCAAAACTAAGTCCTCTTGATGATGGTCCACCCATCTTTGGACCCATAAATCTTTTTGCTGAAGTCTCTACGCCCTTTGGTCCAGCCGCAGATCCGACCGGAGATCCAAACAGACTTTCCTGTACTTGATCTCCCACGGGAACTCTTGATGCACTAACTCCTCCGGGCAACCTAGATCCAGATTCGGTTAATTGTCCTAGTTGTGGCATTGGCGCACCCGGCACTCCGGCAGGACCGCCAGTCACATAGTATGCTCGATCAGGCAAGTCTCCACGGCCATAAAGGGTTTTTCCAGTAGTAGGATCAGTATATGGTGGCCTTCCGAAGCCAACATAATTATCACTCTGAACCTTTCCGTCGGGGCCAACAAACTGAAATCCTTCAGCCTGATATTCTGGACCGCCACCAATAGGCTGAGGCTCAATGGGCTTTCTAATCGTTGTTAGTTGCTCTTGAATGGCTTTGTTTTGAAACCGCTCTGGAGGAATGGCATCAAATTCGGTATCAATTAACCTGAAGTCGCTTGGTTGTCTAATCCCAGCACCCGGCGCAATTCCCTGAAGCGGCCTTGGAGATGTATAGGCTTTAAACTTTTCGTAAAGTTTTACAAGTTTACCAAATTCACCCGGCTCAGTTCTTTTCAGTTCATTTAAAATTTGAGCATCAGAATACCCACCCGCTCTCATTTCTTTAAATCTTGGGAATGCCGTTTGAAAAACTTCTTCAACGGATTGCACAATTTCATCTTCTCTAAAGCGATAATCTCCCGCCAGCTTTTTTCCCTCAATTGAGTTTTGCTGCAAGGCAAATCTTTCAGCATCCTGCATTGCCTCGAAAAAGTTTAGCTCTGGCTTTCCTTTCAATACTTTAGTGCTGAATGGATTGGGCATCTCAAGAGGGGCGCGTTTCCCTAAAACACTAAATGGACCGCGCATCAGTTCGTCTGCCATCGGAGCATATTTGTCACGCATCGCCTGTATTGCCCCAAGCAAACCAGTCATCTTTGCGTTATTAGAAGTAATCAATCTTTGCTGTTGAAGTGGGGTGAAATTTCCAGATTCGATTTGTTGAACCTTTGAATCTAGCTGCGGATCAACTTGTCTAGCAAAGTCATAAGCATCTAGCTTTACTCCAATTTTCTCAGCAAAATCATTAACCTCATTTAAAAATTTTCCATACAACGGCTTGGCTTCTGCAAGAAGAAGTTTTGCTCTTTCTTTTGTCTCAACATAAGCCGTTCTAGCTCCAGCGATTGCTCCGGGGATAAGCCCTCCTGCCGCTCCCACAACGGCAGCCGTACCGGGAGATGTTGGTCTAACGGACCCCTCCGGCAATACAGATTGAAGAAATGCAATCTTTTTTGAATCCTCTGTATTGTTCAACATGGCATCAAATCTATCTTTAGCCAAAGATCCACCAAGATACCCACCAAGACCGCCAGCAGACACTTCTGCCAAAAGAGCAGGAATGAGCGATGCTCCTCCCGTTGCAAGACCAGCACCAACTCCAGCCGCAGTGCTAACCACCATCTCTGGCATATCAAGCCAAGCCGCAGATGCGGTATTCAAATAGTTCTTCATGCTGTCCGGCATTTGATCTACCGGAACCCACCCACTACCAGCCGCAGCCCTGCGTTCCTTTTCCTCGGGCATGATGCCACCCTTCGCTAGACCATAAATGCCAGCCGGAATGCCTCCCTTTTGATAATAGAAATACTGGCCCATCTTATCTTTTTTAAATTTAACGCCAGCAAATGACCCCTCAAATGGATCAAGCCCATCCTTAACCTCGTCAAACTTTGTCTTTTTAATTGGAGTTAAATCATACTCCTCTGACCATTTATCTTGTGGCTGTGGAGTTGCCTGTGGCTGTGGGCTTGCTTGCGGCTCTACTGAAGGGACGGCCTTAGCTTCCATTGGTTGAGCGGTCGGCGCTGGAGATGGGCTTGGCTGAGAAAAATCAGCAGGGGCATCAAACTCTTCATCCCACTTGCTTTTAGAGCTAGCCGGAATTCTCGATGACTGTTCTTCCATGTCAGTAGAAATTGCTTTTTGTTCCTCTGCGTTTGGAACCTTTGCTTTCAACATAGAGGGTTTTGTGCCGCTTGCTATTCTTAATCCCATTACTTACCCCCACTTGGTTGCGCCGATTTAAGCTCTTGAACTTTAGCTTCCCACTCCTGTTTGGTGAACTTCTTGGCAATTTCTGGAAGGAACTTTACCGCCTTCTCATAACTGTAATTTGCTTTTGCCATTGCAATAGGAGTTACCCTTGGAGCAAGCGCACCGGGTTTTTGTTCAAATCCACCAAAAGATCTAAGGTCTTTAATGTATTGTTCAGATGGGGCAAAAAGAGAATTAACATCAACATCTTGATACGACCTGCCCCTTAAATAAAAGTCTTTACTTAGCTGAAGCCTCTCGCTGTATCTTTTTGCCATATTTGATGCTGCAACGGTGACAAGATCTCGCAATCCCTTTGTAAGATCACCAGTTATTTTAGCATCAGATGGATTGTCCAAGTACGCATCTACTTGAGCAAGATCTCCCTCAAAGGTTTTTGGAAGGAAGTTTCTCAAATCACTAACAGAAAGCGCACCAGCATCCGCGCCTACATTTTTCGCAAGAATTGACAAAATAGAACTAACTCCCTGCCAGTCACCTCTTTTTAGTGCTTGCTGTGCATTAAGAAGCTGATTATATCCCTGAGAAAGAGGGTCGGTTGATTTTTGAATATCGGTTTTAATTTTTTCTTCTTTTTGTGTTAGTTGACCCTCATCAAACCTACTCTGTGTTCCGTACTGTCTTGCTGCCGCCGCATCAGCAGCCGCTTTAGCCTTCTTTTCTTCAAGCATCATTTCAAAACCCTCTTTAAGAGTTTTCATGAAATCAAGATATGGCTGACCGGTTTGTGAAGCTGATTTGTTTATGGTATCAACATACTCTCTGCCCATTCCAGTCAGGCCAATGTTATCCATTAAACTCTGAACCGTTGAGGCAAAATCAGGGCTTGCAATAAGAGCCGTCATCGTATCTGAGTTGGGTTGAATCCCGTACATTTTGGAAATTTGTTGCTCTGCTTGTTTTTGAAGAACCTTTTTAACGGCTGGATTTGGGGCATTGGCAATCCCCTGCATAGAACTAAGAAAGATGCTGGCTTTCATTTGATCTTGTTTTAATCTCGCCCCCTCTAGCTCAAGACCAACCTGTTCTTGCTTGGCGCGAGCGGCGGCAATGGTAGCCGCATCAGTCACGCCCTTTGTGTACTCCCCTGCCATGTCAGGAAGCTCAACCTGTCTTGCACCCATCGTTTCTGCTACAAAAGCCATTATTCGCTCCTTTTCATAGCCATTTCAAAACGGCTTAAAATACCTTTTGCTTGTGATACATTTCTCCATCCTGCACCAAACTTGCGTCGAAGA
>Ga0114980_10000856_pt1 | contig 21716 bp, 22 predicted proteins | sample S_140806_EF_Meta_FD_87018 | JGI IMG/M metagenome (GOLD analysis project Ga0114980, IMG submission 87018) | Freshwater microbial communities from Lake Simoncouche, Canada to study carbon cycling - S_140806_EF_MetaG | ecosystem: Environmental > Aquatic > Freshwater > Lake | place: Lake...
CTATTGACCTCTGCAAACAATATTCAGTAAGTATGCGTTCTCTGTGCCATTCATCACCTTGTGGTGTGTCAGCAAACTCTTGAAAGCACGGTGTGCCCAGAGTGTAGTGCAATAGTTTAGCGTCCTTGTTGACACCATATTCATCTGGCAGCCAATTCCACTCTGGTGGCAGTTCACCTATGCGGGCATCATCTAGCCACGAGAAGCGGTGGAGCTCACTGCCTGTGGCTCGTTGGACGAACTCAGGAGTAAGCTGTCTGTTAGGAAAGCTATTACAATTCCACAAAATAACACTAGACCAATTTTTTCTAGGATAGTCTTCATTTTTTGCTCCAAGGTATTTCACTGGCATGCGTGTTTTGTAATCGTGCTTGACTACCATCACGTCATTGTAGGGATTTTTCAACTCCCATAGTTTAACAATGTCATCACGCACAATCATGTCGCCATCAATGAAGATTGCCCAACCTGTGTATTCTTGCAAATGTGGCACAAGAAATCGTGTGTAGATAAAGTGATTGCTGCCATCTGTGTGTGTTTCTTCGTAGTCACGAAACAGGTTCAATGCCACAGGGATAATAGCCACAGGCTTTGATGCATGTCGTATGATTGAGTTAGCACAGGTATGAAAAGCAATTGCTTCTCTAGGATCATACCCAACGTAAACTGGTATGGCTTTCATCGACGCTCGATATCCTCTTCCACACAATCTTCACCATACTGAATTTCAATCAGTTTAAGAGGTTGGTTGGTTTCGTTGCACAGCATGTGCCACTGATTTTTCTTGATCCAGATATAGTCATGCACGTTGAAATGCCCAACAAGATCGTGATCGCTGGAATTGTCCAGGGTGTACACTGCGGCTTCACCTTCTGCCACAAACCAAAACTCAGCACGTCGATCGTGTCGTTGCATACTCAAGCAGGTCTTGGGCGCCACAGTAAGTTCTTTAAGTTTGGTGTTTGGACCAACTTCGTGTAACACACGATAATACCCCCAGGCACGTGAGGTCTTGGGTTTCTTCCAATCTTCCAGTATCCAGGAACTAGAGTTCATCTTGTTTTCACCACCGACACCAAACACAAACTCCACATCGTCAAATACCATTTCTGGAATGTTATCCCGGGTGCGGTCGCCGCCATTGGCAAACACAATTTGTGCAGTAGGATGGCGTTGTTTGATCAAGCGAATTGCATCGCAACTTGATCCGTCATTGTCGTTGTATACAACAACTTCATCTACAATGCTCAACGCACTTACTAGTGCAAAGCGTTCACTCATGGGCATAAATGGCTTGCCTTTTTTACGGGTAAGCCATTCGTCAGAGTTTAAACCAATTATTAGTTTGTTGCCTAGTTGTTTTGCAGCCTGGAAATAGGCAAGGTGTCCGGAGTGTATGGGGTCAAAGCCGCCAGTAACAAGTACAATTTTCATACTGCTATTTACTACGCTATTTTGTGGTTTTAAATATATTCGGCGTCAGCTAGGGCAGTGATTAATGTTTGGTGTTGCACCTGTCTATTCACGTGCATCTGTTTAAATATAGCAACATTTTTTTGGAATCTAGGCCAATATTGTTTACGTAAATCTATTAGATCATAGTTAGACATAACTCTATGCAACAATGCCACTATTTCCTTGCGACGCACCTGTGGTAATTCAATTTGATCATAATAGTGATTTTCAAATACATCATCAAATAAGTCAAACCCAAATTTTCTAACTTCACTGACAAGCCCGGGCACAGCATACCATATGGGGAATTGATACCATAGCAGTGTTTTGTATGTTTTTTCGGTTATGAATATTTTATGCCACACGTCTGAATCAGTTTGGCTTGATGTCTCAACTATCAAATTAACAGGTGCCTGATAAAATAATGTGGTGTCAGGAAATGCGGTATTATTGTACCTACTGTTATCAGTTTCTTGAATAACTTCTATTGGGAATTTAGTTGGCCATAAAATTTTAGAAAATTTGTCAGTGATAATTGGATCAGGAACAACCACCCCGCCTGTTCCTAATGTCATCATCAATTGAGCATGATCAAAATTGTCTAATAGAAATTTAGCAAGCAGGACACGATCTTCACTTGCTCGACGCATCAAGCATGTTAATTGATAGTTCATTGGCAAATTATCCCAGTGGATATTGTCAATTCTATCAAGCATAGGGGCAATGTATATCAGCCTATCTGGAATACAGATGGCCGGGTATGGCAGATGGGCAATATCCTCAATACAACTAAAGATTACTCGAAAGTTGCGTGGATTAACTCCGTACTGTGTAGTAAGTTGATTAAACAATGCAGAAAGTTCACGGCTTGACAGCCCTTCCCAGGCGCAATCAAACACTAGCACATAGTCAGCTACCTTCTCAAAATCCAGGCCGTACGCAATCCAATTTTGTTTAAAGCTGTCTATAATTTTACCAGTTATATAATCCTGATATGGATTACCATACCATATGTTATAGTAAATTATATTGCCGGGCTCTTCTCTAATTTGCTCTGTTGTCATGGAGCAGGTTAAACTTGAATATCTTCCATACCTGCTGTACGCAGTCTAACCACATGTCCCATCTGCCACTGTTTGGTGTCCAGGCCTTTCATGATACCCAACCAACGATTTCGCAAATATGCTACTTCGTTGATGATGGTTTCGTAATCAATCACTTCATCTTCCCCATCAACATATTTCTCTGCATCTCTACTGGTCAATGCTCTAGCATAGCCTTCTAAATATTTCTGGAAGTGCTTGCGTCTAATCTTACGCAACTGGATGTTGAGAAAATTCAATACTGCTTCAATCTCTTGCAGTTGATTAAACCTGTGCTCAGTAATACCCGGTAATGCAGTGATATTTTTTTCTACTATACCACCAATTTTGCAATCTCGTTTGGCAAGATCTAATTCGTTTTCATAATACGATATAAAATCAGGAATGAGTCCAAGATTAGACGTAACTTTACTGTACCACATATTTTTTATACTCCACTAACCACGGAAATAATGTTTTCCAATCTGTGCCACGACGGCGATCCTTCTCGTCAAGATAAGTTAACAATTTGCTAATCTCATCTGGATCAATTTGGGACTGTGTAATACCATTTGCTATGCCCAACATGTAGTTGTATGTTATTTTATCTTCATCAGTAGACTGTGGCATCAACAATAATATTTGATCAAAGTCACGTTTAAACTCGTCGCCACCTAATATACCGGCATCAAAGTAGCTGGGAGTTGGAGATGGCCCGCTAAAGTGATGATGTACTGGGCGTATAGCGTTCCATTCTTTTAACTTTGCCAACAACTCAGGCATGGTCTTGATAGTCAACGCTGTTATGGTTTGATTTATACTAATGTACAACCATTTGTGCTTGATCAGAGATTCAAAGTTCTGTTGCCATTGCTCAATGTTGAGCCCCCATCGCACATACTCTTGTTGTGGTCCCCAACAATCTATACTGCATGTTATATCAACTCTTTTTATTTTTTTTGTCAACAACAGTTTTTTAAAACGTTCAACAAACATACTTAATCTGTCCTGCGACACCATAAGGTTGGTTATGATGTTGAGTTCGCAATTGGGATTGGGATGTTGTTCTATCATGTCTAGCAGTTTCTCAAACTCTTTTTGGTAGAACGGTTCGCCACCTAGCACCCCAAATCTCTTGAGCTTGGGGAAACCTTCCGGGAACCATTGCCAAAAATGTGGAGATAAATCCTTGTAGTGTATGTCTACAGGAGTCAACAAAACACCGTTTTGATCAAAGTTACCAAACTTTTGATTCTCAGTGTTTATTACAGAACTCAATGAAGGTGTGCAATACAAACATCCTAGATTACAAGTATTGTTAAAAAATACTTCTAGTACTGTGGGACTTACTACAATTGCAGAAGGATCGTCGACAAGTTCAGGTGGAGACAAATTTGGATTATCAATTTGTCGTAATCGATCACTTGTCCCACCTGCTTCTTCAATATTTTTACAATACGAACAACTTTTTTCTGGCCATAGGCCTTGCAACATTCTTGTGCGGTCGCTTAACACAACTTCGGTATTATGAAAGTTATCAAAGTTTTCCGGAGTTAATTGTGTTTCAGCAGTACGATGGCAAGTTCGAGAAAACCCACCATTGAGGTACAATGCCGTCCAATTCCATTTTAATTGACAACTTGTTGCAGTTCGAATTGGAAAATATGTCAAGGACATTAATCTTCCCAGTCGTCCTTGTCAAAGTCGTCAAAGTCCTCGTCTTCTTCTACATCTTCTTCTTCAATGTAGTCTTTGTCATTGTCAAGATATGCGGTCAGCGCACGTTTGATATCAGAATCACCTTTGAAGGCACTGCGGATGTCATCCACATCTGAATCATTATCCATCAAGATCTGTACCACAGTTTCTGCGGCCTCAGACCGGTCCACAGTGTTTACAAAACGTTTGAGTTCTCCCCAAATCTCGCTTGCTACTACTTCGCTCATTCTGCTTCCTCCTCGACTGTAGTTACCTCTGCCTTTTGATTACCAAAGTCTTTCATTACAACATCCAAGCACGAATCATCGTTGCGTTCCCATCCTTTGCGGAACTTCTTGATGATCTCTCCGGCACTGGTAGTAAACACAAGACTGTTGCCTTCTTTTTTAAGCAGACCTTTTTTCTCAATCAAGTCAGTAAGACCTGAATATGGGCTCATGCCTGTTGTGTATGGAATCTTGACTTGCACACCCTCAAAAGGTTTGGCATAGCGTGTTTTCATGACTTTACAACCAGCACGAATGCCGTTTACTTCGGATACTTTGTTGCCGTCCTCGTCTTCTTTGAGCTTCATCTTCTTCATGGCAACCACAATAGAGCTGGCATAGATAAAGCCTTGCCCGCCACTAATCTTGTCATCCGGATCAAACATATCTTGGCTTGCGTATGTGTGGTTGGTACACACCAATCCAACATTGTAGCTACCAAACATATTAACACAGTTACGAACAAGTGCGGTAAGTGCTTTAGGTTTACGTCCTAAATCACCTTTCATTTCGCCTGCATCAAACTGGTTAACGTCTGTGGGTGTCAGCAACATACCCAAAGAGTCAATAACAAACATGACCTTAGGGCGTTCGCCATCTGGTAGGGCTTTGTAGTCGCTCATGAATGTTGAAATAGTTTTGGCCACGTCATCAATCATGGCCATACTCAATTTGAGCAATTTGTCCTGTCCTGTATCAACACCTAGTGCTTTGAGCCAGTCTTCATCTAGTGCGTTTTCGCTGTCAATCAACACCACAAAGATGCCTTGCTCTTGTGCGTGTTTAACAATGTTGCCTGAACAGATATAACTTTTACCAGCACCAGAATCACCGGCAAACACAGTGACTTTGCCCAACGGAATGCCGCGGTTGAAGTCACCAGAGATCAAATAGTTTAGAGCATAATTGCCTGTGCTGATCCAATCTGTAGGATCATTGAAGCCAATACTCAGGCCGTCAATGCTTTTTGTAATTTCCTTGCGGAATTTTGAAACGTCAAATGGTTTTCCCATAATTCACCTATGTATAGAAAGAAACGCAAGAGGTGTTATCCCCTTGCGTGATGTGGTGTCAATTATTTTTGTTGACGAGCACGGATCATTGCCAAGATGTCTTGGGCATTGCCACCAGCGGCAGCTGGTTTAGCAACTGGTGCTGTAGCAACTGGTGCTTCTTCTTCGTCATCAAATGGTGATGCGGCTACTGGGGCAGGTGCTGCCTTGGCTACTGGAGCACTTGCGGCCACAATATCGTCTTCGGTAACGCCACTGTTGCCACCTGCTGGTGCGTTAACACCTGCTGGACGGAAGTATTGACCCCAACGCTCTGTGTCGTACGGTTGTCCATCTACAGATGCTTCAAACATCTCTTTGATGACCTTCAACTCCACGTCTGTTGGACGCTTGGGCAAGAATGTGCTCAAATCAAACAAGCCGTGCGCTTCGACTGCGGCTTGTTCAGTTTCTGTCAATGCAGATTCCTTACGTGCCCACTTTGAAGTGTTGTAGTCGGCGTACCCACCTTTTTGTGTTTTTGTGATACGGAAATCCAGGCCACGCATGGCGTCTGTTGGCAATTCTTCCAACTCAGGATCCATCAATGCACCTTTGATGAGTGTAAACAATTGAGGCCCAATGATGAATCGGCGAATAGGATTGTCTGGGGTCTTGTCGTCACCAATTGGGTTCTCACGAACAAAGCCTTGGAAAATATAACTGCGTTTTTTCCAGTACTTACGACCCATATCTTCAAGGCTCTTGTCCTTGAACCATGTACGTACTTCTGCCAAGATAGGGCAAGCGTCGCCCCACATCTCAACACAGGGTACTTGTACCATAACCTGTTTAGAATCCATTTCTCCCTTGACGCCGTTGAAAGGCAAACGAATCATTGCTCGTTCTTGCCAGAAGAATGTGTTTTTTGTGTTACCATCAGGGAGGAAGCGTAATGTAGCCGATTGGCCTTCTTCCATATTCCAGTGTGGGTAGATCGATTTGTCTCCACCACCTTGCGAACCTTGTCCGCCTTTGTTGCCTTCTGCTGCCTGTAGTCGTGCTCTGATTTCTGATAATGATGCCATAGTGTTTCTCCTTGTTAAGTTGCCTATGTTATATGCCTATCTAAAAACTTAGATGTGTGTTGCCTGTGCATACAAGTTGTATTGTATACGAATGTATTTAGTATCGCAATAGCAAATGGCAAGACTTTTGCCTTTCTTGGCGGTCGTAAAAAAGCCCGACTAGGCCGGGCTCTTTGGGATATGATAACTTATTTTATCAAGGCCAGTGATTTGATTCTGGCTAGCAATGCGTCATCCGATTTGCTTTCATAGTAGGCACCAGTAATAGCACTGTTGCTAGTCATAGGGTCATCATTACCTTCACCCATGACAGGAGCCATACTACCTGCCACTGTACCGCCACATTCGGAAAGACCGTGTTCAGGACAGTACTCACCTTCCATGGTCATGTTGCACTCAGCTAGGGGCTTTTCTTCACTTTTATCCAGTTGGTCGGCAAAGTGAGCAACTGCCGGGCTTTTTCCCACCATGAATGCATCAACTGCCGCACCTTCGTCAATCCCTAACTCGTCTACTAGGCGATCAGACAACCATTCGTAAGAATCTTGTCCGTTTTGATTTTTCTTAGCGTCGTAAGGCATGTCATCAAAATAGTAGTCATACAGCGCATGATAAAGATCATTATGCATCTCGCCACCATCTTTGAAATCCTTAACTTCTCTGCTAAAGCGTTTGAGAATATGATCCAATGTATGACCAGTTGAGTCTGTAAGCACACTTTCTTTTACTGGCAACCCGGCTGCCTTGCGCATGGCATTAAGACTTTCAACTGCTTCACTTACAGGAGCCATTGGGGGTTCTTCAGGCATGTCTGGAGTAGGTGCCACTGGTTGCTCGGGCTGGACACCTGGTTCTGTTCCATCGGGTAATACTCCAGCAGGCTCTTGTGGGCTTGTGTCAATACCCAAGTCCTTCAACCGGGCCATGATTTCAGTATCATTCCATGCGTTGGCATCTGGTGGTAAACTTTCAAGACGATCGTTCAAAATATCATCGCCTACTATATCGCCTAGTAGCATTTTGGCATTGGTAGCATCAGGACCTACAATAAGATCTTTACTCAATAATTCTTTGAGTTTGAGTACCTGTTCCGGTGTTTCTGGCGTCTTCCATGTGCCCTCAGCCAGGCGGTTGATCCACGATTCAAATATGTCTGCTTCTTTCATAGCATTTCCTTGTTGTTGTATACGAGCCAATAGCGGCAGAGCCTCTTCGATTCGCGAGTCCAATGTTTGTTCAATAAACATTGTTTTGATGTTTTCTACCAGTTCTTCTTGCTCACCAATCTCAGCAGGATGCCAAGACTCAAAGTAGTGTGCATAACCACGTGGTGAGCCCATGCGTTTTATACTCTCACGTAGACTTTGATAGTATGAGTGTGCTTGTTCTGTAATTTCTTGTGTGACACCTTCCATCACACGACCTTGGCTGGCACGATTGAAACGGTTTAGCACTTTCATTTCTGTAACCATATTATTGATATGACTACCACGAATATCGTAAGGCTTACCGCCCTGGCGCACATGTTCTAGCATGGCGCGACCGCCTGCTAGATTTGTAAATTGCAATTTAAAACGTTCACGATCAGCAGTTTCGATAAACAAACTTTCCACATAGCGATAACGTTTGTCGTTTTCACCCAGCACACGATTGTGGTTGATTACCAGTCGTGCTTCTGTAGGCTCACCGCTGTAGCTGGTGCGCTTGTTTCCGTAGTAGCCTTCAAACAGGCCTTCTGAAATGGCAGCAATGCCTGCTTTCACAGTGTTGAGTTTACTGATGTTCATCATTGTACCAGTCCAACGATTGCGCATAGCTAGATCCATTAGCTGTTGTTGGAAGTCAAAAAAGTCGTTGCGGTCTTCGGGGCTCTCCATGGTCTTGCCAAGATTGTCACCATACATGATCAGCATTTCAGTGGGATTGTCTTTGGATCCCGCTACTATGACCATGGTACCGTAATTTTTACCTGACTGCGATACATAGTCAAAGGTAAACACTTTGGCCGCATCAGCGTCGCACGGGCGGCCATCTTTTCCTGTGGTTTCTGCTTGAAAATCGCGGGTGTCCAGCAAATCGGCTAGTTTTTGTTCAAAATTGAGTTCTTGTGCCATAGTTGTATATTTAGCATCAACGCATCATTGCAATAAAGGGCATGGGCTCAATTTGATTGTCTGCGTGATCTTTAAGGTGAGTATTTAGATCTGCGTGATATGTTTGTAACAGCATAAGCATGCGAACCGCTAACAAACTACTCATCACAAGATCATCTGTCTCTCCTGGTTTGGCAGCGTAACTACTGCCCAAGGCCACAAATGTTTTGAGCTCAGAAATCAAGGGCTTTGAGTGCAGTTTCATGCGATCTGATTCCACAAGTATCTTGAACTTGTTGCAGGCCACAATTTTGCTTTTGTTTGTGGTTGTGAATCCTTTGCGTATTCTACGTCCGCTTGTGCCTTGCACAGAGTTGTCACTAAGGAAGTATCCAGGAATATTTTCTTCACCATACTCTGCAATGGAAATTAATGCGGCTTCACCAAGTGTGTTGTTTTCCACAGAATAGTACACTTTTCTATCATCCTTGACCACTGCATTAATTTCTTTCACAATGTCTGCTAGAATTTTGACCTGGGTTGGCACATCAGTACGATTGTGTCTCCACTCTGCTACCTGTGTTGTTGTGTCTGCTTCAAATACTTGTATAGCCGCAGGGTCACTTCCTGTCCCTAAACTAGGGTCTAGTGCCACAATGTATATTTTGTCTGCGTGTATAGGTGCGTACCAACGAACTTGGCCGGTTTTTCTTGTGGGCTCAACTCCTTCAATATCCAGCAGTTTAATTGGTGATATTAATGTTTCGTCATTGATAACAAATTCGCAGTCCATCTCTCGACGGAACCGTTCTTCACCTAGCTGTGCTCGTTGCTGATCGCCCCAGGACTCGTCACGATCAGGATGATCACGCCAGTAGCTACGATATGCTTTGAATCCGTTTATGCCTAGCCCATTTGCTCGTTGATTGCCAAATTCATCTTCTGTCTTGTTGGCACCTTTCCACAGGTAAGCAAACTGATCTTCATCTGAGTTGGGAGTGCTTGTGATAATAGCTTTACCACCAGTTGCCAGTGTAGGGCTAATAGAAGTCCAAAACTCTTTGGCAATAGTAGGGCGCACGAATGCAAACTCATCTGAGTACAGGAGCGAGATAGACATACCCCGGCCTGTTGTTTCTGTAGTTGTTTGCGATACAATGCGTGACCCGTTGTCAAAGTCTATGGATCCTTTGTTGTAGCTGGTTACGCCTGCTCGAATATGATTAGGGCACAGTTCATATGCATAGCGAATACGTTGCATGATCTCCTGTGCACCTGTGTATTTGTGAGCGGCGATTAGAATAGTTGAGTCTGGTACAAACATTGCATACCATAGCAAGTATCCAGCAGCCGATGTAGACTTGCCTGTTTGTCGAGGCATTAACGAAATTGAATAGCGATAGTTGTGGTAGGTGTATATCAGTTGCTTTTGATAGTCAAAAGGATGATACAACATCTTGCCGCGTGTAGGGTGCTGGATATAAAAGAAGTTGTCCATGAAGAACAACGGGCCATCCACAGAATCAGCACACTGCATGAACTCCATCAACTGGTCTTCAGTGAATGTTTCTCTGCGGTGTGGTGCTTTTACTAGTACTGTTTCTGGACTGATGGCCATGCTATTAATTATCTAATAACATTGCAAGTTCGGGCCAGCATCTCACAAACTCACCTGCTTTATCTGGATGATATTGTGTTTCAATTTCTGCAATGTGTTGTTTAAATTTGTGTGTGATGCCTGCTCGTTCTTGAGTAACATTACGATAAGTGTTCAATGAGTTATCAAAGAACATACGCTCTGCATCAGTTACAAGTCCTGTGGCATAGAATCGTTCAATTTCTGCGGCTGCTAATGCGGCAACTTCGGGTCCATGCAGGAATGGATCAAGATAGTCAGGTTGAAACAAGTTTTGCCACAGCACAGTCACACCTTGTGCCACTGCCCACTCACGAAACTCTGTAATGCGTGTGGCATTGTAGATATTGTACACAGCGTGTATACCGCCCCAATGTCCTTTTGAGAACAAGTCTTTGACTATGGCAATGTTGTTTTCAACTTGTGCCCACTCGCCACCATAACGTACATATTCAAAGCGGTCACCAATGTTGTCAAAGCTCATGCTCCAGCCAACTTTTTTACGTTGTGCCAGCTTCTTGAAGATTTTGTTCCGGTCAAGATCCACATTCATATTGGTAATGATAGTTACTGTACAATCTTCGGGGATGACATCTAGTAGTCGCTCGTTTTCAGGCAGCAGTAGTGGTTCGCCGCCTACTAGTGCCACATCCTTGATGTGTTCATGATGCTTTTCGATAAAGTCACACACATCATCATAATAGGGACGACTGCCGGACTTGAATGGAATACCTTTGAGTGCGGACCATTTTGAACTGGCCCATTCACTACAGTAGTTACATGAAAGGTTACAGGTGGTATTCCATCTCACGTCCACTATAACAGGATAGTGGTACAGTGATCCGGCAGTCGTATAATCTAAATCTTGGTTTTGATCGTTGTGCCATTTGCGCTCAGAGTCGGCGCCAAATCGTTCTGCTTGTACGCAGTTAGAGCAATACTTGTGTGGCTTGCCTTGTGCAATGCTACCGCGAATTTCTTGCAGTAGATCTCCGTTGAGTATTTCAATGATGTTGTTGGTGTTCAAGTTGCCCAGCATGTTAGGATCACCTGCACAACAAGTTTTAACATCACCACGGGGATTTATGTGTAGGCCACGCCAAGGTGCGGCACAATAGAAAGTATCAGACATGCAGTTATTTACGTGCCTGATACCAGGGGTCAATTATTCTGCGTTCTTGCCGCACTTGGCACGTTTAGCGTTGGTCAATGCACCGTAGTCTACTGGCCATTCAGCACCTGGTGGGATTTCTTTAGCATTTGCTGGAAATTTGTATGCAACACCTGCTTGAGTTTGTATTTGACTGACAGGCAATCTAAACTTGGTCAAGTCATTGCCTAGGTTAACATAGGGTTTTGTATGTGGAAATGCCCAGCCAGCAATTTCTTTAGTGGCATTGTTGATTACAATCTTATAATAACCATGCGGCACAATAACTCCGTTGCCAATTGATTCGTCACCTTTGCCGTACATAGCGCCTACATAAATTGTGTAGGGTTGATTGCGTTGTACTGCCCATCCACGGATACTTGTTTCTAACAGTTTCCATATGCCACGATTAAGTGACCCGTGTTGTGGATACATGTTGGTCATCAGAAATGATTCGTATTCAACTTGCTCGCTCCATGATAAGTCACCGTCTGGAGCGGCATGCCCTTTGTCATAGCCTGTGCCAGCATAGTCATCGGGCTTGGCGCCGTTGGCAACTGAGCGGTCTGCTACGAAAGCATTTGTTCTTGGCCAGCATCCCAAGGCGTTAGGAGGAGTTAGCGTATACGCAACGTAAGCGGGAATCTTTACAGGAGCATCGTATGCCACAAAGTATGCTTCACGACAAATGGGTTGTGTGGGTCTTTGCGTTTGTGCAAAGCCATAAGGGATGTGTACTTGACATGCTTGTGGTGGAAGAGGCGGGCGTTGTTCCCATGCATGCGCTAGATTAGAGGCTGCTAGCAACAGCGCAATTAAGATTTGTTTCATTAGATATTTAGTTACCCAGATTTAACGTGGGTAGCCTTTGAAAGGGGTAACTGGACTTTTGCGATTTACTAAATTAGGTTCTAAGCTATTTGGTGTGCTTACCTGTACTTTTTTAGCAGGCAAGCCAGACATTTTTAATGCTTGATCAATTATTGGTCCAACACTGCCATTAAATCCACCAATCACTGCATCTTCTCCAAATGCCGCTTCTGCGGCCCAGGGCGGCATGTTAGGTATTTTGTCTGTGCCAGCATCACTACGTGCTCGGGCCATTGCTACACCTAGTCGATATATCTGGTACGGATCACTAGATTGTACACCAGGTAATATAAACACATGATTCATTGGGTCTGCTTGCTCAGGAGGCAACTTTTGTTCGCCCAGGAACTCACGGGCTCTCATCTTGGGTAGCCTTTAAATGATTGCATCGGGCTAGTGGTATTCACCGCTGGATGTTCTTCACTTTTTAGATCGCCTTTGTTTAGATCTTTGTACTCGGCGCCAGCTGCCTTGTAACCTTTGATCAACATTTGTTGTTCTTCTTCGGTGTAAGGGTGAGCACTACGATCTTTGCCTATCCAGGATTCGCCATCAAGATCAGGAACAAATGTTCCGTCAGTAGATGCCACTGCCATCATCACACGATTTAGCGTGTATGTGCTGTCAGTGCGTGATGGGTCAAAAAATAAATTTAAGCCAACAGTGGAGTTCTGTTGGCGTTGAGTAATTTTACCTCTTGACTCTTGGATAAACTCATTTGCTCTCATCAGCTACCTGCACCTATTACGCCTGCGGTAGCGGAACTTGCTGTGCCTAGTTCTAGTGCTGTCCAATTTGACCCTGCAATAGTAACCTTGTTACCTGCACCCGAATATGTTTCAAATACTGTGTTGGCAGGAATGTTAATGGCTGCAGAATACAAGTTGCCAACAGCATTGGCTGTACCCAGGGCCACAGCATACACTTGACACGTCACAGCAGTATTACCAGTAGAAATTTGCAACTTGTCTGTGTAGACTGTTGTGTTAGAAAGTGTGGTGTATACATTGGCCATTATTTTGTATCCTGGTTAGGTTGACTGACCACTGGTTGGAACAACTCACGTGCCTGATACATCACTCCGGGAATTTCTACAGCAGTCTGTTTGACTTGTGGAATAGCAGGCGGTGTGTATGCATTTGCTTGGCGATTGGCCAATTCATTTGCTACTTCTGTATAAAGTTTCATAATATTAATCCTGGTATTTTTTCCATAAAGCACGAGTAGAGGCCAAGATGCCTTCGTCTACTTTCTTTTCTTCTTTGTCTTGAAGAGCTTTCTCAATGGTTTCTTTCTTGTCGCCATCGTTGTCAATGTCTGGGAAGTCAGGCTTCTTGGCTTCTTTGATTCCGGCCATTTCCATCATGCGTTTGATAGCATCTTCTTCTGCTTCAGCATAACTGTCTTGGCGATCTGCATCCAGATTTGGTATGCCACCGCCTGTCAACGTTGATTGTCCAGTTGACTTAGGACCATCAAGACCGCCACTGTACTGCATTGAACTACCTGTTTCTGTGTTAGTAGGATAGTCTGGCTCATTCATTGACACTTCGTCGATCTCTACTTCGCCTTCGCAGCCACATGGTGATTGACCACATGATGAACAACCTTCGTCATGCCCGTGTGCGTCTCCGCCGCCTAGGCCTGCTGACTTCAACAATGTTGCTAGCTTTAATGCATCTTCGTCAGTGGCAGTGATAGTCAGGCTCTTACCGCCTTCAGACGAGTCACTCATGTTAACACTCATTGACTCTGACAGTTGTTGCATTGATTCGTTAATGGCGTTTTCGACATCGCGATTTAAACTATCGTAAATGCCTTTGCCGTAGCCAAAGCCACTGCTTGCGGTAGGAGTTCCTGTTCCGCCTGCTTCTTCGGTTTTTTCTTTCTTCTTAGGCTTCTTTTCTACAGCCTCAACGTCTTTTGTAAATTTCTTGCCAGCTTGTTCTGCATGGTCGTCACGATCAGCAGTGCTTTCTTTTTCTTCAGATTTAGAAACCTTGTAACCAGCTTTCTTCAACAACGCCATGGCTGCTTTTAAATCACCAGAATCGTTGTCTGTTGGATCAGCATCGCCTTCTTTCATTTTGTTTCTAACACTTACTTTGCCTGGATTATTTTTTGGCTTGTTACCAATCATGAATCCTTGCAATTCTTTTCCAGAATCAGAAACTGATCCAGCGGATCCTTTTTTCTCGCGCTCGCCTTTGTGCTTGGTAGCTTTGCTAGTCACACGTTCTGTGCCCTTAGCAGGACCCTTTGGACGACCACGACTGCGTTTTTCTTGTGCATTACCTTCGTCGTCAGTTTCTGAACCAACAGAGATACCTTGGTCATCAGTGCGACGTGTTACTTTACGGCCTGTGGCAGTGTGTTCAATGTCGTGTTTGGATCCATGTTCTACATCACCAACTTTGGGTGTGTGATCACGTGGTCGCTTGTGTGCAGTAAACGCATTGTCGTCATTTGCTTCTTGTGTGGGTTTTTTACCACCTTTGCGTAACATAGCAAAGTCGTTGGCATCTAGTTTGCCGTTGTCGTTTTTGTCTAGTTTCTTTTGACCGCCACTGAGTGCTGACTTCATTGCTTCGGCAGCCACATCACCGAGCATCTCGTCGACTTCTTTCTTGGCGCCAGCAATCTTGTCAGCAAAAGTAATTTTGTCTTTTGGAGGAGCCAGGGCCGCAAATGATTTTTGCTTGGCAGGATTCATTTTTTCTTTGATGGGACTTTGTTTGCCCAACTGTTGCTGAGCACGTTTCAAGCCTTCTGGACTTGTTGGGCTCTGTGTGCGTTCCTTGTCAAGGTCTTGCAATGTAACTTTGTTGCCTGGACGATTCACAGCAGGGATCTGACTCTTGTCTGGACCAGCTTGATAAGCACCTTCTAACTGTCCAGCTTTTTTCATCTTCTGAAATTGTGCTCCAGCAATCTTGTCATTGGTCTTTGCAGCCAGTGCTTTGAAACCGGTTGTAGCATTGTTGTGCTTGCCCATGTCGCGCTCATTGAGTTGTGTTGTTTCTGGCTTGTCATTAACAGCGGCCAGGCGTTTGTTTAAGTCATAGAAAAATGTCATTGTATTATCCTCTTGTTTTTGCGCCAGTAGCAGGCTTGGGTGGTCTCTTTATATTGGTCATTGGGCTCTTGGTTCCCATTGGCAAATCATTAGAGGTTTTAGCAGGCGGAGTCTTACCACCGGCTACAGAAAAGTTTGAACGATAGGCATTCTTCAGTACCACGTGGTTGTGTGGTTCTGCCGAATAGTCTTTCTTGAGATTCTTTTGCAATTTGTCATCTGCAGGATAATCTGGATCATCCAACAAGTCTTTGTTTTGGTCTGTAATCTTGACTGACTCAGTGTCTAGACTTTCTTCGTATGGTGTGGTCATCATCACAATACGATTTTCATCTAGTCCCAACAATCTAGCAATCTGTTTGATCTGTGGTTCAATTGCAGGGTACTTAAACTCTACATCCACTCGTGTTACAGATTGGTTAGGGAAAGCAGGAAAGTCAGGGATCACAGCACGGACTGGAGTACTCTTTGGAGTTGACATTTTGGCAATGTCAAATTGGCTGAGTTTTTCTTCAAATTGTTTGAAGAAGTCCTTGGGTATATCGCCCACTACTTTGATGCGATACGCATAAGTGCGGTCACTTTCTAATAGATATTTTGCAAATGGTTTCATGTCAGTATCCTATTGTATATTTATACTTTTCCGTTATTTTGGTCTTTACCTTTAAGTAAACGTTCCAATAAATCGTTTCGATTCAACACTTGACCTTGTGCTGTAGCTATCTGTTCGTCAGCCGGAGTTTGTTGATCCAGTCGCATTTTCTTCAACTGTAGATCAATAACCTTGAGTTTCTTGTTCATTTTAGCGGTTTTAGCAGTGATAGCATGGCCTAGCATAGTGCCCGCTACATTGAATATCTCGCTAGCAAACCGTGAGTCAACTTGCATGCCAAGATCCATGAGATCTTTATAGCTGTCTTTGGCCAAGTCTGCCAGTTCGTCCATCTCAGTATCGCTGGCACTTAAATCTTTAACAGCTGGCAGTGCCGAGTCAATCTTGTTAATGGCCTCATCTATCACAACCAATTGAGCTCGTGTTTCTTCAATGGTAGGGATTTCATCTTCAGTTTCAATTTCAACCGAAGATGGTAAGTCAAAAAGTTCTTCTAGTTTCCGCGTCATGCGGATATTTATGGATCAGTTGCGACCGTTGGAAAACATATCGTTTTCTGTGATTACTCTAAAAGTAAGTCCTTGGCGGGCGCACCACTTCTGGGCGGCTCCCCATTTGGCGTAGTTAACTGCTACTACAGCACGATCACGACTGCTCATTTTGCTTTCAATAACACTTTGCTTTTTGGGTTTAATTTCAATTAGCTCAGCTCGAACAGTGTTATCCTTTTGGCGATAAGTGATCAGGAAGTCAGGAACATAGTTACTTTTCTTGCCTGTTACTGGATTCATGTAAGGTATAGCAATGCTTTCGCTGGCCCATTGCAACACATTGTCGTTGGTGTCGCAAAAACGCATGAAGCTGTGTTCCCACCCAGATCTATAACGAGGAACTCCTCGTCCTACATATTTAGAAGGATTTTGTACTATGTACTGACCTTGCGCCCATCGACTCATTGTATTACCAGGCGTGCGGCGTATTGATTAGGTGTTGAACTAGCATTGATGCCGAGTAGTGTGGCTCTACTACGAATCATGTTCATATAGTAAGCAAGACTGGCATTTAAATTTAACCCAGCTTGTCCTTGCATGGCTTGCAACAGTGTCAGCACAGGAATGTTGGTGTCTTCTGCAACTCTAAACAAACTCACAGTAAAGTTACCTGCGGCTTTTCTAGGCATCACGCTGGAAAAGTACGAATACACTATGTCATATTCTTCTGCAGGAACGTTGGTGTCATAGTCGTAGAAACTATCAAACACTCTGACTGTGATCTTTTTTGTAATTTGCGTAATTTACTGTGCTCATACACCACCGCCTGTTGGTTGATTGTTATTGATTCGATTGACTGTGGCTTGGTTGCGAGCTGCGGTGGCTGTTGGAAAGAAGAATCCGTCAGCTTTGCTGGCCACGCTTCTTACTGCTCCGGGCAAGCTGCCTTGAATAACTTCTGTGCCAAGGGCTGTGGCTTCTGCCATTGCAATACTCTTGAGATTTTTACCCTTAAAGGTATTGTAAACTGTACCAGCTTTTTGTGCCGCGCCAATAAGGCCTAGTACTGAGCCAGATTGTAAGTCTTCTGCAATGCCGCCTGCGGCATCGATTAATCCGCCTTGACCAAGAATGGTAGATAAGCCGCCCACACGAGCCAATGGACTTGGAGTTGTGTCGTAATGTGCGGCGTTAGCAAAGCCAGGTGCTTGTGTATTAGGAGCGCCTTGTTTGTATTTCACTGTTTCGTAGGCAATAGTCATTGAGTGTTGCATCAGGCCATTGCCCTGACTATAATCATATGTGTCGTGGCTCCAGTTCGAAATCAACGGATTAATCAACACATACTCTGCATACTTGTGTTGATAATCAAATCCAAAAATTCTTATGTCTGTAAAGAACGGAGGCTTGCCTGACGAACTGGTTGTGCCATCGTTGATTGATTCGCCAATGTAGCCCCAATCATTAACACCGCCCATACGGTCTTGGTTGTAATGTCTCGGCCACTATAGCCAAATCCTTTTGTGCCATTGCCTTCAGCACCCATGCTACCATTTGTGCTATTGGTAGACCCGTAGCTCTGGCTTGCATCTTTGTAGTAGTAACTGTAGTAGTTGTACCACATGTTACGAATCAAGTCTGACCCGTCATCGTGGAATGTGATGTTCACTGGATCATAATTGATCTTGGTCTGAATCACACGTTTACGATTGTATTGGTTTAGAGTTTCTGTAGCAATGGTATACTTGGGCAAGTCGACTGTTTTGACCAATAAACTAATATTAGAAATATCAGTCAATCCAAGTGCGCCACGCAAGGCAGGAATTTGTGCGGTGTTGATTGTAAACGCCACATGGAACAAAAACTTAAAGCGTGGCTTTAGTTCATAACCATTGGGGGTAAAGACTCTGTTAGCATGATCGTATCCACGCAGTCCATTGACTGCGGTGAATCCTTGAAAGATCTGCTGACCAAATGTAGCTAATGACATTAGTTATTAGCTAGTTGTACCAGCACCTGTAACAATGTCGCCTAATGTTCGGCCAATAGCACCACCGATGCCAGCACCGTTGGAGCCAGATGGAATTTGGTTGGCGTTATCATACGCAATGCCCAAGTTGATTGTGACAACTGCGCTTTCAGCATAACTCAATTGACCGTAGTCTGCTGACTTCAGGTAGCAACCATACAATTCCCATGTTTCAAGAACCACTGGATCAGAAGCACCGTTGCCGCCGTCGAGGATTTCAATACGTGTTAAGAATTTATAGTCAATGCCAGAACTGGCTGAGGCCATTTCTAAGAAGTCCATTTGCTTTTGCATTTGCTCGCCGACCAACTTGCTAACTGAACCAGCAGCGTCGTCACGAATTTCGCAAGCAACATCGGCCCAGGTAGGTTTACCGGCCAACTTCAGTGTTGAGTTATAAATTGGAATAGTGACTTCTTCAAAACTCAAATTAGGTCTTGCAAAGGTCATTACTTGTTTGGTTAATTCTGTTGTGGGTTTTGCCACGCCAAAGTTCTCAAAAAATACGCGGAAGCGATATTTGAGTTTAGGCATCAACAAGCCCTGATCAGCCTGGCCTCCCAGTGGGACTGACATTCTTGATAGTGATGAACTAGACATTTTGTAGGTATCTCCTGTTACGTTTATTTACCTGAATTGGTGGGCGAAAAATCACCCACCACTTTCATTAGGCTGCTTGTCCTGATATTTCACCAGTGTTCTTGATACGCAATGGAATATAGATAAACTCCACGGCTTTCACTGGTTCAATAGCAATGTCAACCCACAACTCGTTGCGGTCAATACGTGCTGGAGTATTGTTACTCAAGTCACAAACCACCAAGTAGTCATAGATACCGCGTTTTGCTATCAAGTCAATCATTAATGAGTTAACTGTGTTAGTAATTTCAGCGCGGGTAATGTCGTCATTGGGTTCAAACAAATACAGTTTACCAATTTCTTCAAGTCTGCCACGCAAGAACGCAACCAAACGTGATACGTTGATACGATCCAGCGCACTAGTAACACTAGTTGTGGTCTTGTTACCAAAGTTGGTAATACCAACACCTGGGATGAATGTAATTGGATTGATGTCGTTTTCATACAGCACATCACGTAAGCCTTGTCCAACGTTGATCTGTTGGAATTCGCCGGTGGCTGCATCAATATACCCAATTGCAATAGCGTTGTCAACAACACCACGACGTGTACCAGCAGGTGCTAGCCATGGATAGCTCACTGCGTCACTGCGAATAATAGTACGCATCATCATGTGACTTGGTGCTGTTACCACTGGGTTACCAGTTGTGTCTGTAGTCTGGCAGCTTGGGTAGAATGTACCCAAGTACTGGCTAGCAGTTAACAAGCCATCTTCTGATGGGAAGCCTAAGCCGCCATTGTTAGTAGCCCATGATGCCAAGTCAGTGCCATTGGCTGCAAGACGCATTGGTGTGTCACCAACCACAAACAATGTGTTGTTGCGTTCGTTACTGAGTGCAACCATGTTAGGAATCAACTCTGGATAAGCAGTAGCGGCAATCAAACTAAATTGTGCTTGTTCTTCACGAGCAGCTGAGCTGGTGTCAATGCCAGCCTTCATTGCTTGAACAACCAATTGGCGTTGTGCTTGACGACCAGACCACATGGCACCTGAATCTTTATTGCCACTAGCAGTTAACCATGTGTTGGTTTCTGTTATAGGTGTCCAATAAGCAGTTGTACCTGGAACATTATTAATGTTATAGTTTTGTAACGAAATGTAATTTGTTCCTGAGTAGCTAACATAACTACCAACACTGTAACTTGTGACATTTACCCAAGGATCAGCCGGATAGCTGGTTGCATTGAAATAGTTACTTTGGAAACTCTTGACATTGTATCCTGAACGACGTGTGTTAAACAACAACATGCCTTGTGGATATAGTGCTGGATCTGGGGCATCCAGGTCTAAATAATTGCTGGTCAACAAACTGTCAATAGTAGGAATAGCATCCATTACAGGATTAGTTGTGCCGTTTGGCGCCCAACGTGCATCTGCAAACAAGATACCATTTTGTGTGACTTGGTCGGTAGTGTCAACTTCGACCCATTGATCAACTCCGTCAACTGGCTGCCAACGATATAGCTTGGGATAATTTTCTAAATCACTAGTGTCAATCCATAAATCGCCCCAGGCCAATGGTGACAATGCAGTGTCATTTTCTGTAGTCGGTGCCGAGGCTGCAATAATTGGACCACTGGCATTGGTAAGATTTAGAGAAAATCCACGAACATCATTGGTACAATTTTGATAACCGATCCATTGTCCATTGTTTTGAATCATGATATCAGCATCACTAACTGTGCTGTAATACCATAAACGACCATCAACAGGATCCTGATCTGGTGTTGCGCTACTAGCAGTATAATCAAATGTTGGAGCACCTACCCAGTTACTCAAAGTAACTGCATCGGCCAATTTCGGTGTAGGTCTAACACCTTCTACAGCTGGTGTAAATCCGGCTACAGTAACCGGAGTTCCTGAAATATTTTTCAAAGTAACTGAACCACCAGTGGCATGTGTGATCACCAGCGCACCTGAACTGTTAACACTTGCGCTTACGTTAGGAATGGCTGCGGCGCTCACTGCTGTGATGAATGCACTTGGTGTGGTGCCGGTCAACGTAGCTGTACCAAAGGTAGTGCCAGCTTGACCAGGCTCTGTTGCATAGATTTCAAAACTATTTCCTGATGCAAACACCGGAGCGGTTACGCTTCCGGTAATGATTGTGGCACCTAGTGCGTATCTTTCTAGTATTTCAAACTCAGCAGATGGGTTTGGATTACCATATGCTCCGGCATCATACAACACATAAGTTGTGCCAACTGGAATGTTTTTGCCGCCGCCTGTTGGGTCTAATGCATAGATTGCCTGTGTGTCCGAGTAGTATGCCGGGCATGCTTGTGCAATAAATGCACCAAGTGCTGTGCTGTATTTCTTGACTCGTAAACTCAGACCATTGTTGGCTGGGCTGAGGTTATTCCATACTGAACCAGTTGGTGCTGGCTCAGCTTGACCAACTGCCCAACGTGGTGCTTGATAACTGTATGATGGCAAATAATTAGGAGCTCTGTATTCTCCTGTGTCAATTCCCAAGGCAGTCAATAATGCCGCACCTGCTGAACCACCTGTCTGAA
>Ga0114980_10000862_pt1 | contig 21671 bp, 11 predicted proteins | sample S_140806_EF_Meta_FD_87018 | JGI IMG/M metagenome (GOLD analysis project Ga0114980, IMG submission 87018) | Freshwater microbial communities from Lake Simoncouche, Canada to study carbon cycling - S_140806_EF_MetaG | ecosystem: Environmental > Aquatic > Freshwater > Lake | place: Lake...
CCAACTAATTCACAAAAATTAGCAAGCTCATTCATGAAGGTAATTTTGGTTGCTAAAAATGAGTTTGCGGCATATTTTGTTAATTCTGCAGATTTTTCATCCATAAAATATATTGGATTTCCTTGTCGAACAAATGGCCGATACAAACTCTCCATTACTTTTCTTGCGCGCTCATCTCGGGTTCCAATTACTACTCGATCAGGTTTCATGAAATCACTGACGGCAAATCCTTCTCTTAAAAATTCTGGATTTGAAACAACAGCAAAATCAACTTGGGTATTTTTGGCTATTACAGCGTGAACTTTTTCTGCAGTTCCAACTGGAACAGTACTTTTATCTACAATCACTTTATATCCTGTAATGAGTTTTCCTAGTTGTTCCGCTACGCCTAAAATATAAGATAAATCTGCTGAACCATCCTCACCAGGTGGAGTCGGTAAGGCCAAGAATATAATTTCAGCGTCCTTAATTCCATCTTCTAAAGAAGTTGTAAAAGAAAGTCTTTTTGCTGATATGTTTCGGTCAAAAATTGTATCTAAATTCGGCTCATAAATTGGAATGATGCCATTTTTCATCTTCTCTACTTTATCGGCATCAATGTCTATGCAAATAACTTGATTTCCTGTTTCAGCAAAACAAGTTCCAGTAACTAAACCAACATATCCTGTTCCTACAACTGCTATTTTGGTCATACGATCTTAATTACTTTTTTAATGTGAGGTATTCTGCTGCAGATTTTGTAATAAACTCCAATTGTTCTAAATCCATTTCTGTATGAATTGGCAAAGATAGTACACGATGGGTTAACCAATCTGTAATTGGTAAATCTGTTGATGCGCTCCCAAATTCCTCAAACATTTTTTGTCTGTGAGCAGGAACAGGGTAATAAATCATTGATGGAATATCTTTACTTGCTAAAAATTCATTCAATCCATCGCGATTATAACCGTCTAAAGACAATGTATATTGATGAAAAACATGTTTTGAATCATCCGCTCGAAATGGGATTTTTACACCCTCTATCGCTCCAAAAAAAGCATCATAAAAATCTGCTACTTCTCTTCTTGCGTCAATATAATTATCCAATTGTCTCAATTTTATTCGTAAAACTGCAGCTTGGATATTATCTAATCTTGAGTTACAGCCAACTACATCATGGTAATAGCGTTTGCTTTGTCCATGATTTGCAATCATTCGTAATTTTTCCGCAAGAAGATCATCATTTGTACAAATTGCTCCACCATCGCCATAACAACCTAAGTTTTTTGATGGAAAAAATGATGTGCAACCGATATCACCAATTGTTCCTGTTTTAACAAGTGATCCATCCAATAAATGGTAATCAGAACCAATTGCCTGAGCATTGTCTTCAATCACAAAAAGCTTGTGTTTTTTTGCAATCGCCATAATTGCGTTCATATCTGCAGCTTGTCCATACAAATGAACTGGGACAATTGCCTTGGTTTTTGATGTAATAGCAGCTTCTAATTTGCTAGCATCCATGCAGAATGTTTCTTGATTTACTTCAACAAAAACAGGCTTTAAGCCCAAAAGCGCAATTACTTCTGTGGTTGCGATATACGTAAATGATGGTGTAATAACCTCATCTCCTGGCTTGAGACCAAGTGCCATCATTGATATTTGAAGAGCATCTGTTCCATTTGCGCATGGAATCACATGTTTCACTCCTAAATACAATTCTAATTCTTTTTGAAATCCTGCAACTTCAGTACCATTAATAAATTGAGTACTTTGTAAAACATCCATGATTGCTGAATCAATTGCTGGCTTTATTTTCTCATATTGAGAAACCAGATCAACCATCTGTATTTTTTTCATTCTATTGATTTATTGACAACAAAGTTACTAATTTTCGTTGGTTAGTCAATTTTACTTAGATGCACCAACAAAGATATATTTATCATTTTTTAGTATTCAAACTAAAGATTAGAAGGTTTGTAAAAAAATGAGTTTAACTTTGAAAAATGAAATACTATTTCCCCTTATTGTTCTTGCTTTTATTTCACTATTCCTTTGCACAGCGAAATGTTAAAGATTCTTCAATAGCGACACCTTTAATCGGTGTTCATTATGGGGGAAATTGGACAGAGGGAGATTTAGCAGAACGTTATGGTTTTGCAAGTCATCTAGGGATAAGTGCAAACTATAAAACGGCAAAAAATTGGTGTTTTGGCTTCGAGAGCAATTTTCTCTTTGGAGATAAAATTAGACTTAGTGGATTATTTGATCACTTAATTGATGCAGCTGGAAATATTACAGATATAAATGGAGATATCGGAAGAGTTCTAGCATACGAGAGAGGATTTAATGTAAATACTTCATTCGGTAAAATTTTTCCTGTTTTAAGTCCAAATAGAAACTCTGGAATTTTAATACACGCTGGAATTGGATATACGCTACATAAACTAAGAATTGAAACAACAGATCAAGTTATTCCACAATTAGAATTAGATTATCGAAAAGGATATGATCGCTTAACATCAGGAATAAATTTCCATCAATTTATTGGTTATTCATTTTTAAGAAACTCAGGAGCACTTAATTTTTATGCCGGTTTTTATATTCAGGAGGGTCTCACAAAAAATCGAAGAACCATTTTCTTTGATACACCAACAATTCCTGTATCAACAAAACAAATGATTGATATTCAGTATGGCTTCCGAATTGGGTGGTATATTCCTTTTTATAAAAGAAAGCCTAAAGAATTTTATTATAACTAATGAAAATACTTTACAATTTTGGAATTTGCCTATTTTCAATTTTAATGAGAATATTTTTCCCTTTTCATGCGAAGGCTAGAATGGGTGTTTTGGGTCGAAAAAATTGGAAATCTAAAGTAGAAGGAATTCCAAAAAACAAAAAAGTAGTTTGGTTTCATTGTGCATCGTTAGGTGAATTTGATCAGGGATTACCCCTTATGAATTCCTTAAAATTAAAAAATCCTGATCTCTTTCTTGTGGTGACTTTTTTTTCTCCTTCTGGAATGCTTCATTATCATAAAAGAATGCATGTTGTAGATTTAGCAATGTATCTTCCTTATGATACTCCAAGAAATGCTAATTTTTTTATTGAAAAAGTAAATCCATCACTTGTATTTTTTGTGAAATATGAATTTTGGCAAAACTACATTAGGGAATTAAGCAAGAAGAATATAAAACTTGTTTCGCTTGCTACACTTTTAAGACCAAATCAGTATTTTTTCAAATGGTATGGTGGATTTTTTAGAGAAGGATTAAAGAAAATAAGCTACTATTTTACTCAGAATGAAGAAACTAAAAATCTTTTAAATTCTATTGGTATTCATGAAGTAGCAGTTGTAGGAGACACGCGATACGATCGTGTAAGTGAAAACAAGGAACTTTTTTTAGAAACTCTGGAAGAAGGAACATCTATACATACAACAATTTTCGCGTCATTTTTAGCACAAGAAAAAGCACTCATTTTTGGGAGTAGCTGGGAAAAAGAACTTGCTATTTTAATTGACTTACTACAGGATGATTGGAAAGGAAAAATAATAATTGCACCGCATGATGTTTCAGAAAGTAATGTTAGAAAAATTCAGTTTCTACTCAAAGAAAAGGCAATTAAATACACTGATTTTAAAAAATACAAGGAAGAACAAGTCTTAATCCTAGATACTATTGGTCAACTTTCTACAGCTTTTTATTATGGGAATATTGCTTGTATTGGAGGTGGATTTTCAGGAAACTTGCACAATATTTTAGAACCCGCTGTTTTTGGATTACCCGTTCTTTTTGGTCCAAAACATTCAAAATTTCCTGAAGCTGATCAATTTACAGAAGAGGGTATCGGTTTTGAATTCCATGATTTTGCAAGTTTTAAAATTCAATTGAGCTATTGCCTTGAAAATACTGCAGTGCTTAATAAAAAGACACTTGCATTTATGGAAGAAAGAAAAGGAGTTTGTGAAAAGATTTTAAGTAACCCGATTACCCAAATTTAATAAGCGCGTTCGTTTCTTTTTTCCATCCAATTAATAAAAGCCTTGTTTACGACTTTATTCCCACCGGGAGTTGGATAATCTCCTGTAAAATACCAATCACCTAAATTATCAGGACAAGCGATATGAAGATTTTCTACAGATTGGTATATAATCTCTACTTTAGATTTCATTGAAATTGGAGTCAATAACTGCGCAATTTTTACAGAAATTTCTTCATCTGTGAAAGGTGCATAAATTTCCTTAACGTAGTTCCGCACTTGTTCTTTTGGAAGATTAACCTGCGATAAACATTTCTTATATACGTCTTGAATAATATTTTCTCTTTTTGTATCAACTAATAATTGAATTGCAGCTTCAAAAGCTATGAAATCCCCCATTTTTGCCATGTCTATACCATAACAATCTGGATAACGAATTTGAGGAGCTGAAGAAACGACTACAATTTTTTTAGGCTCCAAACGATCTAAAATTCTTAAAATACTTTGTTTTAAGGTTGTTCCTCGAACAATACTATCATCAATAATAATTAAATTATCTTTTAAAGGGCGAACGCTTCCATAAGTAATGTCGTAAACATGAGCCACTAAATCATCGCGTGAATCATCTTGTGTAATAAAAGTTCTCAATTTCGCATCTTTAATTGCTATTTTCTCAATGCGAGCTCTTTGTTTAATGATTTTGGAAACATCTTCGGATGAAGGTTTATCTCCCAATGCTATTATTTGTTTTATTTTTTCTTCATTTAAAAATTCTTCTAGTCCCTTAATTAAGCCATAAAAGGAAACCTCAGCAGTATTTGGAATAAAAGAAAAAACAGAATTATCAAAATCGTAATCAATTACTTTTAATACCTTATCCACAATTAGGCGGCCCAATGCTTTTCGTTCGTTGTAAATCGACGAATCCGAACCACGAGAAAAATAAATCCGTTCAAAAGAACATTTTTTCGGGGAGAGTGGCTTATTAATTAATTCTTCTGTAACAGTTCCATTCTTTTTAATAATTAGAGCATAACCTGGCTTTAACTCTTTAATATTTTCAACTTTAAGATTAAATGCTGTTTGAATTACTGGCCTTTCTGATGCTACAATACAAATCTCGTCATCTTCGTACCAATAAGCTGGACGAATTCCCGAAGGATCGCGCAAAACAAACGCATCTCCATGACCTAAAAGACCCGCCATCGCATAGCCACCATCCCAATCTTCTGATGCTTTTTGGAGAATTTTTACCAAATTTAGATTTTCTGAAATACGATTGTAAACTTCTAAATTATCGAAGCCTAATTTCTTGTATTGCTGAAATAATTCATCGTTTTCTGCATCTAAAAAATGTCCAATTTTTTCAAGTACCGTGACGGTATCCGATTTTTCTTTTGGGTGTTGACCTACATTTACTAAAACATCGAAAAGCTCATCTACATTGGTTAAATTAAAATTTCCTGCAATTACTAAATTTCGAGTAATCCAATTATTTTGACGTAAGAATGGATGACAACTTTCAATGGAATTTCTTCCAAAAGTTCCATAACGTAAATGACCTAAAAACAATTCTCCAGTAAAGCCCACATGTTTTTTTAGGTAATCAATATTTTTTAGGTTTTCTGGATTTTCATTTTGAATTTGCTGAAAACGTCCATTTATCTGATCAAAAATATCTTGAATAGGACTTTTTGCAATAGACCGAGTGCGAGAAATATAACGTTGACCAGGTTCCATATCAAATTTGATATTTGCAATCCCTGCTCCATCTTGTCCACGATTATGTTGCTTCTCCATTAAAAGATGTATCTTATTCACCCCATAAAATGCTGTTCCGTATTTGTCTAAATAAAATTGCAAGGGTTTTTTTAGCCTTAATAAGGCAATTCCACATTCATGTTTAATAGCATCACTCATATTTAACAGAAGGATTTGACGCGAAGTTACTCATTTGTTTTGAGTTCAGCCCCAAAAGTTTTTAGCAAATTATTTATCAAGGTCTTTTTTATAATCGTAGAAGATTTTTACCCTTTGTTCTTCGCCTGAATCTTTATCTAATGCTTGTTCTTGCTCATTTGCGATACGCTGTTGCTCCAAATAAATCCCCTCTAAATCTGGAGGTTCAATTCCAAGTTCTTTTTCAATTTCATAGTCGTATTTTGGACGTTGAGGACCTTCTTTTCGGTAATAAAAAGCCAAAATTATTCCAACAACAAAACCCATTAAATGACCTTCCCAAGAAATACGGGAGTTAGTAGGGAAAATCCCCCAAATTAAACTCCCATAAATAAATACGATAAATAAAGATAAAGCTTGAAGTGGAAGGTATTTTCTTAAGACACCTGAAGTAAATAAAAAAGTAGCTAAACTGTATATTACTCCGCTCATTCCAATGTGATAAGCGCCATTATTTTTAGCGAAAATCCAAAGAAATAAACCTGTATAAATCCAACTTAAGAAAAAGACTTTAAGCGCTATTTTTTTATACGAGTAAAACAATAGCGTTATCAAAAGAAAAGTTGGAATAGAATTATTTAAAAGATGTTTATAGTCATCACGAGCATGTATCCATGGCATAAAAATCACACCTTTTAAACCCTCAATACTTCTTGGAAGAACACCATATTTATGAAAATCTGTGATGAATAAAAAATCTGCCCAATATACCATCAACATGAATACAACAATCAACAAAGCTGGTGGATATGCATTGCGCAAATGATTATCAAATTGAGGATGTTTATTCATAATTTTAAGTCTTCTTGTCAAAGAATGTGCCTTCCTAAAAAGACTGACATAGTGACGGAGTTTTTTAATTTAGAATCAAAGTTAGACGATTAAAAAACTTAAATTTGCAACATGGATGAGATTAAGAATAAAATCAAAAACAGTGGCTTGATTCAATTAGACCTTGCGGATTTTAAGCCAACGAGCATTCTCCTTGGCCTCGATTTAGCCGCTCATTTATGGCAAGGACTTGTGCTCAAGGAAAAAGATTTTCGTTTTTGGATTAAAAATGCAGATTGGGAAAGCTATCGAGGACAGTCAGTGTATATTTATTGTTCTGCAGATGCTATTATTCCAACTTGGGCTTATATGCTTGTGTCAGCTTCACTACATCCACATGCTGCATATATCTGTGTAGGTTCTAAAATTGATCTAGAAAAACAACTTATAGCAGAAAATATTAGGAAAATTGATATGGCTAAATTTAAAAATGCAAAAGTTATTGTGAAAGGATGTAGCGATATATCAAATCCTGAATTTGCACTCGTTACTTTGTTAAATCATTTACAGCCTCATGTTGATTCACTTATGTATGGAGAACCTTGTTCTACAGTTCCTGTTTACAAGAGAGCCAAAAATAAAGACTAAATTATATTCTAAAAAATGTCAAAAATCAAATTCTGGATTGATGCAATGAGATTAAGAACTCTGCCTTTATCTGTTTCTGGAATTATTATTGGTTCTGGAATGGCTGCCTTACTTGGTAAATGGGATGCTCTTATTTTTTTATTTGCCATTTTAACAACTATCAGTTTTCAAATACTATCAAATTTTTCCAATGACCTCGGAGACAGTCAAAAAGGAAGTGATAACAACAATCGGATTGGACCAAAAAGAACAGTTCAAGCAGGACTTATTTCCGAAAAAGAAATGAAGATAGGAATTATAATATGTTCCATACTGGCACTACTTTTTGCCGGAAGCTTGATTTATATAAGTGCTAAAAATCTAAGTGAGGACCTCATCTATTTTTATGTTGGCTTGGCTTTATCTTGTGTTCTTGCAGCAATAACTTACACGATTGGGAAAAGAGCATATGGCTATCATGGATTTGGAGATTTAATGGTTTTTCTATTTTTTGGTTTAGTGAGTACTTTAGGAGTTTTTTCACTCTATGGAGAGGGATTTCAGTGGTTGGTATTATTACCTGCAATAACAGTTGGACTTTGGAGCACAGCAGTTCTGAATTTAAATAATTTAAGGGACCACGAAAATGACAAGCAATCAAAGAAAAATACACTTGTTGTATCTATGGGTTTTGAAAAAGCAAAATACTATCATGGGTTTTTAATTATACTAGGGCTGAGTTTTTGGTTTGTTTCTGTATTAGTAATTAGCGCGCTAACCTATAACATTTTATTGTTCGTAGCTTTAATCCCTTCAATATCACTAATTTTTCACTTAAAACGAGTATTCCAAACCTCCGAACCAAAGGATTTAGATCCTGAATTAAAAAAAGTAGCGCTTATCACATTTTTTTCTTCATTGATTTTTGCTCTTGTGATAAATTTGATAAAACCCAATTAAAAAAATAGAATTACTTTTCTAAATAGTTTTATTTCCTAATGAAATTAATAACTTTGCTTTCCTAAAGAACATCAATCAACATGGATAAAGTTTCGTATGTGGGGAATGCTGATTTGAATGCAATCGATCACTTGTATAAACAATATCAAAAAGATCCAAATAGTATTGATAGTGGTTGGGTTAAATTTTTTGAGGGTTTTGAATTTGCACAAGCTAATTATGAAGACGGTGGCGAAATTCCTGAAAATTTTCAAAAAGAATTCAAAGTTATACAACTGATTAATGGTTATCGCACTCGAGGGCATCTTTTTACAAAGACAAATCCTGTTCGTGAGCGCCGTCAATACACTCCAGATTTATCAATAGAAAATTTTGGGCTTGCAGAAATAGACTTAGAAAGTACTTTTCAAGCAGGTGAAACAATCGGAATTGGTCCAGATACGCTAAAAAATATTATTTCTCACCTTGAACTCACCTATTGTCAATCGATCGGGATTGAATTTATTTACATGCGTGACCCTGAAAGAATTGAATGGTTTAAGACAAAAATAGAAATTAGTAACCGTCCAGAAATTACAAAAGAACGCAAAATTCAACTTTTCAAAAAACTCAATGAGGCCTCAAGTTTTGAGTCCTTTCTTGGAAAAAAATTCGTTGGCCAAAAACGTTTTTCAATAGAAGGAGGTGAAGCATTAATTCCTGCTTTAGATTCCATGGTTACAAAAGGGTCTGAGTTAGGTGTTGAATATTTTGTAATGGGAATGGCTCATCGTGGTCGTCTGAATACCTTGACAAACATCTTTAAAAAACAACCTAGAGATATTTTTAGTGAATTTGAAGGAAAAGAATTTGATTTTGAAAGTACTTTTGATGGCGATGTAAAATACCACCAGGGATTCACCTCAAACATCGTACTTGACAACGGTAAAAAAATGGGGCTTACACTTGCACCAAATCCGTCGCATCTCGAGGCTGTAAATACAGTAGTAGAGGGAATTGCAAGAGCTAAAATTGACCATGTTTACAAGGATGAAAAGAAAGTATGCCCCGTATTAATTCATGGAGATGCTGCCATTGCTGGACAAGGTATTGTTTATGAAACAATTCAAATGGCGCAACTCCCCGGCTATCGCGCAGGAGGAACAATTCATATAATTGTAAATAATCAAGTTGGATTCACAACAAATTATATTGACGCACGCTCATCTACCTACTGCACAGATATTGCTAAAACAACATTGTGTCCTGTATTTCACGTAAATGGAGATGACCTTGAAGCGGTGGTTCAAGCGATTGAAATTGCAATAGAATACCGACAAGTTTTCAGTAGAGATATTTTTATCGATTTATTATGCTATCGAAAATATGGTCATAACGAAGGCGATGAACCAAAATTTACGCAACCAAAATTATATGATATCATTGCGAAACACCCAAATCCAAAAGTAATTTATCAAGAACAACTTGAAGAGGAAGGGCTAATTAGCAAAGATGAAGCTAGGAAAATTGAAGAAAGCTACAATCAGTTACTAGAAGATGAATTTAATGCAGCTCGTGAGAATGACAAAGCATTTGTTTTTGATTTTTTAAGTTTGATATGGAAAGATTATCGACACGGAACTGCTAAAGACTTTGAAGAATCTCCAAATACAGGTCTTGACAAGAAGCTTCTACTTGACCTTGGCATAAAATTATCAACACTTCCTGAAGGCAAAAAATATTTTAGAAAAATTGCTAAAATATTTGAGGATCGTTTAAATGCCTTCAAAAATAACAAAATGGATTGGGGTTCTGCCGAAATGCTTGCTTATGCTAGTCTCTTAAATGAAGGGCATTCGGTAAGAATTTCCGGACAAGATGTTGAGCGAGGCACCTTTTCTCACCGTCACGCTGTTGTAATAACAGAAGATACAGAAGAAAAAATTGAGACCTTAAATTTACTTTCTGAGAAACAAGCAAAATTTGAAATTTATAATTCCTTACTCTCAGAATATGGCGTGTTGGGATTTGAATACGGTTATTCATTAGCTACTCCAAATGGACTTACAATTTGGGAGGCACAATTTGGAGATTTCTTTAACGGTGCTCAGACAATGATTGATCAATTTATTTCTGCTGGGGAAGATAAATGGGCAACACAAAGTGGATTAGTTCTATTACTACCTCATGGATACGAAGGTCAAGGTGCAGAACATTCAAGCGCGAGAATGGAGCGTTTTCTGCAACAATGCGCAGATTTAAATATGCAAATAGTAAATACGTCTACTCCAAGTAATCATTTTCATCTTTTAAGAAGACAACTGAAACGTGAATTTAGAAAACCACTTGTTGTTTTTTCACCAAAAATGCTTTTACGCTATCCAGCAGCGACATCAAGCTTAGAGGAAATGGCAAATGGAGGATTTCAAGAAGTAATTGACGACAAAAATGCGGATCCTAAAAATATAGATACGCTTGTTTTATGTAGTGGAAAATTCTACTACGAAATGAAAGAAAAAGCTGAAGACTTGAAAACTGAAAATATTGCCTTCGTTAGAATTGAGCAATTGTATCCATTCCCACAAAAACAAATCGATGTACTTCTTAAAAAATACGATGCAAAAAATACTGTTTGGGCACAAGAAGAACCATCAAATATGGGGGCTTGGACATACATGGCAATGAACTTAAGGAAATTAAATTTGATAGGAATTTGCAGGCCTGCAAGCGCAGCATCTGCTGAAGGCTCAAAGAAATTACATGAAAAAAGATTAGCGAAATTATTCAGCGAAATCTTTGCTTTTGCTAAAATTTCAGTTGGAAAATAAAGTAATTTGAAATTATTATGGCACATTTAGAAATGAAAGTCCCTAGTCCGGGAGAATCAATATCAGAGGTAGAAATTGCGGCTTGGTTGGTTGCTGACGGTGATTATGTGGAAAAGGACCAAGCAGTGGCAGAAGTAGATTCGGATAAAGCAACCCTAGAACTTCCTGCTGAAGAAAGTGGAATAATTACTTTAAAAGCTGCAGAAGGTGATGTTGTAAAAGTTGGTCAAGTAGTTTGTTTAATCGACACATCTGCAGCGAAACCTGCTGGTTTTTCGTCTAGTAAAAGTTCTGATGATAAAAAAGAAACGGCTCCTCTTAGCGAAGTAAAAACAACAGAAAGTGCTGAAATTCAAAAGGAAAAAACCTATGCAAGTGGACTTCCTTCTCCTGCAGCAGCTAAAATTATGGCTGAAAAATCGCTTTCAAATGAGCACTTAATTGGAAGTGGAAAAGATGGAAGAATTACAAAGCAAGATGTACTTCAAGCACTAGAAAGTGGAATAAGTAGTTCATCAGTGGCTTTAAATGGAGAAGCCAGAGGCACGAGAAGAGAAAAAATGTCAATGTTACGCAGAAAAATTGCAGAGCGACTTGTTGCTGTAAAGAATGAAACTGCAATGTTAACGACATTCAATGAAATCGACATGAAGCCAATTATGGATTTAAGAGCAAAATATAAAGATGCTTTTGCCAAAAAACATGAAGTAAATTTAGGTTTTATGTCCTTTTTCACAAAAGCAGTTACCGAAGCTCTTAAAATTTTCCCTTCTGTAAATGGTCAAATAGACGGAACAGATATGATTTTTCACGATTATTCTGATATTGGAATTGCTGTTTCCTCTCCAAAGGGATTAATGGTTCCTGTTGTTCGAAATGCCGAGAAAATGAGCTTAGTAGAAATTGAAAGAGAAATAAAGCGCTTAGCAATTAAAGCAAGAGATGGGAAAATTACACCTGAAGAAATGACTGGTGGAACCTTTACCATCACAAACGGTGGGGTTTTTGGATCGATGCTCTCAACTCCGATTATCAATCCACCTCAATCTGCTATTTTAGGAATGCACAATATCGTTGAAAGACCTGTTGCAATTAATAGTAAAGTTGAGATTCGCCCAATAATGTACCTTGCCTTATCGTATGATCATCGAATTATTGACGGAAAGGAATCCGTTGGGTTTTTAGTAAAAGTAAAAGAAATGCTTGAAAAGCCAGAAACAATGATGGTTGAAGGCATCGATAATTTTGAGAAATTATTCGATTTGTAATTCCATTATTTCAATAAAATTTGGTTAAATCTATCTTTTAGCTGAAGAAAATCATAAGTAAAAGCTAGCATCTTTTTCGTATATTTGAGGTTCTTAATTATAATGAAATGTCCAAAATTACTAAGCAAGAAGCACTAGATTATCACTCTTCCGGAAAACCTGGAAAAATTGAAGTTGTACCCACAAAACCCTATGCTTCACAACGCGATTTAAGCTTAGCATACTCGCCAGGAGTTGCTGAACCGTGCATTAAAATTGCGGAAAACAAAGATGATGCTTATAAATATACTAGCAAAGCAAATTTAGTTGCTGTAATCACAAATGGAACGGCAGTTCTTGGCTTAGGGAATATTGGTCCATTGGCAGCAAAACCCGTAATGGAAGGAAAAGGCTTGCTTTTTAAAATTTTTGCAGATATTGATGTTTTTGATATTGAAATTGATGCTAGCGATCCTGAACTTTTTATTCAAACGGTTAAGGCAATTTCTCCAACATTTGGCGGAATAAATTTAGAAGATATTAAAGCACCTGAGGCATTTGAAATTGAGAGGCGCTTAAAAGAAGAGTTGGATATCCCGATCATGCATGACGATCAACACGGTACGGCAATTATATCTTCTGCTGCCTTACTAAATGCTTTAGAACTAGCAAAAAAATCCATTGATAAAGTAAAAATTGTTGTTTCTGGCGCGGGACCATCTGCCTTAGCTTGTTGCATGTTATACCAAACCTTAGGTGTTAAACTAGAAAATATTTTTATGTTTGATTCCAAAGGTTTGTTACACAAAAAAAGAACAGATATTGATGAAATGAAGGCCCTATTTGCTGTTCATGAAAAAGAAATTTCCTTTGATGATGCCTTTAAAAAAGCAGATGTTTTTCTTGGATTATCTCGTGCTGGATTGGTTTCAAAAGAAATGATTGCATCCATGGCGAAAGACCCCATTGTTTTTGCCTTGGCTAATCCAGATCCTGAAATTTCATATCAAGAAGCAAGTTCTGTTAGAAAAGATATAATCATGGCGACAGGGAGATCCGATAATCCCAACCAAGTAAATAATGTTTTGGGATTTCCATTCATTTTCCGTGGCGCTTTAGATGTTAGAGCAACTACAATAAACGAAGAAATGAAGTTGGCTGCTGTAAAAGCAATCGCAGCACTGGCAAAAGAAACAATTCCAGAAGAAGTTCTTGAAGCATATGGCGAGAAAAATATTTCTTTCGGAAGAGATCAAATTATCCCAAAACCCTTAGACCCACGCTTGATTTATCATGTTGCCCCGGCAGTAGCAAAAGCTGCTATGGATTCTGGTGTTGCCAAAAATCCAATTAAAGATTGGGATAAATACGAAAATGAACTAAAAAATAGACTCGGACTAGATAATAAACTTGTTCGCGACATTACGACAAAAGCACAAAGCAATCCAAAAACTGTTGTGTTTCCAGAAGCAGATAATGTAAAAATTCTTAAAGCAGCACAAGTCGCCTATGAAGAAGGAATTGCATTTCCAATTTTACTAGGGAAAAAACAGCGAATTCTTCAGTTAATAAAAGAATATGCTATAGAATTACCTGAGATTGTAATTATTGATCCAAAATCTGAGGAGGAAGAAAAAAGAAGGATTTCCTATGGATTAGCATTTTTTGAACGAAGGAAAAGAAAAGGATTCACAGAATTTGAAGCCATTCAAATTATGCGTGAAAGAAATCATTTTGGAGCAATGATGGTTGACCAAGGTGATGCAGATGCTATGATTACTGGCTTAACAAGAAGCTACAGATCTTCTGTTAGCCCTGCAATTCGAATTGTTGGATTGGAAAAAGATGTGAACACTGTTTCAGGAATGTATATTTTAAATTCTAAAAGAGGCCCTTTATTTTTAGCTGACACAACCATTAATCTTAACCCAAGCGCAGAACAAATTGCAGAAATAACCTTCAATGTTTCTAAAATAATCCGCAGATTAAAAGTAACGCCAAAGATTGCATTATTGAGTTACTCAAATTTTGGTTCATCCCCCGGGCCTGATTCTGAAAAAATGGCGAAAGCAGTTGAAATTTTACATGAAAAACATCCTACTTTGATTGTTGATGGAGAAATCCAAGCAAATTTCGCATTAAACAAAGAACTGATGAATGAAAAGTTTTCGTTTTCGCAACTTGCAAATAAAGAAGTAAATACGCTTATTTTTCCAAATCTTTCAGCAGGAAATATCTCCTATAAACTTTTGCAACAACTTATTGATGCAGATGCTATTGGACCAATATTAGTAGGTCTGAAAAAATCTATTCACGTGCTACAACTTGGCTCATCGGTTAGGGAAATAATAAATATGATAAAAATCGCGGTAATTGACGCACAAAGTAAATAAGCTATGATAGGTTCATTAAATGGGAAGTTAATAGAGAAAAATCCAACAGAATTATTAATAGAATGTTCCGGAGTTGGTTACGAAGTTAAAATATCCTTAAACACCTATACTCAACTATCTAATAGTGAACAGATAAAATTACATACCAAGCTCATTGTACGCGAAGACGCACAAATTTTATATGGCTTTTTCACAAAAGAAGAACGTGAAATGTTTAATTATTTAATTAGCGTTTCTGGTATTGGACCAAATACGGCTATGATTATGCTGTCGTCTCTTGTTCCAGAAGAAATTGCACATGCAATTCAAACAGATGATGTCACTACAATTCAAGGAATTAAAGGTATTGGTGCTAAGACAGCACAAAGAGTTATAATTGATCTAAAAGGGAAGGTTATAAAATTCAGTTCTGGCAGTGAAACATTCGATTTAAAAGGCAATAAAACGAGATTTGATGCGTTAAATGCATTAGTTTCTCTCGGATTTGATAAAAAATCTACTGAAAAAGTATTAGATAAAATAGACGGCGGAGAACAAACAATTGAACAATTAATTAAAGAAGCTCTGCGATTGCTATAATAGAATGAAAATCATTTTTACCTATTTTAATTTCTACATAATTAGAATCATTTTATTTGGTTTTTTTGCTGTGATTTCTACTTTTTCCTTAACGCAAAATCAAATAGGGCTTCCTTTTCCAATTACAAATCCATTAAATCCAACTCAAAATACTCCTCAAAGCTTTGATTTAGGAGATCCAACAAGTCTCACTCAATCACTTATATATGATCCAGAAACTGGAACTTATATCTTTAGTGAAACTTTAGGAAATGGTCTTTATTTTAGAAATCCGTCAATGATGACATTAGATGAATATTTAAAATATGAGGAGCGTAAATTAATGACACAGGATTGGCAGGAAATTATTGAAGAACAAACGACTGAAAACAGAGCATTTGAATTACCAATCAAAATAAAAAGTAAAGTTTTTAAGAACTTCTTTGGTTCAGATGAAATAAAAATTATCCCCGGGGGAAATTTAGAATTATCACTTGGGCTTTCATCTTCCCGTGTTGACAATCCGATGTTGCCGCTTCGACAGAGGAGAATTACACGCTTTGATTTTAATCAAAATATTAATCTAGACATTACTGGTCAAATAGGAACGAAGCTTAAACTAAATACTAAATACAATACTGGAGCAAGTTTTGATTTTGAAAATATCTCAAAAATTGAACACACAGGGACTGAAGATCAAATTCTTCAAAAAATTGCTTTGGGAAATGTTTCCCTCACCTTGCCAACAACTTTAATTCAAGGGTCTCAAACCTTATTCGGAGCAAAAACACAATTAAAATTTGGGAGAGCCACAATTGATTTAATTGCTGCATCATCCAAAGGCAAGCGAACAGAAATAAATGTTTCCGGTAAAGCACAAACTCAAGAAATCAATGTTACAGCAGATAATTATGATGCTAATAAGCACTATTTTTTAAATCTTTATCACCAGCAAAACTATGATTTTGCAATGTCAACACTTCCTGTTGTAAGTTCCACAACTTTTATTACGCGAATTGAAGTTTGGATAACTAACCGCACAAGTGTAACTGAAAATACACGGAATATTATTGCTTTTACTGATTTAGGAGAGTCAAAACCTGAAAATTGTCAAGGGAATCCAATTAATTTTTCTTTAGATATTCAACCAGATAATACTTCAAATTCCTTATACGACTGGGCAGCTACACAACCCTCAATTAGAGACTTTTCAAATTCTGTACAAGTTCTATCAAATCAAGTTTCTACTCCTGGACCTTTTAAGCCCGCTATTCATTATGAAAAAGTTGAAAATGCAAAGAAACTCAGTGAAACAGAATTTACTTACAATGCACTTTTAGGTTATATCTCACTAAATACAAATCTAAATAATGACGAAGTACTTGCTGTTGCTTATGAATATACTTACCGAGGTGAAACATTTCAAGTTGGTGAATTTTCGACAGACGGCTCTAATGGTCAAGAAGCATTAATTTTAAAATTATTAAAGCCAACTATTACGAATCCCAATAATAAAATTTGGGATTTGATGATGAAAAATGTTTATTCTATCCAATCAGCACAAGTTGATCAAACAGGTTTTAGATTAGACATTCTTTACAATAATCCTGAAACATCTGTTTTAGTGCCATTTTTTCCAATGGATGGTGTTAACGATAAACAACTTGTTACTTTATTAGAAATGGATAAAATCAATCAAAATAATCAACCCTTTTCAGATGGAGTATTTGATTTTTCTGCTTTTAATCAAATTGGAAATAAAATTGAGAATGGAGGAACTATTAATAAAAAATCAGGAAGAATTTTCTTTTCAACTGTTGAACCATTTGGTAAGACACTGAAGCTAAAACTTCAAAATGCTGGCATAGCAGAGGCGATTATAAATAAAGTTGTCTTCTCTGAACTTTACGACTCGACTAAAACTGCAGCACAACAAATACCGAGTAAAAACCGATTTTCATTCAAAGGACAGTGCCAATCATCTATTAGTTCAGATATACCACTAAATGCTTTGAATGTGCCTCCAGGATCTGTTACGGTTACTGCTGGAGGTATAAGTTTAATTGAAGGGACTGATTATTCTGTCGACTACAATCTAGGAAGAGTAAAGATTTTGAATTCAGGTATTCTAGAGTCGAACACTCCGATAAAAGTTTCTTTGGAAAGTAATTCAGTATTTGGTTTTCAAGCAAGATCAATGATTGGAGGGCACTATCAATACCGCTTTAATGAAAATTTCAAAGTTGGAGGAACATGGGTTAGAATGATGGAGCGACCCGTAACTCAAAAAGTAGATTTTGGAAGTGAACCATTTAAAAATAATATTATTGGCTTAGATTTAGCCTTTAGGACAAATGTCCCATTTTTAACAAAATTAATAGATTTATTGCCTGTAATCTCTACCAATCAGATGTCGACAGTATCATTTACTGGAGAATTTGCACATCTAATTCCAGGTCAACCAAGAGCAATAAATAAATCAGGTACTTCCTACATAGATGATTTTGAAGCAGCACAAAGTATTATTGATTTAAAATCAGTTACATCTTGGTACCTAGCCTCTGTTCCTCAAGGGCAACCAAACCTCTTTCCTGAAGCGAGTATTAATAATTTATCTGCTGGATTTAAACGATCTGCAATAGCTTGGTATATGATTGACCCTGTTTTTTACCAAAGTAATTCTCTCACTCCTGAGCACATCAAACAAAACCCTCAAATGCTATACGATAGTAGAATGCGATTGGTTAATCAAACAGATATTTTTCCTAATTTACAGCAACAATATGGCTCTATTCCTAATCTTTCTGTCTTAGACCTTGCCTATTATCCATCTGAAAGAGGAATGTATAATTATGATACAACTGCTACATTAAATCCTGATGGGACATTTATAAATCCTGAAAATCGTTGGGGTGGAATTATGCGTTCATTATCAACGAATGATTTTGAGCAAACAAACATTGAATTTATTCAGTTTTGGGTGCTAGATCCATTCAATGAAGATGCGGAAAATGCAAACCCCAATAGCAGCCATTCAGGAGGTGAATTATATTTTAATCTTGGTAATATTTCTGAAGATATTCTCCCAGATTCTCGTAAAAGTTACGAAAATGGTTTGCCTGCTCTATCTACTTCTTTGACAGATAACATTGATACAACTATATGGTCAAGGATTTCTTCCCAACAAGCAGTCGTTAATGCTTTTGATAATGTCGAGGAAGCACGCTTAAATCAAGATGTGGGACTTGATGGATGGAATAGTGAAAATGAAAAAACTGCTTATTTAAATTTTGTGAATTGGGTTCAAAGTAATCCTGTTTTGACAACTGCAACAAAAAATAAAATTACTAACGATGCTTCTCACGATAATTATAATTATTACCTAGATGATGATTTCGATGCGCAACAATTAGATATTCTTAAGAGATATAAGAGTTACAATGGACTAGAAGGCAACTCACCTACCACAGAATTCTCAAATAATTTAAATGGAGATGGATACCCCACTCAAGCAACTAATAGACCAGATATAGAAGATATAAACGCAGATAATAACCTCTCAGAAACTGAAAATTATTTTCAATATAAAGTTAAACTCCGTCCAAATGAAATGCAAGTTGGAAGTAATTTTATAACAAATGTTCAAACTTACCAAAACGGAAATAAAACAGAGAAATGGTACCAGTTTAAAGTTCCTTTAGCTGCTTATGAAAAAAAAATAAATGGTATTCAGGATTTTCGCTCCATTCGTTTTATGAGAATATTTTTAAAGAATTTTGATGAAGAAGTAATTCTACGTTTTGCTAAGCTTGAATTCATTCGTGGAGAATGGCGAGGATTTAGACAAGATCTCACACAAGCAGGACTTAGCATTCAAACTGATCCTAATCTTACAACATTTAATATTGGTGCAGTAAATGTTGAAGAAAACGACCAACGATATCCTGTAAAATATGAAGTTCCACCCGGAATTACAAGGGAAATAGATCCTTCTCAAGTATACGAACGACAAATGAATGAACAATCGTTGATGCTTGAAGTATGTAATTTACAAGATGGAGATGCGCGTGCAGCATATCGTAATGTACAATTTGATGTTAGGACATATAAAAAATTAAAAATGTTTGTTCATGCGGAAGAAATAATTCCAAATACACTTAATAATCAAGACTTAACACTTTTTGTGCGACTTGGAACAGATTTCGTAGAAAATTATTATGAATATGAAATGCCAATGGATGTAACAGATTGGGGTGTAACTAGTCCTGATGCTATTTGGCCTGAAAATAACAACGTAGAAATTATATTTGATGACTTTTTAAATCTCAAAAAGGAAAGGAATACAAAAATAGAACAGGGAGCTAGTGGAATATCTTATATTGTAGAGTATAGCAAACCTGATCCTGTTAATCAAAAAAGAAAAATAAAAGTAAAAGGGAGTCCAAACCTACAAGGGATAAAAACAATAATGATTGGCGTCAGGAATCCTCTTAAAAATGATCCTGATAATATTTGGAAGCCCGATAATGGAAATGATGAATGTGCGATTGTTTGGGTTAATGAATTACGGCTAACTGACTTTGTGAGTGAAGGTGGTTCTGCAGCAATTGGTCAAATGCAAGTACAACTTGCTGATTTTGGAACAGTTGCAGCTTCAGGTAACTACTCAGGAATAAACTGGGGAAGTGTGGAAAGTAGAGTTCAAGAAAGACAAAGAAATGAAAAAATCGGAATAGATATAAATACAACCTTACAGTTGGGGCAATTTTTTGGAAAACAAACAAGATTATCTCTTCCTTTTTTCTATGGTTATTCGTGGGGAGTAATCAACCCTGAATACGACCCTTTCAATCCAGATATTAAACTAAAAGACTATGATGCAGCAACACGAAAAGAGCGAGCTAAATTAGGGCAAGATTTTAATGAACGACGCTCCTTTAATTTTACAAATGTGCGTAAAGAGTTGAAAGCGGGCAGTAAACCACACCTTTGGAATGTATCAAATGTTTCATTAACCTATGCTTTTTCAGAAAATTTAAAGCGAGATTTTAACACCAACTATGATAATACAAAGACATGGACTGGCTCCTTAAATTATAATTACACATTTGCTGGTAAAGCAATTGAACCGTTTAAAAAATGGAAGCCTGTTGAAAAGAATAAAAACTTAGCTATAATAAAAGACTTTAATCTTTTTCTATTGCCTAAAAACATTTCATTTAGCAATGAATACTCAAGAATTTTTAATCAACGGCAGATAAGAAATAACCTCGTTCCAGATTATGAATTTCAACCTGTTTACTTAAAAAGATTTGATCTAGTTAGAAACTACCAAATTGGATATGACCTTACAAAAAATATTAAAACTACGTTTTCGGCTGTTAATAAATCAATTTTTGAAGAGGGCAATCACGGAATTGATAGAAAACTAGACCCTGAGGGATATCAAGAGTTTTTAGATACATTAAGTTCACAAATCAATACAGGAGGAATTACCATAGATTATACTCATAATTATTCAGTTGCTTATACTTTACCTTTTGACAAATTCCCTCTCACAAATTGGATAAGTGGAAACACAAAATATACTGGCACCTTTAATTGGCAACGCGCGCCCTTAGGACAGAGTAGTTTTGGGAATACCATTCAAAATAATCGCGCAATTAATTTAACACTTCAAGGTAATTTTATTAATCTATATAATAAATCTCCCTTCCTAAAGAAAGTATTAGCTGCCGGGGCAAGTAGAAACAATCTAAACTCTAAAACTGCTGAAGGAAAAGAGAATAAAAAAGATTTAGATAAAAAACCACCTCAGAAAATTGAAGAATTTAAGCCTGAAAAGCCAATTGATCAAATGACATCAAAAGAATTTCGGCAATACGAAAGAAAAAAGAGGAAATGGGAACGTAAAAAAGAAAAAGAACAAAGGAAAATAGAAAAAGAAAAAGAGGAAGTGCCTATTGTAAACGAATTCCTTGCACGTATGCTTATGTCTATAAGAAATATAACTGGATCGTATGCTTTAAATGACGGCACCTTACTTCCTGGTTTTAATCAAGAAACAAGTATTTTAGGGATGAATGGTGAAACAACAGATTTAGCAGGATTTATTTTTGGTAAACAAGGATATGATGTTCTAGGAAGATCAAATGGATATAATATTGCTGAGCTTGCACGAAATAAAAACTGGTTAGTTCAAAATGAAAACTTAAATGCACAATTTACTGCTACTCATTCAGCAAATTTAAGTCTAAAATCTACACTCGAACCATTAAAAGATTTAACTATAAATTTAAATGTTACTAGAAACTATAGTAGTAATAAAAGTGCGTTTTTCCGGTGGAATCCTGACGAATTAGAATTTCAAAATCAAAGTGAATTTA
>Ga0114980_10000868_pt1 | contig 21563 bp, 33 predicted proteins | sample S_140806_EF_Meta_FD_87018 | JGI IMG/M metagenome (GOLD analysis project Ga0114980, IMG submission 87018) | Freshwater microbial communities from Lake Simoncouche, Canada to study carbon cycling - S_140806_EF_MetaG | ecosystem: Environmental > Aquatic > Freshwater > Lake | place: Lake...
AACTCGCGGCCCGCTGGGCCGCTTCGCTGGCCCTGAAGCGGGCCGGCACCCTGAAGAGCCGGCTGGAAACGTTCGAACGCGATTTCGAACCGGAGGTCGGTGTCAAGGACGGGGCAGGGGCGTTGCGCGCCTGAACGCGCACCGACCCTTTTCTTACAACGAGGTCATGACCTCGAATTAAAGTGACTTGGCGACAGGGCGGTCGCACCTTCCGGGCACAGTCCGGACAGGGAACCGCCGTCATGAAACCCGTCATCTCTTCCGCCATCGTCCTCGCTGCCGCCACCATGGCCGCCCCGGCCTTCGCCAGTCCGGGTCCCGAGGTGGAAATCAGCCATGCCGTCGCGCGCGTGGCCGTGATCGTCGAGGACCGCACGGATGTCGCCGTTGAGGTCGAGCAGGGCACTTCCGGCCTTCCGGCCATCCGGGTGTCCCGCGTCGGCAATGAGGTGCGCATCGACGGCGGCCTGCGCCGCCGCGGCTTTCTCAACCGCAGCGACGGCATCCGGAATTGCCGGTCAGGCCCTGGGGAGGGTCAGCCCGGTGCCGGTGCCTCGGTTGAGGTCCGCGATATTGGCCAGGTCAACCTGTCGGATGCGCCCCTGATCGTCATCCGTACGCCCCGAAACGTAAGCATCGACGCCTCGGGTGCCGTTTTCGGTTCCGTCGGGCGAGGGGCGGCCTCGGTCGACCTGGGCAACAGCGGCTGCGGGAACTGGAATGTCGCCAACACCGAGGGCCCGGTCTCGCTCGGCATCTCGGGCACGGGCAATATCCGCGCCGGGACCTCAACGGCGCTCGAGGTCGGCCTTTCCGGTGCCGGCTCGGTGACCGCCGGTGCCACGCGGGCGCTGGACGTCTCCGTGTCGGGCGTGGGGGATGTCATTGTCGCCCGTGTCGATGGTCCGGCGGACATCAGTGTCTCCGGGGCCGGGGATGTGGCGGTCCGGGCCGGCGCGGTCCCCAATCTGAGCGTCAGCGTCTCGGGCGTCGGGGATGTCGATTTCGACGGGGTTGCGACGGACGTGGACGCTTCTGTCTCAGGGGCCGGCGACGTCAACATCGCCCGTGCGACCGGTTCGGTCGAACGTTCGGTCTCCGGCGTCGGGGACATTCGCATCGGCCGCTGATCACCCCCCTCAGCCGCCGCACGTGGGAAGGCCCGGGAGCGTGGAACCCTCCGGGCCTTCTTCACGTCTGCCAATGGTGGAAAGACCGCCCCGACCCCGTTTCGCCGCTTGACGAAGCGGGACTCAATCGTCATAAGCGCCCACTCTTGTTGGACCGGCTGTGCATCCCGCGTGTTTTTGGGATGCAGACGCGGTTCGCAGGAACGACCTGAGACCCTGTTCTTTGCAGTGACCCAGGACTTCAACGGCCTTCGCGGTTCGCTGCGTGGGCCGATCGTTTTTGCGGACGTGCGTACTCTGAAGACCCTCGCGGTCTGAAGACTCCGGTCTTTGAAATGGTTCACAGGGACGCAGGTTCGCCTGCTTGGGAAATACGACCGATATGGATCAAAGCATCCGCATCAGGCTCAAGGCCTTCGATCACCGCGTCCTCGACTTTTCGACGCGCGAGATCGTCAACACCGCCAAGCGCACGGGCGCGACCGTTCGTGGTCCGATCCCGCTGCCGACCCTGATCGAAAAGTTCACCGTGAACCGCTCGCCGCACGTCGACAAGAAGTCGCGCGAGCAGTTTGAAATCCGCACGCACAAGCGTGTCCTCGATATCGTCGACCCCACCCCGCAGACTGTGGACGCGCTGATGAAGCTCGACCTGTCCGCCGGCGTGGATGTCGAGATCAAGATTTAATAAGAAAGAGGCGGGATCCGATGCGCACGGGCGTGATCGCCAAGAAACTGGGTATGACGCGTGTCTTCGCTGAAGATGGCGCGCATGTTCCAGTCACGATCTTGCAGCTGGATGGCTGTCAGGTCGTGGGTCAGCGGACTCAGGAGCGGGACGGCTACGTCGCCCTGCAGCTGGGTGCTGGCTCCAAAAAGGCCAAGAACACCAACAAGGCTCAGCGCGAATCTTTCGCCAAGCTTGAAGTTGAACCCAAGGCCTATGTCACCGAGTTCCGCATCGATGCGGACGCCATGATGGATGTGGGCTCCGAGTTCTCGGCTGACCATTTCGTCGCCGGCCAGAAGGTCGACGTTCAGGCCGAGACCATCGGCAAGGGCTTCGCCGGCGCCATGAAGCGCTGGAACTTCGGCGGTCTGCGGGCGACCCACGGCGTCTCGGTCTCGCACCGTTCGCACGGTTCGACCGGTCAGCGTCAGGATCCGGGCAAGACGTTCAAGGGCAAGAAGATGGCCGGCCACTACGGCACGGAAATCGTCACCACCCAGAACCTCACCGTGTTCCGCGTCGACGTCGAGCGTGGCCTGCTGCTGATCAAGGGCGCGGTCCCCGGTCACGAGGGCACCTGGGTCAAGGTTCGCGACGCCATCAAGAAGGCCCGTCCGGCCGACGCCCCGTTCCCCGGCGGCGTGAAGTCCAAGGGCGGTTCGGCTGCTGCGGCTCAACCGGCTGAAACGCCGGCTGAAGAGGCCCCGGCTGTCGAAACCACCGAAGGCGGTGAAGCGTAATGAAACTCCCGGTCATCAAACTCGACGGCAAGGCCGCCGGTGACGTTGCCCTGTCGGACGCCGTTTTCGGCATCACCGACATCCGCGGCGACATCCTGGCCCGTTACGTCAACTGGCAGCTGGCCAAGCGCCGTGCCGGCACCCACAAGGTCCAGACCCGGAACGAGAACTCGCGTACCGGCAAGAAGATGTACAAGCAGAAGGGAACCGGCGGCGCCCGTCACGGTTCGCGTCGCGCCCCGCAGTTCGTCGGTGGTTCGCGCGCCTTCGGCCCGGTCGTTCGCGACCACGGCTTCTCCCTGCCCAAGAAGGTTCGCGCCCTCGCCCTGCGTCACGCCCTGTCCGCCAAGGTCGTCGCCGGTGATCTGGTCGTCGTGGACAGCCTCACGCTGAAGGACGCCAAGACCGCCGGTCTGCGCGAAACCCTCGGCAAGCTGGGCTGGACCCGCACGCTGATCATCGCCGGTCCGGAAGTCGACACCAACTTCGGCCTGGCCGCCCGCAACATCCCGATGGTCAACGTCCTGCCGAACGCCGGCCTGAACGTTTACGACATCCTGCGCGCGGACAAGCTGGTGCTGACCAAGGCGGCTGTTGAAGCCATCGAAGCCACCTATGCCGACTACAAGCCCTCGCGCAGCGAAGTGGCCCGGTCGCAAGCCGTGAAGGGAGCCGCGTAATGGCCGGCGCTCAACCCACCGCCAAACACTACGACACCATCCTGGCTCCGATCATCACGGAGAAGGCCACGATCCTGTCGGAGCAGAACAAGGTCGTCTTCCGCGTCGCGGGGACCTCGACCAAGGACGAGATCGCCGCTGCGGTCGAGAGCCTGTTCAAGGTCAACGTCCTGAAGGTCAACACCCTGGTCCAGAAGGGCAAGACCAAGCGCTTCCGCGGCATCATGGGCCGTCGGGTCGACATCAAAAAAGCGATCGTGACGCTGGCTGAAGGCCAGTCGATCGACGTCACCACGGGGCTCTGATCAGATGGCCTTGAAAACCTACAATCCGACATCGCCGGGCCGTCGCGCCCTGGTGCTGATCGACCGTTCGGAGCTGCATAAAGGCCGCCCCGAGAAGTCGCTGACCGAAGGCCTGACCAAGTCGGGCGGCCGGGGTGCCGGCGGTCGTATCGCCGTCCGCTTCCGCGGCGGTGGTGCCAAGACGCTGTACCGCAAGATCGACTTCAAGCGCCGGAAGTTCGCCACGGCGACCGTCGAGCGCCTGGAATACGATCCGAACCGGACCGCCTTCATCGCCCTCATCGTCTATGAGGACGGCGAAAAGGCCTACATCATCGCGCCGCAACGCCTGAAGGCGGGTGACTCGGTGGTCGCCGGCGAGAAGGTCGACGTGAAGCCGGGCAATGCGATGCCGCTGCGCTCGGTGCCGGTCGGCACGATCATCCACAACGTCGAAATGAAGCCGGGCAAGGGCGCCCAGCTGGCCCGCTCGGCCGGTGCCTACGCCCAGCTGGTCGGCCGCGATGCCGGCTATGCCCAGATCCGTCTGGGCTCGGGCGAGCTTCGCATGGTCCTGGACGGCTGCATGGCCACGGTGGGCGCGGTGTCGAACCCCGACCACATGAACCAGAACCTCGGCAAGGCCGGTCGCGTCCGTCACATGGGCTGGCGTCCGCACGTTCGCGGCGTTGCCATGAACCCGATCGACCACCCGCACGGTGGTGGTGAAGGCCGGACCTCTGGCGGTCGCACCCCGGTTACGCCGTGGGGCAAGGACACCAAGGGCACCCGCACCCGCAAGAACAAGGCGACGGACAAGTTCATCATCCGCACCCGCCACGTTAAGAAGGCTCGCTAAAGATGGCTCGCTCCTCCTGGAAAGGCCCGTTCGTCGACGGGTATCTGCTCAAGAAGGCCGACGCCGTTTCGACGTCGGGCCGCAAGGACGTGATCAAGACCTGGTCGCGCCGCTCCACCATCCTGCCGCAGTTTGTCGGCCTGACCTTCGGTGTCCACAACGGCCTCAAGCATGTGCCGGTGTCCGTCTCCGAGGAAATGGTCGGCATGAAGTTCGGCGAGTTCGCCCCGACCCGGAACTTCCCGGGCCACGCGGCGGACAAGAAGGCCAAAAGGAAGTAACTGATGGCCCAGACAAAAAACCCCCGTCGGGTCGCCCCGACCGAAGCGCGCGCCAAGCTGGTGAACGTCCGGATCAGCCCTCAGAAGCTGAACCTGGTCGCCCAGTCGATCCGCGGCCTGCCGGTGCAGAAGGCGCTGAACGAGCTGGAATTCAGCCGCAAGCGCATCGCCACCGACGTCCGCAAGGTGCTGTATTCGGCCGTTTCGAACGCCGAGAACAACCACAACCTCGACATCGACAACCTGGTCGTCGCCGAGGCCTTCGTGGGCAAGAACCTGGTGATGAAGCGTTTCGCGAGCCGTGCTCGTGGTCGCTCGTCGCGCATCCTGAAACCTTTCGCGGAGATCACCATCGTGGTCCGCGAAGCCGGTGAGGCCGCCTGATGGGTCAGAAAGTCAATCCGATCGGTCTGCGCCTCGGCGTCAACCGCACCTGGGACAGCCGCTGGTTCGCCCGCGGCCCGGAATACGCCCGGCTCCTGCACCAGGACCTCAAGCTGCGCACGTGGCTCAAGGAACGCCTGAACGCTGCCGGCGTGTCGCGCATCATCATCGAGCGCCCGCACAAGAAATGCCGCGTGACGATCTACGCAGCCCGTCCGGGTGTCGTGATCGGCAAGAAGGGCGCTGACATCGAGAAGCTCCGCAAGGACATCTCGGCGCGCACCGAGGGTGAGGTCCACCTGAACATCGTCGAAGTGCGCAAGCCCGAGACGGACGCCCAGCTGATCGCCGAGAACATCGCGCAGCAGCTGGAACGCCGGATCGCCTTCCGCCGCGCCATGAAGCGTTCGATGCAGTCGGCCATGCGTCTCGGCGCCAAGGGCGTTCGCATCAACGTGTCGGGCCGCCTCGGCGGCGCGGAAATCGCGCGGATGGAATGGTATCGCGAAGGCCGTGTGCCGCTGCACACCCTGCGCGCCGACATCGACTACGGCTTCATCCAGGCCAAGACGACCTACGGCATCATCGGTGTCAAAGTCTGGGTCTTCAAGGGTGAGGTGCTCGAGCACGATCCGATGGCCCAGGACAAGCGCTGGGCTGCCGAGGCTGCCGGTCCGTCGTCCAACGAAGGCCGTGAACGCGGCGGTCCCCGTGGTGATCGCGGTCCGCGCCGCGACCGGGCACGTGAGAGCTAAGTCATGCTGCAACCGAAGAAAACCAAATACCGCAAGGCCTTCAAGGGCCGCATTCACGGTGCTGCCAAGGGCGGCTTCTCGCTGAACTTCGGGTCCTATGGCCTGAAGACGGTGGAGCCGGAGCGCATCACGGCGCGTCAGATCGAGGCGGCTCGCCGCGCGATCACCCGCCAGATGAAGCGCCAGGGCCGTGTCTGGATCCGCGTTTTCCCCGACCTGCCCGTCACGGGCAAGCCGGCCGAGGTCCGCATGGGCAAGGGCAAGGGCGCTGTGGATCACTGGGCGGCGCGCTGCCACCCGGGCCGGATCCTGTTTGAAATCGACGGCGTGCCGGACGACATCGCCCGTGAGGCCCTGCGTCTCGGTGCCGCCAAGCTGCCGGTCCGTACGAAGGTGGTCACCCGCATCGACGCCGGTATCTCGAATGTGGAGCACGCAGGCGCATGACCAAGATCGCCGACCTCCGGGCACAGACGCCCGACCAGCTGTCTGACGAGCTGCTGAAGCTCAAGAAGGAACAGTTCAACCTGCGCTTCCAGGCCGCGACCGGCCAGATGGAGAAGACCCATCGCGTGTCGGAAGTGCGCAAGGACATCGCCCGCATTTCCACGCTCCTGCGTGCAAATCGCGCTGCGGTTTAAGGAAACGAAGATGCCGAAACGAGTTCTCGAAGGCGTGGTCGTCTCCGACAAGGGCGACAAGACGGTCGTCGTCGTCGTTCAACGCACGCTGCTGCACCCGGTCCTGAAAAAGATCGTGCGCCTGTCCAAGAAGTATCACGCTCATGACGAAGCCAACGCCCTCAAGGTGGGCGATCAGGCCCGCATCATCGAGTGCGCCCCCAAGTCCAAGCTGAAGCGCTGGGAAGTCCTGTCGGACTCCTCGGCCTCGGCTTCGTAATCAGAAAGATCTGATCCTATGATCCAGATGCAAACTAACCTGGAGGTAGCCGATAATTCGGGTGCTCGCCGGGTCATGTGCATCAAGGTGTTGGGCGGCTCCAAGCGCCGCTACGCCTCGGTGGGCGACACCATTGTCGCCTCGGTGAAGGAAGCGATTCCTCGCGGCCGCGTGAAGAAGGGCGACGTCGTGCGCGCCATCGTCGTGCGCACCGCCAAGGACATCATGCGCAAGGACGGCTCGGTCATCCGCTTCGACAAGTCGGCTGCCGTCATCGTCAACAAGCAGAACGAGCCGGTCGGCACCCGGATCTTCGGCCCGGTTCCCCGCGAACTGCGCGCCAAGAACCACATGAAGATCATCTCTCTGGCTCCGGAGGTCCTGTAGTCATGGCCGCCAAGATCAAGACCGGCGACAACGTCGTGGTGCTCACGGGCAAGGACAAGGGCCGCACCGGCAAGGTGACCAAGGTCCTGCCGACCACGAACCGCGTCATGGTGCAGGGGATCAATATGGTCCAGCGCCACACCCGCCCGACCCAGGCCGACCCCCAGGGCGGCATCAAGAACAAGGAAGCGTCGCTTCACCTGTCGAACGTCGCGATCGCCGACGCCAACGGCAAGCCGGCCCGCGTCGGCTTCCGCATGGAAGGTGACAAGAAGGTTCGCTTCGCCAAGACGACGGGAGACGTCATCTGATGGCCGAGACCAAATACACCCCGCGCCTCAAGGGCGAGTACAACGACCGCATCAAGGGCGTGCTGACCGAGAAGTTCGGCTACACCAACCCGATGCAGATGCCCAAGCTGGACAAGATCGTCCTCAACATGGGCATCGGTGAAGCCGTGGCCGACTCCAAGAAGGCCACCGCGGCCCTCAAGGACCTGGCCGCGATCGCCGGTCAGAAGCCCGTTGCCACCAAGGCCCGTAACTCCATCGCCGGCTTCAAGCTGCGTGAAGGCATGGTCATCGGTGCCAAGGTCACGCTGCGCGGCGACCAGATGTACGAGTTCCTCGACCGCCTGATCACGATCGCGCTGCCGCGCGTGAAGGATTTCCGCGGCCTGAAGCCGACCTCGTTCGACGGTCGCGGCAACTACGCCATGGGCCTCAAGGAACACATCGTGTTCCCCGAGATCAACTACGACCAGATCGACCAGATGTGGGGCATGGACATCATCGTCTGCACCACGGCCAGGACTGATGACGAAGCCCGCGCGCTTCTCACCGAGTTCAAGTTCCCGTTCGTGACGAACTGAGCGGGAAGGGAAAGAAACCATGGCTAAGAAAAGCGCCGTAAACCGCAACGAGATGGTCAAGGCCCTTGTCGCGAAATACGCCGACAAGCGGGCCGCTCTCAAGGCGACCGCCAACAATGAATCCCTGCCTCTCGAGGAGCGTTTCGAAGCGCGTCTCAAGTTGGCCAAGCTGCCGCGCAACTCGGCCGCCAACCGGATTCGCAACCGCTGCGAAGTGACGGGCCGTCCGCGGGCCTTCTATCGCAAGCTCAAGATGAGCCGTATCGCGCTTCGTGAACTCGGCAACCTGGGTCAGATCCCGGGTCTGACCAAGTCGAGCTGGTAAGGGGAGCGACAGACATGATGATCAACGATCCCCTGAGCGACATGATCGCTCGCATCCGGAACGCGCACATGCGCAAGCGTTCCAAGGTGCTCACCCCGGCCTCCCGCCTGCGCCAGCGCGTCCTCGACGTGCTGCAGGACGAAGGCTACATCCGCGGCTACGCCCTGGTTCAGAACCCCGGCGAGTTCCCGCAGTTCGAGATCGAGCTCAAGTATTTCGACGGCCAGCCGGTCATCGCCGAGATCGCCCGCGTGTCCAAGCCGGGCCGCCGCGTCTACTCCGCGATCTCCGACCTGAAGCCGATCAAGAACGGCCTCGGCATCTCGATCCTCTCCACGTCCAAGGGCGTCATGTCGGACACCGCGGCTCGCGAAGCCAAGGTGGGCGGCGAAGTCCTCTGCAGGGTCTACTAAGATGTCCCGTATCGGAAAACGCACCATTGAAGTGCCGAAGGGCGTGACCGTCACGCTCGACGGCCAGACGGTCTCGGTGAAGGGTCCCAAGGGCGAGCGCTCCTGGACTGTCGCCGACGAGATCGAGGTCACCCAGGCCGAAGACGGCCTGCACCTGGGGATCCGTGAGGACAACCAGCGCTCGCGGGCCATGTGGGGTCTGTCGCGGACCCTGGTCGACAACATGGTCGTCGGCGTCACCACCGGGTTTGAAAAGAGCCTGGACCTGGTCGGCGTAGGCTATCGTGCGGCGATGAAGGGCGATGCCCTGTCGCTGCAACTCGGCTTCTCCCACGAGGTCGACATCCAGCCGCCTGCCGGTGTCACCTTCGCGGTGCCCAAGCAGACGGAAATCAAGATCTCCGGTGCCGACAAACAGGCCGTGGGTCAGATCGCCGCCGTCATCCGCAAGCTGCGTCCGCCGGAGCCCTACAAGGGCAAGGGCGTCCGCTACACGGGCGAAAAGGTCCGGCGCAAGGAAGGCAAGAAGAAGTAGGTCATGGCTCTCTCTCTTCGACAACAAGCCCAGCGCCGCACCGAGCGCACTCGCCGTCGCCTGAAGGCTGTGGCCAACGGACGTCTGCGTCTGTCGGTGCACCGTTCGGACAAGAACATCTCGGCCCAGATCATCGACGACCTGAACGGCGTCACGATCGCTTCGGCCTCCTCGCTGGAAGGCGAGAAGGGCAAGAAGATCAAGGGTTCGGACGTCGCCGCCGCTGCCCTGATCGGCAAGCTGGTCGCCGAGCGCGCCATGGAGAAGGGCGTCAAGGACGTCGTCTTCGATCGCGGCGGCTATATCTATCACGGTCGGGTGAAGGCGCTGGCAGATGCCGCGCGTGAAGCCGGCCTGAATTTCTAAGGGACGCGACAGATGGCGCAAACACCCCAACGTGGCGGCGGCGGCAACGATCGCAATCGTCGTGACAACCGCAACGCTCCTGTCGAAGGTCCGGAATCGGACATCGTCGAAAAGCTGGTGCACATCAATCGCGTCGCGGCCACGGTCAAGGGCGGACGCAGGTTCTCCTTCGCAGCTCTGATGGTCGTCGGCGACGGCAAGGGCCGCGTCGGTTTCGGTCATGGCAAGGCGCGCGAAGTGCCGGAAGCCATCCGCAAGGCGACCGAGGAAGCCAAGAAGACCATGATCCGCGTTCCGCTTCGCGAGAACCGCACCCTGCACCACGACGGCAACGGCCGTTGGGGCGCCGGCAAGATCATGATGCGCGCTGCCCCTCCCGGGACCGGCGTCATCGCCGGCGGTCCGATGCGTGCCGTGCTCGAAACCCTCGGCGTCCAGGACGTCGTGGGCAAGTCGACCGGTTCCTCGAACCCCTACAACATGATCCGCGCCACGTTCGAGGCCCTCAAGGTCCAGTCGTCGCCCCGTCAGGTCGCGTCCAAGCGCGGCAAGAAGGTCGCCGATCTGATGGGTCGTCGCAATGACGGTGCCTCGGCTGTGGAAGCCGCGCCTGAAGCCCAGGAAGCCTGACTATGGCCAAGACCGAATCCAAAGCCACCGTCACCGTCCGTCAGACCGGCAGCCCGATCCGTCGCAAGTCGGACCAGCGCGCCACCCTGATGGGCCTGGGTCTCAACCGCATGGGCCGCGAGTCCACGCTGGAAGACACCCCCTCGGTCCGCGGCATGATCGCCAAGGTCGCGCACCTGACCGAGATCGTCGAGAAGTAGGGTTCTGAGGGTCGAGGGTCGGGGGTCGAGGGGCGAGGTCATCTGATCTTGCTTACGACCCTCGACCCCCGACCCTCGACCCTTTTGAGAAACAGCCGAGTCCGCTGACACAGCGGGCGCTAGCACCCGAAAGGATCAGGCACATGAAACTGAACGAGATTCGCGACAACGAAGGCGCCCACAAGAAGCGCATGCGCGTCGGCCGCGGCCCGGGCTCGGGCAAGGGCAAGACCGCCGGTCGCGGCGTCAAGGGTCAGAAGTCGCGTTCGGGCGTCGCCATCGGCGGCTTCGAAGGCGGCCAGATGCCGCTTTACATGCGGATGCCCAAGCGCGGCTTCAACAACGCCAATGCCCTGAAGCTGGCCGAAGTGAACCTGTGGCGTCTGCAGGACGCCGTCGACGCCGGCAAGATCGACATCAAGGGCGAGATCAAGGGCGACGCCCTGGTGGCCGCCGGTGTGATCCGTCGCGTCAAGGACGGCGTTCGCATCCTCGGCACCGGCGAGATCAAGGCCAAGCTGAACCTGGTCGTCTGGTCGGCCTCGGCCGGCGCCGTCAAGGCGATCGAGGCCGCCGGCGGCACGATCGTCCAGGAGCGTATTGCCGCAGAAGCCAAGGCCGCTGCCCGCATCGAGAAGCGCAACGCTGCCAAGGGCAAGGCCCCGCCGGCCAAGGCCCCGCGCGGCGACGCCAACAAGATCTCGGCCCGCACCACACGGACGGCCGCGAAGAAATAAGCTTGAAGGGCACCCTCGCTAAGCGGGTGCCCTTCGCCTATCTGGACGAAGGCGCGGGATTCACGTCCGATGCGCCGCGTTCTGACAAGTCGGGGTGACGAGACATGGCTTCGGCCGCCGAACAACTCGCAGCAAACATGAATATGGGCTCGTTCGCCAAGGCGACCGAGCTGCACAAACGTCTGCTGTTCACGATCATGGCGCTTCTGATCTATCGCATCGGCACCTATGTGCCGGTGCCCGGGATCAATTCCGAAGCCTTCCTGGCCTTCTTCCAGAACCCGGACAGCCAGCGCGGCGTGCTGGACATGGTCAACATGTTCTCCGGCGGTGCCGTTGAGCGGTTCGCGGTCTTCGCCCTGAACGTGATGCCCTACATCTCGGCGTCGATCATCGTCCAGCTGATGGGCGCCGTGTATCCGCCCTGGGAGAAGCTGAAGAAGGAAGGCGGCGAGAGCGGTCGCAAACAGCTGAACCAGTACACCCGCTATCTGACCGTGGTGCTGGCCTTGTTCCAGTCGACCGGCATTGCCTTCGGCCTGAATGCCCAGCCCAATCTGATCGACCAGCCCGGCCTGTTCTTCATCGTCTCGACGATCACCGTCCTGACCGGCGGCACCATGTTCCTGATGTGGCTCGGTGAGCAGGTGACGGCGCGGGGCGTCGGCAACGGCATCTCCCTGATCATCTTCGCCGGGATCGTGGCGGTCCTGCCGGGCACTGTGGCCCGCATGTTCGGCCTCGCCCAGCAGGGTCAGATCTCGGCCTTCACCCTGCTGTTCTTCGCCGCCATGTCGATCGCCGTGGTGATCTTCATCGTCTTCATGGAGCGGGCCCAGCGCCGGCTGCTGATCCAGTATCCCAAGCGCCAGGAAGGCAACCGGATGGCGGGTGGTGAACGCTCGTTCCTGCCGCTGAAGGTCAACACCGCCGGCGTGATCCCGCCGATCTTCGCCTCGTCGCTGCTGATGCTGCCGACCACGGTCGCCCAGATGACGGCCAATGCGGACCTGCCCGCGTGGATGGGCTGGCTGCCGCTGGTCACCGCCCAGATGCAACACGGCCAGCCCGTGTTCATGGTGCTGTACGGCGCGCTGATCATCTTCTTCTGCTTCTTCTACACCTCGATCACCTTCAATCCGGAGGACACGGCCGAGAACCTGCGCAAATACGGCGGCTTCCTGCCGGGCATTCGTCCGGGCAAGCGGACGGCCGAGTATCTGGACTATGTCCTCACGCGCCTGACCGTGATCGGGGCGGCCTACATCACGGCGGTCTGCCTGTTGCCCGAGCTGATGATGGCCAACTCCGGCATGGGCGCGGCGGTCATCGGGGGCACCTCAATCCTGATCGTGGTGTCGGTGACCATGGACACCGTCGCCCAGATCCAGTCCCAGCTGCTGGCCCACCAGTACGAAGGCCTGATCAAGAAGGCCAAATTGCGTGGTCGGGGCCGGACAGCCGGCAAGGGCGTCACCGCCCCCGCACGGCGATAGAGCCGGTCGGAGGGGCGCGATGAACCTGATCCTGTTCGGACCGCCTGCGGCGGGCAAGGGTACCCAGGCCAAGAGGCTGGTCGAGACCCGCGGCATGGTGCAGCTGTCGACCGGTGACATGCTGCGCGAGGCGATCGCTTCGGGTTCCGAACTGGGCCGGGAGTGTCAGGCGATCATGTCGCGCGGCGATCTGGTGTCTGACGCCATCGTCATCGCCCTGATCGAGGCCCGGCTCAAGGAAGCCGGGGACGCCGGCGGCGCGATCTTCGACGGCTTCCCGCGTACTGTGGCCCAGGCCTTGGCCCTCGATGCCATGCTGGCCAAGCTCGGCAAGCAGATCGACCATGTCATCCGCCTGAAGGTCGATGATATCGCCCTTCTGGACCGCGTCGCCGTCCGTTTCGCCGACCAGGGCCGACCGGACGACAATCCGGACAGTTTCAAGGTCCGGCTGGACGCCTACAACCGCAACACCGCGCCGCTTCTGCCCTATTATGCGGACAAGGGTTTGCTGAGCGAGATCGATGGCATGGGCCCCATCGCGACCGTCGCCGCGGCTATCGACACTGTGCTGGACGGCTCCGCCGCCTGAGCCTGAAAGGGCCGGTTCCTTGTCCCGCGCGGCTGCCCGTGCGTGATAGGATCCCCCGGTGAAGTCTGAAGCCCCACTGCTGAACAGGGACCGGCTGCGCAAGCTGGGTGTCGTCCTCGGCGTCAGCGCCGCGCATCTGGCTGTCTTCAGTGTCATGGGGCGCATCGAGGAGCCGGCCCGGCTGCCGGTGCCGGCGTCCCCGATCCAGGTCTTCCTGTTCCGCCCACCGCCCCCGCCGTCGCCGCCGTCCGTCAAGGCTGCGCGCCTTCCGGGCGGCTCTGCCGCGGCGGCACCCTCGCGGATCCATCTTCCGCCTATGCCGGCCGACAGGCTGCCGGAACTGCCCGCGCCGCCGGTCCAGGCACCCGAGCCTGTCCTGGTCGTAGGACAGGCGCCGGTCGCAGGCCCGATCCCGGCGATGGGGCAGGGGGGTGCAGGGGTCGGAACCGGCACGGGCGACGGCAACGGCCCCGGATCCGGCGGGATCGGACCCATGATCCTGCGTCCCGCCACCTCGGCCGAGATCGCGTCGGTCGCCCCGCCACCGGTTCGGGGCATGCGCCGTCCGGCGGGCCGGGTCGTGGTCAACTGCGTCATTCGCACCGACCAGCGTCTCGACGACTGCCGGATCGTCGAGGAAAGCCCTCGCGGTTTCGGGTTCGGCGAGCAGGCGCTGAGAGCCACCGCCTTCTTCCGCTTTCGCCCGCCCATGACCGCCGCCGGTCGGCCGGTCGAGGGCCAGCGGGTCACCACCTTCGTCAGCATGGGCGGCCGCGACGGGCGCTGAGTCCGGGGCTGCGGGGGGTAACCCGTTGACGAGCCATGAATCCCCTGTATAAGGCCCGCTTCCGCGAAGGACGTCGGCGCTCCTGGTCTGTTGACCGGAGCGTTTGTTGCGTCCGTCAACGCGTATCTGGAGAGCTTCGTGGCCCGTATCGCTGGTGTCAACATCCCGACCAACAAGCGCGTAGAGATCGCGCTGCAGTACATCCATGGCATCGGCGCCCACGCCGCCAAGGAAATCACCGCCAAGGTGGGCATTGAGTCCGCCCGCCGGGTGAACCAGCTGACCGACGCTGAAGTGCTGCAGATCCGCGAGACGATCGACCGCGATCACACCGTCGAGGGCGACCTCCGCCGCGAGACGTCCATGAACATCAAGCGTCTCATGGACCTGGCCTGCTATCGCGGCCTGCGTCACCGCAAGGGCCTGCCGGTCCGCGGCCAGCGCACCCATACCAACGCCCGCACCCGCAAGGGTCCCGCCAAGCCGATCGCCGGCAAGAAGAAGTAAGACAGACACATGGCCAAGGAACCGGGTCGCGTAAAGAAGCGCGAGCGCAAGAACATCACCTCGGGCGTCGCCCACGTGAATGCGTCCTTCAACAACACCATGATCACGATCACCGATGCCCAGGGCAACGCGATTTCGTGGTCGTCGGCCGGACACATGGGCTTCAAGGGTTCGCGCAAATCGACCCCCTACGCCGCCCAGATGGCTGCCGAAGACGCGGGCAAGAAGGCCCAGGAACACGGCGTCAAGACGCTGGAAGTCAACGTCTCGGGTCCCGGCTCCGGGCGTGAGTCGGCCCTGCGCGCCCTGCAGGCGGTCGGCCTGACCATCACCACCATCCGCGACGTCACGCCGATGCCGCACAACGGTTGCCGTCCGCCCAAGCGCCGCCGCGTCTAAGCCTGCTTCGACCGACTATCTAACTCCGCCCGTGTCCTGCCGCCCCTGACGAGGAGCGAGGGACCGGCGCTCCGTTTTCGAGGGACACACATGATCGAACGTAACTGGCAAGAGCTGATCCGTCCCGAGAAGCCGCAGATCGAGGCGAGCTCCGACCCGCAGCGCAAGGCGCGCCTGGTTGCAGAGCCCCTGGAACGCGGCTTCGGCGTGACGCTCGGCAATGCCCTGCGCCGCGTGCTCCTGTCGTCGCTGCAAGGCGCCGCCGTGACCGCGATCCAGATCGACGGTGTCGTGCACGAATTCTCCTCGCTGGAAGGCGTGCGGGAAGACGTCGTCGACATCGTGCTGAACATCAAGCAACTGGCGCTGCGCATGCACGCCGAAGGCCCCAAGCGCATGACCCTGCGCGCCACGGGCCCCGGGCCCGTGACCGCCGGCCAGATCGACGTCCCGGCGGACATCGAGGTGCTGAACCCCGACCACGTGATCTGCACGCTCGACGAGGGTGCCTCGGTGCGCATGGAACTGACCGTCCAGAACGGCAAGGGCTATGTCGCCTCCGAACTGAACCGTCCGGAAGACGCCCCGATCGGCCTGATCGCCGTCGACGCCCTGTATTCGCCGGTCAAGCGCGTCGCCTATCGCGTCGAGCCGACCCGTCAGGGCCAGTCGCTGGACTATGACAAGCTGATCCTCGAGGTCGAGACGAACGGCGCGGTCTCGCCGGTGGACGCCGTGGCCTATGCCTCGCGCATCCTCCAGGACCAGCTGCAGATCTTCATCACCTTCGACGAGCCCAAGAAGGCCGTGGAAGCTGTCGACGGCAAGCCGGACCTGCCCTTCAACCCGGCCCTGCTGAAGAAGGTGGACGAGCTGGAACTGTCGGTGCGTTCGGCCAACTGCCTGAAGAACGACAACATCGTCTACATCGGCGACCTGATCCAGAAGACCGAGGGCGAGATGCTTCGCACCCCGAACTTCGGCCGCAAGTCGTTGAACGAGATCAAGGAAGTACTCGCGACGATGGGCCTCTCGCTCGGCATGGATGTGCCGAACTGGCCGCCCGAGAATATCGAAGACCTGGCCAAGAAGTTCGACGACCAGATCTAGTTTCAACCCTCCGCCCCAAGCCTTCGAGGCTGACGGAGCGGTTAGAATGTGAGAACCCCAGGTCCGGTCCACCGGAAACCAGGGTGAGTAGGAGAGACCCCGATGCGCCACGGCGCCGCCTATCGCAAGCTCGGTCGTACGAGCGCACACCGGACCGCCATGTTCGCCAACATGGCCGCGTCGCTGATCAAGCATGAGCAGATCACGACCACGCTTCCCAAGGCGAAGGAACTGCGTCCCTTCGTCGAGAAGCTGGTCACGCTCGCCAAGAAGGGCGACCTGCATGCACGCCGTCAGGCCATCAGCCACGTCCGTGACGTGCCGCAGGTGGGCAAGCTGTTCGAGACGATCGGCCCGCGCTACGCCGACCGCAACGGCGGCTACATCCGCATCATGAAGGCCGGCTACCGTCATGGCGACAATGCCGCCATGGCCGTGATCGAGTTCGTCGATCGCGACACCGCCGCCAAGGGCCTGGACTCGGGTCCGGTCTATGCCGTCGAGGGCGACGACGAAGCGTAAGCACGCTTCCCGTCCGGGGCTTGAGAAAAGGGCGGCTGGTGCGAACCGGTCGCCCTTTTTCATTGTCCGGCGGTCACCAGATAAGGTTCAGGGAGGACCCATGCCCACAGCCGCCCATGTATCCATCCAGCCGTACGGCCCCGACCACGCCGCCGCATGGCGGTCGCTGAACGAGGACTGGCTGCGCGCCGGCGGCTATGCGCTCGAGGCGAAGGACCAGCTGGTCCTCAGCGACCCGCAGGGCGTCATCCTCGACCGGGGCGGCCACATCTTCATCGCCGAACGTGACGGGGAAGCCGTCGGCTGCTGTTCGGTAATGATCATGGCCGACGGCGGCTTTGAGGTCGGCAAGATGGCGGTGACCGGCAGCGCGCGGGGCCTCAACCTCGGCTGGCGACTGCTGGAGGCCTGCGAGGCGGCGGCACGGGCGGCAGGGGCGTCGCGCCTGTATCTGGAAACCAATGCGGCCCAGACCCACGCCATCGCCCTCTACCGCCGTTTCGGCTTTGTCGACCTGCCGGCCCAGCCGACGCCCTATGCCCGCTGCAACGTCTGGATGGGAAAGCCGCTCTGACGGCTACTCCTTCGACAGATCCTGCTTCCGGAACCAGGCCAGGGCGCCGGCCAGGGGGACCAGGGTCCACAGGCCGAGGCTGACCCAGGCCTTCGGCAACAGGCCATCCGGCAGGGCTGCAGCGCGCACCCCTCCTGCGATCGCCGCCTGGATCGCATCGGTCGCGGCACCCGGATTGACCAGCACCGACAGCCAGGCGTCAGGCATGAGGCCCATTGGCCCGAGCATCTGGGGCGAGAAGAACTGGGCGATGCCGAACACCAGCGGCACGAACAGCGCCGCCAGCAGCGAGCGGGTGACCACCGCCGCCAGCATGCCCATCATGGCGAACTGCAGGATGCGCAGCCATGACAGGCCCGCGAAGCCGAGGAACTGGCCGGCCATCGCTCCGGTCAGGGAGAAGGTCAGGCTCCGTTCGAACACCGCCGCCTTGATCAGGTTCTCGATCACGCTGGCCGCCAGCATGAAACCCATGGCGGTCAGGGCCAGCACGGCCAAGACGGCCAGCTTGGCCAGCAGCAGGTTGATCCGGCTGTTGCGCGCCGTGATCAGCCGCCAGGTCTCCCAGCGATAGTCGCCGGCATAGAGGGTCGCCGCCCCGATCAGGACGAACAGCAGCACCAGCGGATTGGCCAGATTGCCGGCCGCCGAGACCATGGCATCGGCCATGTCCAGCGTCCCGCCCGCCAGGGCCGCCTTGAGCTCTTCGGGCATCTTCTCGTCGCCCAGAATCTTGGTCTCGCTGCCCTTGAGCACGAAACTGGTCAGGGCTCCGATCGCCACCGAGAGGATCGGCACAAAGGCCAGGCTCCAGAACAGGGCGGTCCTGTTCCTCGACAGGCGGAAGCCTTCGGCGCGGACGGCGTCAACCAGCATGGATCGTCTCCGGCGCCTGCACGGCCCCCGTCTCGGTGAAGAAGATGGCCTCGAGGTCGGTCCCGACCCAGCGGGCCTCGCTGATCTCGACCCCGGCCTCGACCAGGGCGCGGATCAGGGCCGGCCCCTCCGCGCGGGGAATGTCGGCCAGAACGGCCTCGCCATCGCGGGTGCCCTTTGTGCCCAGCACGGTCAGCACCTTGTCGACCGGCCCGGCCGACAGGCGCAGGCGCTCGCCGACCGCCGTCAGTTCGCTGACCGCGCCTTCACGCACCAGCCTGCCCTTGTTCAGGATGGCCACCCGGTCGCAGACACGCTGGACTTCCAGCAACTGGTGGCTGGCCAGGATCACGGTCATTCCGTCGTCATGGGCGAGGCTGCGGATCAGGGCGCGCATCTCCTGGATGCCGGGAGGATCCATGCCGCTGGTCGGTTCATCCAGAATGATCAGCTCGGGCTTGCTGATCAGGGCGGCGGCAACGCCGAGGCGCTGCATCATGCCGACCGAGAAGCCCCGCACCTTGCGGTCCGCCGCCTCGGACAGCCCGACCCGCTCCAGCCAGTGAGGAATGTCCGCCGTCCCGCCGACGCCGTGCTCCAGCGCCAGCCACTGCAGCACCTGCCGGGCGGTCAGATAGGGGGGATAGCGCGGGGTCTCGATCATCGAGCCCGTCAGGCGCATGTGGGCGATATCGCCGACCGGCCCGTTCATGATGGTCGCCGTCCCGTCCGTCGGCCGGATCAGGCCCAGCAGGATGCGAAAAAGGGTCGACTTGCCGGCCCCGTTGGGCCCCAGCACGCCATAGACCCCGCCTCGCGGGATCGAGAGATCCAGGCCGTCGAGGGCCCTGACGGTTCCGTAGGTCTTGGTCAGACCCCTGGTTTCGATCACAGCTGTCATGGACGCAGCTTGGAGCGGCCTAAAAGCTGAGGCAAGCCGTTGCAGGCATGTCGCGGATTAAGGTTAGGCAATGAAGACCCCCCTGCCGGAGACCTGCTCATGATTATCCGTCCGCTTGCCGCAATGTTGGCCTCCCTGGTGATGGCGCTCGGGGCTTCGGCGGTTGAGGCGCAGCAGCGTCCCGTCATCCTTATCGGTATCGACGGCTTTCGCGCCGATTATCTGGATCGGGGCGTGACGCCGACCCTGTCAGGCCTGGCCGCCGAGGGCGTGCGGGCGGACGGCGGCATGAAGCCCTCCTTCCCATCGGTGACCTTTCCGAACTTCTATACCCTGGTGACCGGCCTGCATCCGGATAACCATGGGCTGGTTTACAATACGATGCGTGATCCGGGTCTGCCGGACCGGACCTTTACCCTGCGCGACCGTGCCGAGGTCATGGACGGGGTCTGGTATGCCGACGGTGAGCCCATCTGGGTCACCGCCGAGAAGGCGGGCCTGCGCACCGCGACCATGTTCTGGCCGGGGTCCGAGGCCCGGATCAACGGCGTGCGGCCGAGCTACTGGCTGCCGTTCGAACAGACGGTGCCGTCGCTTGCGCGGGTCAATATCCTGCTCGGCTGGCTCACCCTGCCGGTCGAGGAGCGACCCCGGCTGGCGACCCTGTATTTCGACATCGTCGACACAGCCGGCCACCGTTACGGCCCCGGCACGCCCGAGACGGATTCGGCGCTGAACGAGGTCGATACGGCCGTTGCAGCGCTTCTGGCCGGCCTTGAGGCGCGCGGAATCGAGGCCGATCTGGTCATCGTGGCCGACCATGGCATGGCCGCCGTCTCGGGCGAACGCCTCGTCTTTCTGGACGACGACATCGACGTATCCGCCGTCCAGATCACCAGCGATGGCCCGGTTGCCACCCTCGACCCGCTGCCGGGACGCGAAGCTGACGTCGAAGCCGGACTTCTGGGCCGGCATGAGCATATGGAGTGCTGGCGCAAGGGCGATATGCCTGCGCGACTGGCCTACGGCCGCCATCCCCGTGTGCCCGCGCTCGTCTGCCTGGCCGAGACGGGCTGGATGATCGGGACGCGCGCCCGCACCGATCCGGCCCGGATAAGGGGCGGTGCCCACGGCTATGACAACGCTGCGCCTGAGATGCGCGCCCTGTTCATCGGCCACGGCCCCGCCTTCGCCCGGGGCGTGGTCGTGCCGGACATGGACAGTGTGGATGTGCAGCCGCTGCTGGGCCGGCTGCTGGGCCTGGCTGTCCCCCCGGGCGACGGTCGGGCGGGAGACACTGCAGCGGTCGTCCGCGACTAGTCGGCGTTGTCGCTGACGGCCATACCGAAGACGATCAGCTCACCGTCGGGAGCCAGGACCAGCAGTTCGCGCTGGCCATAGGGTTTGTCGGCCGGGCCATGCACATCGCCCGGCGGCAGGGTGTCGAGCTTTGGCTTCAGCTCTGCGTAAAGGGCGTCCACGTCCCGAACGTCGATATAGTAGGCGAACCGCCGGCGGCCCGCCGCAGTCGAACCCTCTTCGGCTTCCAGCAGCCGGAAGCCGACCGTTTCCCGGTGGATGTAGGCATAGCCGTCCTGGCGGAACGGCACCGTAAAGCCGAGAACGTCGGTGAAGAACTCCAGCGCCTTCTGCAGATCGGGGACATGCAGGAAGGGCGTCACCTGTTCGAACTGGGTCATGGGGGCCTCCGTCCCCAACCTGCCATGGGGCTGACGCCAACGCACCTGTCCGCTAGAAGGCCCTCCCGCCCGGAACGCCCCATGTCTGTCCTGTCCCGTCTCCGCACCCAACGCGCCGCCCTTGCCTTCATCTTCGTGACGGCGGTGCTCGATATTGTGGCGATGGGGATCATCATTCCGGTGCTGCCGGTCCTGATCGAGGATTTCGTCGGCTCCAACGCCCGCGCGGGCATCATCAACGGTGTTTTCGTGGCCCTGTGGGCGGGGATGCAGTTCCTCTGTTCCCCCATCATCGGCTCGCTCTCGGACCAGTACGGCCGCCGGCCGGTAATCCTGATCAGCTGTGCCGGCCTGTCGCTCGACTATATGTTGATGGCCCTGGCACCCGACCTGTGGTGGCTGGCGCTGGGGCGGATCATCGCCGGCATCACCTCGTCCAGCTTCACCACCGTCTATGCCTATATGGCCGACATCACCGCCCCGGAGAAACGCGCCCGCGCCTTTGGCCTGATCGGCGCAGCCTTTTCCGCCGGTTTCGTGCTGGGGCCCTTGCTGGGTGGGGTCCTCGGCGAGTTCGGCCCGCGCGTGCCCTTCTGGGTCGCGGCAGCCCTGTCGGCGGTGGCCTTCTTCTACGGCCTGCTGGTCCTGCCCGAGAGCCTGCCGGTCGAAAAGCGGATGGCGTTCAGCTGGAAGCGCGCCAACCCGGTCGGGGCCCTGATCCTCCTCAGGCGGAATACGGAGCTCGCCGGCCTCTCGGTCGTGAACTTCCTTCTCTATTTCGCCCACCACCTCTTCACCGCCGTGTTCGTTCTGTATGCCGCCTATCGCTACAGCTGGGGGCCGAAGGAAGTCGGCCTGCTGCTGGCCCTGGTCGGGGTGCTGGACATGCTGG
>Ga0114980_10000870_pt1 | contig 21551 bp, 21 predicted proteins | sample S_140806_EF_Meta_FD_87018 | JGI IMG/M metagenome (GOLD analysis project Ga0114980, IMG submission 87018) | Freshwater microbial communities from Lake Simoncouche, Canada to study carbon cycling - S_140806_EF_MetaG | ecosystem: Environmental > Aquatic > Freshwater > Lake | place: Lake...
CCCAAAATCGCTTTAAAAAGTAATTGAATTTCATTCCTACGAATATACGGATTCAGTAGGTTTAAGACCACACCAAAAAGTTAAATTAAACCTGACTTTCGAGCTCTTCCCAATATTCAACTGCGCGGCGCGTATGAGGAATAACGATGGTTCCACCCACAATATTTGCTACAGCGAAAGTTTCGAAGATCTCTTCTTTTGACACGCCGCACTCATAGCACTTACCTAAGTGATATTTGATACAATCGTCGCAACGAAGTACCATAGAAGCCACCAAACCGAGAAGCTCCTTTGTCTTCACGGGTAATGCACCTTCCTGATACGTATTCGTATCCAAGTTGAAGAGACGCTTGAGGACGAGATTGTCAGCAGACAAAATCTTGTCATTCATTTTCTCGCGATAGTCATTGAATTCCTTAACCTGTGACATGAATGTGTTATTTAGGAATGAATCAAACTAAGTGAGCATTATGCAGAGTCACGCTTTTGAGTACGAGCCACAACAATGATACTTGCTTCGAACAATATCCAAAGCGGAACCGCCACAAGTGCTTGAGTAAACACATCAGTTGTTGGAGTAATCACCGCAGAAACGATAAGAATTACAACAATGGCATGCTTACGATACTTGCGCAAGAATGTAGCAGTAATAATACCAAACCGCGCTAAGAAATACATGATAATCGGCAATTCGAAAACGAGTCCCAACAGCAGCACCAAAGTGGTGACCACAGAAATATATGAGTCAATTGCAAAGTCGTTATCGATACTTGGATCCACTTGATAGTTACCCAGGAAGTAAATGGCCATTGGAGCAACGATCCAATACGCGAAAGCAACACCCAAAAGAAATAGAACAGACGCGTAGAAAATAAATCCGCGCGCCGCCTTAATTTCCTTCGGTTGAAGTGCGGGACGAACAAACTTCCATAGCTCCCAGAGTAAATAAGGGAAGCCGATAATTAAACCAGCGACAAATGCCGCCCACATGTGTAGCGTGAACTGTCCTGTAACATCTGTGTTCTGAAACGTAAAGTTGAATTTCGTAAAACATAAGGCATCACCCATACCCCAACTTTCGGAAATACCACAGAGGAAAGTATAGGTCGAAAAATCGGCTTTTGTAGGGCCTAGAACAATTTTACCAAACAGAATTTCGGGAAAACTGAATGCCACTCCTGCGAGGATGAGAATCACAATAACCGAACGTACCAAATGCCAACGAAGCGCTTCAATGTGCTTCATGAAAGACATTTCGCCCTGCTTCTTTTCTTCGGTCTTTGAGAATAGCCCCATGAGGACGCAAAGATACAATCTGAAACGCAGAATGAACACCTTAATCGGCTACAGATTTTGTATAGTTTTCTTAGCTTCGCAGTGCTATGGCCAAACCTGTAGAATCAGAACTTTCAACAACTCCAAAGAATTTTGCCTCTTCACTTAAGCAGAAAGGTTTTACGTGGCTTTTCTTAGTTACGGCCGCTGTATTACTTACTCTGGTTAGCTGGGCTTATGCGAATCATTTCGACAATGAATTCGAATTTGATGATGACCATACAATTGTTAAAAACAGTTCGCTTGACACCTTGAACATCGGTAGTTTCATGACTGACGTGCGGACGTATAGTACGTTGCCTGCTAACCAATCGTGGCGTCCCGGAATTACAATTCTCAACTCGATTGATACCATTCGCGGAGGACGCGTTCCGGTTGTGGAAAAGTTCCATCAACACATTTTCGCATCTTATATTGCTCTTGGCATACTTCTGTTCTTCTTCTTTCTGCATTTTCTCAAATTGTGTTTCCCGAGCAATGCCTGGAATCATTGGGTAGCGTTGTTGTCAACGGGTTTTTTCTGGGTTCACACCGCCAACGCTGAAACAATCAACTACATCATTGCGCGTTCAGATTCACAATCTACGTTGATGATCATTCTTGCTTTCGTGATGTATTTCTACTGGGAAGTTGCCAGAAAATATTTGTTGTTTTTGATTCCGGTAGCAGCGGGATTCCTGATCAAGGAAGTAACAATTATGGTTGCACCATTGTTGGTTGTTTTCCTGTGGTTGTTCGGAAAAGAGTATCCGAACAGAAAATCAAATCTGATTGCAATTGTTCTGGCATTTGTAGTTGGCGGAGTGATGTATTACATCTCGAGAAAAATGACGCTCGAAACATGGACTTCCGGTGGTGGGAATTGGTTTCTGTATTTATGCACTGAATTATTCGTCATGATTCATTACGTTTTCACATTCATCCTGCCAGTGAATCTGAGTGCTGATACAGATTGGTCTTATGTAAACTATGCGTACGACACACGCGTATTCGCTGGAGCTGCATTCGTTGCTGTTATGATCTACTTTGCGTATCGTTTTTCCAAGAAACAAGAAACCAAAATGGCCTCGTTTGGTATCATGTGGTTCTTCATCACTCTAGCTCCAACAAGTTCTGTTATTCCCTTCTCAGAAGTGATGAATGATCATAGGATATTCCTCCCATTTATTGGATTGATTATGGTTGTGGCGAATGGTGCCGTTCTCTTGATTCGAAAGTTTGAACTATCACCAAATAGTAGCCGAGTGAAATGGGCTGTTGTAGCATGCACCGCTATTCTGTTGCTTGCACATACAATTGGAACACGCGAAAGATGTGAAGTCTGGGACAACGGTGAGTCATTGTGGAAAGATGTAACAGTAAAAAGCCCGAAAAACGGAAGAGGTTGGATGAACTACGGATTGGCTCTGATGGCGCGCAATAGCATGGACAGTGCGATTATCATATTCAACAAAACACTAGGATTGAATCCCAATTACTCCTATGGTAACATTAATATGGCAATAGCACAATCTAGCGTTGGTAAGCCAATAGAAGCAGAACGTTATTTCAAGTATGCACTAGCGCTGGACAGCATTAATCCGGAGTGTTATTACTACTACGCTGATTTTTTAAATAAGCAAGGACGTTATGAAGAAGCATTAACTCTTTTGCAAATGGGGCACGAGCGCAGTCCTGGTCATGGCGGAATCAATCAGATGCTTGCTGTGTTTGGCGGAAATAATTTCAAGACACCTTTGGAAGCAGCAATTCTTGAAACCAAAAATAATCCGACCCCAGAAACTTTTGTTAACCTGAGTTTGCTTTACTACCAGTCAAAAGAATACAACAAGAGTGCTCAAGCAGCAGAACAAGCTGCAGCCATTAAGTCAGACTATGTACTTGCATGGAACAACATCTGTGCTGCGTACAATATGATTGGCGAATTTGAAAAAGCGGCTGTCGCGGGCAGAAAAGCCGTAGAGCTATCACCTAAAGAACAGCTCTATCAGAACAACCTTGCTACAGCGGAAAATCAGAACAAATACTTCCAAACGCTTACAGCATCAACCGTTGCTAATCCTACCTACGAAAATTGGATCAACTTAAGTTTAGCATGGTACAATGCAGGCAATTTTACGAAGAGCAAAGAAGCTGCAGAAGAAGCTGTGAAGATAAATCCAAAAGATCCCATCGGATGGAATAACGTTTGTGCTGCATGTAATCAATTGGGAGATTACCAACGCGGAATTGAAGCAGGTTCAGAGGCGGTTAAACTTAATCCTCAGTGGGAAATCGCCAATAACAATCTGAAAGAAGCCCTACGCATTCAGAAGCAATCTTCAGGAAAGTAAAATTGTACTAGTGAGACTCACGCTTTGGAGCCTTCTCTGAATTAGTAGCAGGAAGTGGTCTGAACTTCTTTAGATTCCACGTAAATGTGAGCATGAAATATTGCTGGAGCACTTGTGTTCGCACATCCTCGAGATACGTTTCGCTGATTGTTCTGGATAAGCTATTGTTCTGACCAAGAATGTCGAATGCGGTAATCCTGAATTCGCACTGATTCCTAGGTGCAAATTTGTATGCCACAGAAGCATTCAAAAGGATAAAATCTTGATTGAAGCCAGTTCCTAAACCGCGATAACTAGAATAGTTAAAATCAGTGTTAAACACAAATGATTTACCAAGCAAAAAATTCAGTTTCGCAGAGGGAGTATGATAATAATAACTTGAATTCGCTGCTGTTGTAGTAGAGTTCATAGCGTTGACATAAGTGGCCGTCCACCCAAGCGTAAAATCAACTCGCTCACTAACATTACTGGTTACTGCAAGGCCTCCGCTTACTGTGTGAGAAATAGAAATGTTCTTGATTCCATTAATCAATCCAGGTGAAGAAATAAATCCATACGACCAGTTAACGTTGAAATTACTCTTCAACTTTTTGAATGGAACACTATACGCTCCAAAATGGGTGATGGTATAGTAACCGTCTAGGTTAACTGGACGCGTGAATTGCGCACCTCTTCCAATTTGAACTCCACTAGGCAAAACAGTATCCGCGGAGGCGATCAAAAGTGATGAGCCCATATAATCAGTCGTTACTGTACCACTCAGAAAAACAAAAAGGCTAGCAGCGTTATCCGGATTGGTATGCGAATATCTTCGAACAAAGTGTGTGAATAACTCTGATCCAGCTGAGAGTTTCCAGCTGATAAGGACAGTGGATTAGTATTGTCTACAACATCCTGCAGTTGCGAAATCGTTGGAATACCCGTTGATGTTCTATAATTCAAACGTAAAGAGTGTTCCTTTCCTTTTTTCCATTGTATAGAAGCGTTGGGAAGGAGATTTAGGTACGACGCAGTAGTGATCAAACTATCTGGGTAAAAACTTTCACCAGTCAGTTCAGTTTGCATACCATCCAATCCAAAAGTAATCGTCGTCGATTTCGAAACCATTCGGTAGTTGACACCTACTTTTTGCGCAAGAACATAGTTGTCGAAATTACTACTAACCGTTGTGTCAATTATTGTAAAATCGGCAGCGGTAGAATCATAATTCAATGTTTGTTTATTTGAAGTATTCCAAGAATAGGATGGTGCGTACGAGAAAGATACGATTCCCGTCTCACCTAATTTCTCTGTCCATGCTAATGTAGGTGCAATGCTCCATGAGTTACCTACCAAAGCTGAATTCTGATTGATAATTTGTGACGAATCAACAATGTCATACCACTTATTTCGTGAAAACAATGCACCAGTTCCGATTCTGTCGGTATAATTCCCATTCAACTCCATGGTAAATGTTCGACCAGGCTTTTTAAATCGATGTTTGTAATTAAGTGCGCCACTCAAATTCCAAGATGTATTCAGAGAGGAGTTGATACTATTGGCGCTATTCAGCGAGTCTAGCTCGCTAAAATTCGCAGACACTGCAGAACTTCCGTAATCAGTATACTGGTAACTAAATCGCGGAGCAAAGGTGAAACTATTTACAGAATCTGGATTGTACTCGAAACGCAAATTTGCGCGGTGACCTAAATTTTGGGTCTGCGTTGCACTGTATTGCCTGTATAAATTTCCGAGTGCCGATCCGTAATAAGTTCTCTCCGTTGCCGAACTATTCTCAGTATTACTCATGTTATACAAATAACCTGCACTGAGTTGAAGTTTAGAACCCCACTTATTAACGTAATTTAATCCCAATGAATTGCTAGCAGTAATACCGTTCGGTTTGCTAATCAAGAAATTGTTGTCGCTACCTCCTCCGCGACCATAACCTCCGCGACCACCGCCCATTCCCCCTTGACCGCCACGAGAAGCACCAGAAGAAATTCCACTTAAATCTTGTGAAGCAAAATTGACTTGATTAATATTATTAAAATTCCCAAGCAAAGTAACCTTCTGCTGTCCGCGAAAATCGTTGATAGCAAAACCCGCTTGATATCTATTATCCGTTCCGTATCCAGCATAAATTCTACCGAAAGTCGCATTCGAATATTGGTTCTTGGTTACAATATTCATGGTCTTTTTGGTGTTGCCATCATCAACACCAGAGAAAAGCGCCTGATCACTTTTCTGATCAAAGACTTGCACTTTATCAACCATATCAGCAGGCATGTTCTTTAACACAGACGAGGCATCATCACCAAAATATTCCTTTCCATCAACGAGTACCTTTTGCACAGTTTCACCTTGCGCTTTCACTTCGCCATTCATCACAGATATTCCAGGCATTTTAGCAACCAAATCTTCTGCAGTCGCGTCTGGATGAGTTTTAAAAGCCGCTGCATTCATTTCAACTGTGTCATTCTTTTGCACCACGCGAATCATCGTAGTTTGAATCACAACTTCTCTGAGCATTGATGAATCTGGAAACATTGTGATCACACCGAAATTCAAATCTTCGCCCTTTACCTTAAACATCTTCACTACAGGCACAAAACTAGAATAGCGAATGATCATGCGATAATTGCCATCTGGTACATTCGTGAATTCGAAATTTCCAGCTGTGTCGGCCACCGACCCTTTCAAAGTTGAATCAGGAAAATGCCGTAATACAATTATTGCCCCGTACAATGCAGAAGTATCGCGAGCATTGACCAATTGACCTTTGATCACACTTTGCGAATGAAGTGGCGATACAGTAAACACCACTAAGCAAGTTAGAATAAAGATGATATATCGCATCGCATTGATAAACGTAGGAAGTCATTAAAGATCAACCAAAGATAAGGGCTTCGCTCGTGGCTTGCACTTAAATAATGTGAACGGCCACCTAGTGAAAAGTGAATTTCACCGAAAGATCTGACCAAAATCAACCAAAAAAAACAAAAATTGAGTTATGACACTTTGCTGTATCCCATTGAACATTTACCTTGCCTATACATTTATAAACCCATAAACCAATTCACATGACACTTCAGGAAATTGCTCCATTAATTGAAGCCAGCGTTGCGGGACTCAAAGTAGATCCAGCGTTGTGCCGAGGCGAAAAACCTGGCCAATGGTCGTATAAATTAAAGGACGCTACAGTTTGGTTAGACGTATTCAGTTCAGATGCCAATCAAGGCAAATGGTACTTTCAAGTAATGAGTCCACTGTGCGCAGTGCCGAATCGCAAAACAGCAGAGTTTTTCCAAGATCTTCTAGAGATCAATCACAAGTTGTATGGTTCGTGGATGTGCAAGAAAGATAATTGGATTTACGTTATTTCATTGCGCGAAACAGTAAACATTGATCAAAGTGAAATTGACGCAACATTGGATCGCGTTGCATTTTACAGCACGGATTACTATGCGAAATTATCATTCAAATATGAAGGATGTTGGGATCCAACTCCGCCGGTAAATACAAGTGGAGGAAGAGCTTAGTGCTTTTCTTCTAAAGAAAATCGCGGGACGCTTTTCCCTTCAACCATTACATTTTCGGTGAACATACTGCGTGGTCTTACCCACAATGTTTGTTCCCCGAATTCTTTTGATGCATACAGTGCTCTGTAAACGACCATTTCCTCCATTGTCTCGCTGTGAATTGCTAGCCCGATCACTTGGTAGTTTTTGCCCTTATAATGCTTGTATTTTCCTATTTGTATACTCATGGGTGAATTAACACTATTCCTAAACTATCCAGATCATTTCGCGATATCGTAGGAAATCCCTGGTTCAACTCCAACTTATGCACTACAAGTTTGGCCACTTTTTCAGCATCTTCTCTTGATGAAAAACCTTCGTTTCCTTGTTCGCCCGGAATGCTAGTTTGGTGTATCATTCTTTTTGAACCGTTATACACATCATATCCCATGCCGTGAGATGAACCAAGACTATCAATTATTGGGAAAATAGTGAAAGTGAATCCACTTTCTTCTGGCGCCAACAACGGTTGAGATTGCTCTTCACGTGGCTTAGCATCCGAACATGATGCGAGCAGGGCAAAGAGCAGAAACAACGTAACAAAACGACTCATGGCGGTAATAATCATTAGCAACTTTACGAATTAATGCTTGATAATAAAAACAAATTTGCACCCATAAACGCAAATTTCGCAAGAATCCGCACATTCATTTCCAGTTGAGCACAAACATTTTTTCGATCATGAAGTAACCTGTCCGTGCTATATCCGTCTCCCTAGAGAATACACTTCGTGTAGTACGATTTTACCAAGAATACACCGAATCCAACAATAAATTGCTTCTATGATGACGAACCATCCGCTTAAAGATTGCTTAGTTTTGCACTTCATAATGCCCTTCCCAATTCATAGGCCATGACCTTCGCACGCTATTTACTGCTTACTATCCTAGCCCTACTGCTGCAAATTGGATTCACATCTGCACAGGACAAACGACACACTATTAGCGGATATGTTCGTGAAGATGCCAACGGAGAAGCAATTATTGGCGCTACAGTTTCCATAAAGAATCCGATCAAAGGAACAGCCACAAACTCCTATGGTTTTTTCTCGTTAACAGCAGAAGAAGGACTTTATGAATTCACCGTTTCATATATCGGATTAGAAACATACACGACGAATATTGCCCTTTCAAAAGACACATTCATTGAAGTCCGACTCAAAACTCGCGAACTCAAAGAAGTAATTGTTACTGGACAAAAATCGGATGGAAATATTGATGACGCACAAATGGGCACTGTGCGATTGGAGATGAAACAGGTCAAACAAATTCCTGCGTTCATGGGTGAAGTAGATATTCTCAAGACGATTCAATTACTTCCCGGTGTCAAAGGTGGAGCTGAAGGAAATTCCGGATTTTACGTACGCGGAGGTGGTCCAGATCAAAATCTAATTCTACTGGATGAAGCCACAGTTTACAATGCAGGACATCTCTTTGGTTTCTTCTCTGTCTTTAATGGAGATGCCGTAAAAGACATCAATTTGATTAAGGGAGGAATGCCTGCACAGTATGGTGGTCGTCTTTCCTCAGTGTTAGATATTTCAATGAAAGAAGGAAATGATCAGAAATTACAAGTGGATGGAGGAATTGGCGTCATCGCATCACGCGTAACCATTCAAGGGCCAATAAAAAAAGACACTGCATCATTCATTGTTTCCGCACGAAGAACCTACATTGATGTCCTTGCCACACCCTTCATCAAAGAAACTTCACCATTCAAAGGATCAGGATATTATTTCTACGACCTCAATACGAAGTTGAATTGGAGAATAAACGACAAGAACAGAATATTCCTGAGCGGCTATTTTGGCCGCGATGTGTTTTCCTACAACAACAAGAAATCCGATTTCTTCGTGAGCATACCCTGGGGCAATGCCACAACATCACTCCGCTGGAATCACTTATTCGGACCGAAACTATTTCTGAACTCTACACTTGTATTCAGTGATTATCAATTTGAATTCATTGCTGAGCAGGATGGATTCGAATTCAAACTCTATTCTGGAATTAGAGATTACAACTCAAAATTTGATTTCTATTATCAACCCAACGAAAAACACAGTGTACGATTTGGTGCAGCGTATACTTGGCATACGTTTACCCCTAACAATGTTTCTGCTAAATCGGGAGAAACCACTTTCGACCTTGGAGGATTCAAGCAACAGTATGCTCATGAAATTGGAGTGTACATCAATGACGATTGGGCAATCACCCCAAGATGGAAAGTCTCTGCCGGGTTACGCTACTCCTACTTCATGCAAGTGGGAGATTTCGACCGTTATGTAAAAGGTGTTACTGGCGCAACTATTGACACAATTCATTATAACAAAGGAGAAAAAGTTGCTGATTACGGTGGACTCGAACCACGTTTGAGTGTTCGCTTTATGATTGATGAAACATCTTCTATTAAAGCCGCGTTCACTCAGAATTACCAATACGTGCACCTTGCCACGCTATCGCCAATTTCGCTTCCTACTGACATTTGGGTTCCCTGCTCTGATGTTGTTAAACCGCAAATTGGTTGGCAATACGCAGCAGGATATTTCAAAAACTTCCGCGACAACGACTATGAAACATCTGTTGAAGTGTATTACAAGAAAATGCTGAATCAAGTTGAATTTGTTCCTGGAGCTTTGCCAGAAGACAATGTCAATAACAACACCGATAACAACTTTGTTTTTGGCTCAGGTGAATCGTATGGAGCAGAATTCTATATCAAGAAGCGCACAGGAAAATTAAATGGATGGATTGGTTATACTTTATCGTGGACAACACGCAAGTTTCCAGATATTGAAGCAGGAAGAACTTTCTATGCGCGTTATGATCGCAGACATGATCTATCAGTTGTAGTAATCTACGACTTGAATGATCGCTGGACATTCGGAGCTGTGTTTGTTTATGGTACAGGAAACGCCATCACCCTTCCAGAATCGAGATATATCATTGAAGGAGAAATTGTGCCAGAATATGGCCCTCGCAATAGTTACCGAATGGCGGCTTATCACCGTGCAGATATTTCTGCAACATACACGTGTAAACCCAAAAAACTATTCCGTCGAATACCTTTCCAAAGCACATGGAACTTTGCAGTGTATAATTTATACAACAGAAAAAATCCATATTTCATTTATTTTGACAATGAAGGAAGTATCCAAGAAGGGAATCTCACTGTGAAAGCAAAACAAGTTTCTCTTTTCCCGATTCTACCATCAGTAACGTGGAACTTTAATTTCTAGCCTCATGAAAAACATAGCTATTACTCTGTCACCAGTGCTTCTCCTCATTTCGTGTGAGAAAGAAATTAGTGTGGATCTTCCTCAGGTGGAACAAAAGATTGTTGTTGACGGAGGAATTTTTGTAGGTCAGCCCGCTGCAGTAACGCTCACGTGGAGTGCTGGATATTTCGACCCAATCGACTCTGCTTCAATTGCGAATTATGTTATTTCAAACGCGTTGGTCACAGTTAGTGATGGAACCACTACAGATACCTTGCAATTCACTATTGATCTGAACAGACCAATTCCATTCATATTCCGCGGCAATAATGTTATTGGTCAAGCAGGTCGTACTTATGTATTAACCGTTGTTGCCGATGGAAAAACGGTGACATCGGCCACCACCATTCCAACTGCCGTTCCTCTAGATAGTGTTTGGTTTAAACCAGAAATTCCGGGCGACTCACTTGGATTTGCTTGGGCCTATCTTTCGGAACCAGCAGGTCTTGGAAACGGTTACAGATGGTATACGAAACGAATGAACAAAGATGCCACTTTCCTTGCCCCATTCGGATCAACATTTGATGACACTTTTGTGGATGGCAAGAGCTTTGATTTCGCCTATAGTCGTCCATCTGTGAATGGCTCCACTGCACCAGATGATAATAATCAGGAACGCGGCTATTTCAAAATTGGTGACACCATCGTTGTACAATTCTGCTCCATAGGATTTCATGAAGCGGACTTCTTCCGCACGTTTGAAATTGAAGTCAGTAACAATGGAAATCCCTTTGCTGCACCTGGTGTGATTGAATCAAATGTTGAAGGCGGATTCGGTGTTTTCTGCGGTTACAATCCCACTTACGACACGATTATTTGCCAATAATTTACGGGGCTTTGGTCCTATCGAAAAAACCAATAGGCCAATAAAATATTTCTCCAACCTGCAATCGAAGAGATATATTACTTTTGTGCCCACACATCACACACTATTACTATTATGAGCACCACACCAGAGAAAGTTAGTTGCCTGATCATAGGATCAGGTCCTGCAGGATATACAGCCGCTATTTATGCCGCTCGGGCTGACCTAAAACCTATGATGTACATGGGTCCCGAACCTGGAGGACAACTTACTACAACTACTGAAGTAGAAAACTTTCCTGGTTTCCCTCATGGAGTGCAAGGGCCTGAAATGATGGAATTGTTCAAAGCACAAGCAGAACGTTTCAAAACAGACATTCGCTTTGGTTGGGCCACAAAAGTTGATTTCACCGGACCTGTTCACAAGGTTTGGATGGATGATGGCAAAGTAGAGATACATGCTGATACCGTAATTATTGCTACAGGAGCTACAGCTAAGTGGTTGGGATTACCGTCCGAACAAAAGTATCGTTCCATTGGAGGAGTATCTGCTTGTGCAGTATGCGATGGATTCTTCTATCGTGGCAAAGATGTAGCAATTGTTGGGGCTGGAGATACAGCGGCGGAAGAGGCAAGTTACCTCGCTAAATTGTGCAATAAAGTTTACATGATTGTACGTAAAGGAGAAATGCGTGCGTCCAAGGCAATGCAACACCGCGTACTCTCTACTCCAAATATCGAAGTGATTTATAATTCCGAAACCAAAGAAGTTCTTGGTAATGATTCCGGTGTAACCGGAGCAATCATTCACAATACTTCTACTGCAGAAGATCGTCAAATTGATATTTACGGATTCTTCGTTGCGATTGGCCACAAACCGAACACCGATATTTTCAAAGGTTGGTTGGATATGGATGATGCAGGTTATCTGCAAACAATTCCAGGTACCAGCAAAACCAATATCGAAGGAGTATTCGCAGTTGGTGATGCGCAAGATAAAGTCTACCGTCAGGCAGTTACAGCAGCTGGAAGCGGTTGCATGGGTGCACTAGATGCGGAGCGTTATCTCGCTTCAAAAGGACATTAATTCCTTCGAAGTATTCGTCACAAAATTGTCTTAATTTAGTTGCGCCCTATTCTATTATGCGCATAGTTCAGTTATTCGCCTTGTTATTTATCTCCTTGCCGGTTTTTGGACAATTTGGCAAGCAGAAAGACACGCGGCGTTACTATTCCCAAGTAGAAGTTTACGATTCCGCAACGGGTATTGATATCTACGAAAATTTAAACCGCTTAATGGGCGGAGACTCTGTGCGGAACACACCAAAAGGATACGCGGCGCAAGGATGGTGGGAAGACTATTATAAAAATGGATCTGTAATGCATTCCGGATATTATCAAGATGGAATGCTTACAACCTACAAGAACTATTATGAGAACGGACAAATTGAGCGAGAGTTTAAATCGCTTGATTATTTCCGGTATCAGATGATATTGTACTACGATGATGGCAAAGTGCGCTCCGACATCACGTACTATTCTGGATCTGAGGAAATAACCAAAGAATATTATCCCAGCGGAAAGCCAGAGTTTCTAGAAGAGTACGCCAACAAATGCGATTATCTATTGTACCGTCAATTTTATTTTGACAATGGGAATTTGCAGAACGACATGCAACTCTCTGATAAGAAGAAAAAGAAATATTCAGTAAAAGAATATTTTGAGAACGGCAAAGTACAAACAGAAGGTATCATGCAGTATTACGAAGAGATCGATAATTACATGAAGGAAGGCGATTGGAAAGTGTACGATGAAAACGGTAAACTCGTTGCGATTCAAGAATACGTTCGCGGCCAACTTGTAGAAGAGAAAAAGCAGTAGTTCCTCTTGACTTTTCTCTACTGAAAGTACTGTTCAGCCAAGAAAAATAATTTCCGCTTCAAAAAGAAGACAACGATCAACCTGCTAAAACGTTTTGTTCACAGAATCTCCAATTAGTGCTATCCTCGCTTAGCATGTCGCGACTGCAAAACTTTCTCCACATCACTCAGATGATATCCCTTAGCAGCAAGTAGCACTAAGTAATGATACAGTAGATCTGCACTTTCGTTCAGAAATAATTCATCGTTAGAACCCATTGCTTCAATCACAACTTCAACTGCCTCTTCGCCTACTTTTTGCGCAACTTTATTAATTCCACTCGCGAACAATTCAGCGGTATATGACCCTGAAGTAGCATCCGTTTTCCTCAATTGAATTGTAGCTTCCAATTTTGAAAGAAACGGTTTCACATTTTCTTTGCCCCAGCAGGTGTCAGTTCCGTTATGACACACTGGACCATTTGGAATAACCTGAATCAGCAAAGCATCATTATCACAATCCAAATCAATGGAGACCACTTGAAGAATATTTCCACTCTCTTCACCCTTCATCCACAATCGCTTTTTAGAACGACTATAAAAAGTGACGTTGCCAGACGATTGGGTCGTACTCAATGCCTCAGCATTCATCATTCCACACATAAGTACTACACGTGTGCGTGAATCTTGAATAATCGCGGGTACAAGACCATCTGTGTACTTCGAATAATCGGGTTGAATGATGTTCATCACTTTAGTGTTTAATAAATTGATCTAACAAATCGAGATAAGTTGCAAATCCAAAAAACTCGGGTACTTCGCCGTGATCGGCACCCTGCGACAAATGAAATTCTTTGTATGTTCCAGTATAATTGTCATACACCACTTGACCATGTGTTCTGTAGTTAAGAAAATTGTCATTCGTTCCATGAATCCACATGAACGGTTGTTGAATTAATTTGATCTCTTCCGCCACATCTATTTTCAAGTTGGTAAAATAAGATGCGGGCATGTTCAATTGTGATCCATCTGCCGCCATCACTGCCGAAGAAGCAAATGGCGATTCAAGAATCAACTTGGATGCGGTCATAGAACGAGGATGCGCCATGAGTTCTGAAGCAGGAGCACTTCCCATACTGAAACCATACATTATCAAGCGACTATTTGTTAGCCCCTGACCACTTAACCAACTTAAAGCAGCATTGACATCAGCGTACAAGCCGTCTTCCGTAGGCTCTCCTTCTGACATACCATAACCGCGATAATCAACCATCATCACACCATAGTGATTCTTGCCACCAGTATGCGCCATCAATTTTGCTCGCTGCCAATAGAAATCCATGTGCCACTTATTCCCGTGACAATACATAATTACGGTATCAGTAGCTATCGAATTGATATCGCCAATGTATAAAGCGTAGATAGTCGTGGCGGCAGACTCATCAGGCCCTTTCGAAGCTAGTGTAAACACGTGAACAAGTGAATCAGGAATTGCATAGGAAGCATCCAGAATGAAATCTTGTTCTCCAGTATAATTATCCAATTCGTAGCGCTCTAATCGATCCGTTGTATTGAATAGATTGCTATCCAAACGTTGGCAAGAACTGAATAGGGCCAATCCAATTAGTATCAATGCAAGGTTTTTCATCATCAGAATAATTTATAGACACCAAAGTAAATTCCAACGGCTCCCTTTCCTCCTATACCAATATACTCGACCACGTTCGGACGATTATCTCGATAAGGTAAAATCCACTTCCCTTCCAACTGAAACTTCCACGATTTTTTGCACCACTCTATTCCAGCATGAGGATTCATCACCCAGTGAACTGGCTGCAATTGTTCGTGCGCTCGGTACTTCGAGAATTCTATCCAATTATCCAATCCCACATAATAAAAATTACCATGAGATCCAAAATATCGATACGCATTGACATCAATCATTGGCCATGCTCTAAATTTTTTCTCCCATTTATCAATGGTAAACATGCCTGAAATAGTAGCAGATAATCCGAATCGATTCTTATGATACAATGACCAGCACAAACCGAAATCAGCCTGCACTGTTCCATACAAGAGTGCCGTCGTATGTAAGTTTGCATAAACCGTCTTCGTAGAATCAATACCTCTGCCATAACCCAACGATGTTAATGGAATGGGTATTGTCGTTCCTGCGAATGCGATCGCTGGTCCACCGAAATGCGCTGTGATCGCTTGTTCACCACTCTTCAAGGGAACAACGTACCGTGAAGGAGCGCACCCGCTCAAGTACACCAACAACGTAATCAACGTTAGCTGCAAATATTTCATAGTTTTCGTATCGCAATATTATGTGAATGAAGATAATTCTTTAATGCCGGTATTGCGATCTGATTAAAGTGAAATATTCCCGCTGCGAGTGCAGCATCCGCCTTTCCTTCTGAAAATACTTCTAGGAAATGTTCCATGGTTCCTGCTCCTCCAGAAGCTATTACCGGCACATTCACTAACTCCGCAATTTCCCTGGTAATGGAACACGCAAAGCCGCTTTGAGTACCATCGTTGTTCATTGATGTAAGTAAGATCTCTCCAGCGCCACGATTCACCGCTTCAGAAATCCAGTCTTGCGCCTTGCGACCAGTAGCTTGTTTACCTCCATTAAGGAAAACTTCCCACTGCACACCGTCATACTTTACGTCAACGGCCAACACCAAACATTGACTTCCAAATTCTCCAGCAATACGGCTGATCAAATCTGGGTTTTTGTATGCCGCAGAATTCACTGAAACTTTATCAGCGCCACTTTCTAACAAAGCTCGTACATCTTCCACAGCTCCAATTCCACCACCAACTGTGAACGGAATATTAATTGCAGCGGCTACGTTCCGTACTAATTCAGTCAGCGTTTTTCTTTTTTCGTGGGTAGCCGTAATATCAAGAAACACCAATTCATCTGCTCCATCCCTCGCATAACGCGCACCCAATTCCACAGCATCGCCAGCATCGCGAAGGTTAACAAAATTCACACCCTTCACCGTACGTCCGTTCATGACATCCAAACATGGTATAATTCTCTTCGTCAACATACACTTCACGGGTTTTGAAATCGTGATAAATCCTTCATTGTTATTTTTCCTTCGTAAAAAGCTTTTCCAACTATCACCGATTCACATCCAACGGCATCCAACATTTCAATATCAGCAACTGAGGATACACCACCGCTGGCAACCAATCTGATTCCAGGCATTCGCTCAATAATGTCACGATATAAGTCCAATGAAGGTCCTTGCAACATTCCGTCTTTGGATATATCAGTACAGAAAACATAATGCACGCCTTTATTCATCATTGATCGGAGAAAATCAAAAACATCAATCTCCGTCTGCTCCAACCAGCCCTTAACCGCAATTTTGGTATTACGTACATCTGCGCCAACAAAAAAACGTTCAGATCCGTAGCGAGTAATCCATCCTTCAAAAATGTCTGGATTCTTTGCGGCCATACTACCTATCGTAACATATTTCGCCCCGGCAGATAATACATCTTCAAGAATTGACATACTAGTAATTCCGCCTCCAAAATCAACTTCAATTTGTGTTGCACCAGCGATTTTTTCGAGAACGTTCATATTACTCGATGCACCATTCTTTGCTCCATCTAAGTCCACTAAATGTAAACGCCTTACACCTGCATCCTCAAATTGCTTTGCAACTTCCAATGGGTTGGCACTGTATTCTGAAACCCTAGAGTAATCTCCTTCCGAAAGGCGCACGCACTTTCCACCAATAATATCAATTGCAGGTATAACCGTAATCATAAGTCAAAAAAATTTCGAAGTACAAACTCTCCAGCTATTCCACTCTTCTCTGGGTGAAATTGAGTTCCATAGAAATTGTCCTTTTGGAGCGCTGCGGTGAACGGCTGAATATAGTTTGTAGTAGCACAAGTACTTTCACATATCTCCGCATAATAGCTATGTACGTAATACACATAATCATTCTCAGGCACACCTTTAAATAATTTTCCACTCATCTTGCTGATTGTATTCCAACCCATATGCGGAATTTTTAATTCTGGAGAATTATTCTCGCGCACAAATTTTCGCACTTCTACTGGAAAGATATTTAAGCAATTAGTATCTCCTTCTTCACTGTGTCGACACATCAATTGCATTCCTAAACATACTCCCAGAACTGGTTGTTTCAAAGACAAAATCAAAAGATCAAGTTTCTCTTCCTTTAGATGTTGCATTGCAGAAGAAGCCTCTCCCACTCCGGGAAAAATCACTTTATCTGCAGCCGCAATTACTTCCGGATCACTACTGACAATTGAAGTAATCCCTAAACGCCTCAGAGCAAAATCCACCGAAGTAACATTGCCGGCGTTGTATTTTACAATTACAATATCCATTAGCTAGTTAGAAAATTGCTCATTATTTGTTCCCCGTATTCCGTCATAATTGACTCGGGATGAAATTGAACACCATACAATCGTTCATGCTTCGATTCCATAGCCATTATATTACCTTGATCATCGCGCGCTGTAATCCTCAATCCTTCTGATAATGCTCCATCAATAACCCATGAATGATACCTTCCAACTCGGAAGGAAGAAGGTACATTCCGCAACAAGATTGTATCATCATCAACTACATTGATTGATGTCGATACACCATGAAAGACTTTTTCTAGATTAATCAATGAAGCACCATCTGCAATGCCGATAGCCTGATGCCCCAAACACACTCCGAATAGTGGGAGCTTTCCTCTGAACATTTTTATAACATCTAACAAACTTCCCGCCTCATGTGGAATACCAGGTCCTGGAGACAAAACAACGCCATCATAATTCAGAACAATCTGAAGATCTATCTCATCATTCCGAATCACATCAACCTTCACCTCCGATGATACCTTTTCGATAAGGTGTACGAGGTTGAAAGTAAAAGAGTCGTAATTATCTATAACAAGAATTCGCTTCATTTTTTAATCAATTTCATATCTATCCTCCACACATGCAAAAAAAACCCGCTTCAAAAGCGGGCATATAAATTGTATAAACAACAACGTATGCTCCGCGCTTTATTGCGCATGATGTACATTGTGAATTTTGCTGAATTGTGATGACATGATTACAAATGTAATTAACCCAACAACAATATCAAAGATCTTTCCAAACCTATTAACTTCGTTTCATGAAGTGTTTTCTGAGATTACTCTTATTTCTTGCATTGCTTGGGAATTCTGCCGTTTATGCCAGGAAAATACAACCTGGATTTGATGGAAATGAATTCCGGAAAATGTTTCAGATAAGTGCGCATCAAATTGATACTCCTTGGGTCAATACGAAGCTTCCTAAACCAGGAAATTATGCCATGACCTATAGATCGCCAGTAACCGGGTTAGACAATCGCTGGGATCTATGGGTTGGAAAAGATTCTGTTGCTGTCATCAGCGTACGTGGAACCACGCGATCGCAAGAGTCGTGGTTAGAAAATCTGTATGCTGGAATGATTCCTGCACAAGGAACTTTGAACATGGGTAATGGAAAATTGTTCCCCTATAAATTGGCTGCTGACTCTGGCGCATACGTACACATTGGGTGGACAATTGGAATGGCGAGCATGGCGCCAGATATTGTGGAGAAAATCAATCTGCAATACAAAAATGGCATTCACGACTTCATTATCATGGGGCATAGTCAAGGTGGCGCGATTGCCTTTCTACTGTTCTCCTACCTACATTATCAAATGGGATCAGGAATTCCATCGGATATACGAATCAAGGTATATGGAAGCGCTGCCCCAAAACCAGGCAACATGAAGTTTGCGTATGATTTCGATTTTATATCTCGCGAAGGTTGGGCGTATCGTTTTATTAATGCTGCAGATTGGGTTCCTGAATGTCCTTTCACTGTACAAACGCTGAACGATCTCAATCCAGGAAATCCATTTTCAGATTTTGATCAACGCGTTAAGGGATTAAAGTTTCCTACGCGAATGGTTGCACGCCATGTGATTCGTAAAATGAACAGAAGCGCAAAGCGTGCCGAGAAACGATTTAGAAAATATCTCGCTCATAAAACAGGTAAAATCATTAACAAGAAAATCCCAGGAATGCCGAAGCAAAAATACGTTCACAGCATGGCCTACTTCCCGTGTGGATGTCCAATTGTTCTTCAACCGGATGAGAACTACTTCGCGCTGTATCCCGACAATGGAATAAGTATTTTTACCCATCATTACTTCGGGCCATACTACTATCTATTGAACACGTACTATCCAGTCAAATAGTTTACAACATTCCTTTGGTAGTAGGCAACTGTTTATTACCTGGATCTCGCACTACGGCCATCTTGATTGACTTCGCCAATGCCTTGAATATCGCTTCAATCTTATGATGTTCATTATGTCCATCTGCTTGAATATTCAAGTTACATTTCGCCGCATCACTAAATGATTTGAAAAAATGATAGAACATTTCTGTCGGCATTTCACCAATTTTCTCTCGTCTAAACTCAACCCTCCACTCGATCCAAGATCGTCCACCAAAATCAATGGCAACTTGCGCTAAACAATCATCCATTGGTAAAAGAAATCCGTATCGCTGAATCCCACGCTTATCACCCAATGCAAGCAAGAACGCTTCTCCTATAGCAATTGCAGTATCCTCAATGGTATGATGTTCGTCTATGTGCAAGTCACCCACTGTTTTAACCGATACATCAAGCTGGCCATGTCGTGCAAGCTGTTCTAGCATGTGATCAAAAAAACCTATTCCCGTTGAAATCTCAGCACGACCAGTTCCATCCAAATTCAAATCAATCTGAATTTTTGTTTCGTTGGTAACACGCTGATGCTTCACAATTCGCGGTGGAAGCTTTAGAAACTCATAGATTTCGTTCCAGTGCTCGGCCGTACATGCAATCACATTTTCGTATCCAGCAAATGAATCATAATTCATAATCACGATGGCTTGAGCACCCAAATTTTGCGCAAGTTTCACATCTGTTACACGGTCACCAATGACAAATGAATTACCTAGGTCATATTCATCCGTCAAAAACCGCGTCAACATTCCAGTTCCAGGTTTTCGAGTCGGCAAATTATCTTCTGGATAACTTCTATCAATACAAATTTCTGTAAAATGAATTCCTTCATTTGCAAGAGTAGTAACGATGAAATTCTGTACTGGCCAGAAAGTATCTTCCGAAAAACGTGAAGTTCCCAATCCATCCTGATTGGTTACCATGACGAGTTCGTAATCTAATTCCGTTGCGATCTTTCTCAAAAACGAAATTGCGCCTGGCAGAAACTGCAACTTGGAAAAAGAATCAATCTGAAAATCATCTGGCGGCTCCCAAATTAAAGTTCCATCGCGATCAATAAACAAAACCCTCTTCTTACTCATGACTGAAATTCCTTTAGCGTATTCAACAATTGAATATTTTCTTCTGGCGTCCCCACAGTTATGCGTAAACAGCCTTCACATAGTTCTACCTTCGAACGATCCCTAACAATAATTCCGCGATTGATAAGAAAGCTGTACAAAGCGGAAGCATCCGTTACACGGACCAAAAGAAAATTTGCCTCAGACGGGTAAATGCACATCACAAATGGTAAAAGCGCCAATTGCTTAAAGAGCATTTCACGTTCACGAACTGTAATCTTAATACGCTCATTTACCAACTCAACATGATCCAGTGCTTTCAGTGCTAATTCCTGCGCAGGCAATCCTATATTATATGGAGGTTTAATTTTATTGAGTACAGATACAATTTCTTCAGAAGCAAAACACATTCCGATACGCGCTCCTGCCAATCCCCACGCTTTCGACAACGTTTGCATCACAACCAAATTGGGATACTCCGTCAATTCACTGATAAAAGAACGTTGTCTAGAATAATTAATATACGCCTCGTCAACCACTACAATACCATTGAAATTATTGAGAATAATTTCTACATCCTCACGATCTATACTATTTCCAGTGGGATTATTAGGTGAACAGATAAAAATAAGTTTGGTCAGATCATCTGCTACTTCTGAAATGGACTCCAGATCTAAAGCGAAATCTTTCGTAAGATGCACCTTCTTGATATATATATCATTAATGTTCGCACTCACTTCATACATTCCATAAGTTGGAGGCAACAAAATCACACTATCCTTTCCTGGATTGCAAAACGCACGAAACAACAAATCAATAATTTCATCACTTCCATTACCAAGAAAAATATTCTGTGGTGGAACTCCCTTTATTCTAGAAATGCGCTCTTTCAATTCCACTTGAAGTGGATCTGGATAACGATTATAGAGGCCTTCAACAGGCGCTCCAAAACTATTTTCGTTGGCGTCAAGAAATAGTTCTCCTTCACCAGTAAATTCACTGCGAGCCGAAGAGTAAGG
>Ga0114980_10000874_pt1 | contig 21509 bp, 13 predicted proteins | sample S_140806_EF_Meta_FD_87018 | JGI IMG/M metagenome (GOLD analysis project Ga0114980, IMG submission 87018) | Freshwater microbial communities from Lake Simoncouche, Canada to study carbon cycling - S_140806_EF_MetaG | ecosystem: Environmental > Aquatic > Freshwater > Lake | place: Lake...
GCCAGCTTGATCCAGCGATTGTCACCTGAGAGTTGTCCGCCAAATGGCAGGAAGAAATCCTTGAACGAGAGCTGATCACGATGCTCACGCCGATACATGTGGAAAACCCTGGGCGGCTTTTGGACGAATTTGCGCCCGTTTGGCAACATTCTACCGTCTAAAACTGCCCAAGTCCACTGCGGCGCAGTCGGTCTGTCCTTTTTCAGGAAGCCCCAAGTAGAAGGAATGATTGAGCAGTCACCTAACAAGCCAATGGAGCGGACGCCTCCGTGCTGCGCACTCCGGCGCCGCTCATCGGCGCGTTAGGTGGCCAGTGCCACAGCATGTCGTTTGAGATGATCGGTTAAAATTACAAAGTGTCGACTGGCGCCAGAGGCCTTATGAAGAAAGCAACAGTAACTGCCAAGCACTGTTACGGGATACCAACTTTGATGCACACGTTCGATTTCAGTAACAACAACGCTCCAGTTGTAATTTACGCGCCGAACGGGCTCATGAAGACCTCTTTGGCCAAGTCTGCGCGAGACTATAGCCAAGGCAAAAATCCAAGGGATGAGGTTTTTACCGAACGGACAAGCTCGTTTTCGCTTGAAGATGAAGAAGGTAACGCCGTCCACCCAGAATCCGTTTTCGTAGTGGATTCCATTAATGAAAAGTATCAGTCAGAACGGATTTCCACATTACTTGCAAGTGAGGCTCTCAAGAACGAGTATGACTCAATCTATAGTGAAGTCGCACAAGGACTTGAATCAGTTTTAAAGGGCTTAAGGAGTAGATCGGGGGTCAAGAAAGGCATAGAGAAAATCATCTGTGATGATTACCAGCTTCCGGAAACCCAGCTAATGGTTGCCCTAGCAAGACTTGAGAGAGAGGTCAAGTCTGGACAGAACAAAGAATTCGGCGAGTTTGATTATAAAGTCCTTGTTAACCCGAAAGTTGAAGAGTTTATATCAAAGCCTGATTTTGCCGGGCTTATCTCAGAGTATTCGGCTACTTATGAAAAGATACTAGATAGATCAAGGTACTTCAAGAAGGGTGTATTTAATCATTCTAATGCAGAGCAGATCGCTAAAAACCTAAAAGCCAACGGCTGGTTTGAAGGAGGCCACACGGTTCGGCTTAATGATGGGAGTGGTGGTGAAGAAATCGCCAACGAAATGCAACTCGAGCAAGCTATTGAAGCTGAGAAGGCAGCAATTCTAAACAACGAAGAACTGCAGATATCTTTCGATAAAGTTGATAAGGCACTTTCGAACGCAGAACTCCGCCTTTTTCGGGAGTACATAGTCCAAAATCCGACTTTGCTTCCGGAGTTGAAGAATTACGCTTATTTGAAAAACAAGCTTTGGGTTGGCTACCTACAGAAATTGAGTTCGGAGTACTTCGAGTTAGTCAAGTGTTACGACCGTAGCCAGCAGAAGTTGCGCGAAATTATCGCTAAAGCCGAAGCCGAGACAACGCGATGGGAAGGTGTCTTAGAAATCTTTAATGCTCGATTTTCCGTTCCGTTCAAAGTCGCTATAGAGAACAAGAGCGATGCTGTTCTTAGCATATCTTCTCCTCAAATAGTTTTCTATTTTGATGATGCCAATAACAGCAGTCACAAAAAAGTTGATAAAGCATTGCTCGATCGAGTTTTGAGCAATGGGGAGCGGCGTGCCCTCTATATTCTGAATATCATATTCGAAGTTGAGGCGCGAAAAGCATCCGGAATCGAAACGCTTTTCTTGGTTGATGACATCGCTGACTCGTTCGACTACAAGAATAAATACGCTATAATCGAGTACTTAAATGATATGAGGCATGAAGAGCATTTTCGTCTTGTCATTATGTCCCATAATTTTGATTTCTACCGTACGGCCAAAAGTCGGTTGGGTGTTTATGGGGACAACAAGCTTTTGGCGTCTAGAGAAGCCGGAAGGATTTCATTGCAAGCTGACGAACTCTCGGAAAACCCATTTTTGCATTGGCGTAACAATTTGAATGAGCGAGTGTACGTGGTTGCAGCCATACCTTTTGTCCGTAATCTTGCTGAGTACACGGGCCAGGATGACGTTTTTCTGAGACTTACGTCGTTGCTCCATATAAAGGCTGGTTCTCACGATATAACACTTTCCAACGTCAAGGAATATTTTGGGCAAATTCTACCGGCAGAGTCGATTTCCTTGATGCAAGACTCTACCGAATCAGCTTTAAACGTCATTTTTGAAGTCTGCGATAGGCTTTCTGCAGAGTCTGATGAGTTAGTTTCTCTACATCAGAAGGTTGTACTTGCAATAGGCATTCGTCTAATCGCAGAGAAAGCGCTTATTGCGCTAATAGGAGATGATCAATACGTCGCATCGATCTCAAAACATCAGACAGGCAAGCTGATCCGAAAGTATGAGCGGGCGAACCCTGGCGAAGCAGCCACTCTTGCAATCATGAGGAAGGTGTCTCTCATGACTCCGGAGAATATCCATCTTAATTCCTTTATGTTTGAACCAATATTGGATATGTCCGCTCATCATCTTCAATCGTTATACTGTGACTTAAAGCGGCTCGGCGAATCGTTGCAAAACTGAATTCTGCCACCTAACAAGCCCTTTGAGTGGTCAGCCCGCCACAATAACTCTGCTGCGCCTCTGCAAGCTCCTTGCCTGCCACTCTAGGGTAGTGTTAGACGAGCCGCCATGTCGCATTCGCCGCTGATAGCATCAAGAGAACTTTTGGAGGCATAGTGCTAACACTAATCAAAGCGCAGGTCTGGAAATACAAGTCCATTGAGGACTCAACGCCTGTGGTGTTGGCCGATGATGTCACGGTGCTGGTCGGCAAGAATGAGTCTGGCAAGACCGCGTTTCTTGAAGCGCTGCACAAGGCCATGCCGCTCGACGGCGCAAAATATGATTACGTCGCCGACTACCCGCGGAAAGATCTAATCCGATATCGGAAGCAGCACGAGGTGGAAAACTATCAGAAGGTCGTGCAGTTGACCTTCCGCATCGAGAAGGTTTTAGCCGACAAGATTAACTCTGAGGTCTTCGACAGCGAAAAGATCGTCGCAGCCGGCAGCACGTTCACGCGCGTCACCACGATTGCGAACACTAGCACCATCGGCTTCGATCTTGATGAAGCGGCGGCGCTGGCCGCCCTGCAGAAGCCACTAGGCGACTTGGAGTACAAGGACGAAGTATTCGGTGATGCCATGTCACTTGCCGATGTCCTTACGAATATCGAGGAGTTGAGTCTGGCGCCAGACAGCAAGCTCGCCATGTTCGCCGCCCTGTGGCGCGGGCGAGCAAGCAAAGCCAACGGCTGGGGGTTGGTGGATGGCCATATCTGGAAGACCTATTTGTCACCTGCGATGCCGAAGTTTCTGTATTTTGACGACTACAAGTTGCTCGAAGGCAAAATCAACCTTCCCACGCTGCAGCAGCGCGAAGCCGTGAAGCAACTGACCGACGCCGACGAAACGGCACAGGGCCTGCTGCAGCTCGCCGGCACGACGTTGCAGGAACTGATGAGCGACGAGGGCTACGAAGACGCAAAGGCCAAGCTGGAAGCGATCGGGTTGAACATCACGCAGAAGGTCTTCGAGTTTTGGAAACAGAACCAGGACCTGGATGTGGAGTTCGACCTCAAAACAGATAGCAAGGACGTTGCACCCTACAACAGTGGTGTCAATCTCTACATCCGCATTAAGAACCGCCGGCATGGCGTGACAGTGCCATTCGATCAGCGCAGCAAGGGCTTCATCTGGTTCTTCAGCTTCTTGGTCTGGTTCGATGCCGTGCAGTCACGCGCCGACACGGATGACGCGTTGATTTTGCTCCTCGACGAGCCGGGGCTTAACCTTCACGCGCTGGCACAGGCGGATTTACTGGCCTACATTCGCGATCTGTCAGGGCAACATCAGATCGTCTACACAACGCACTCGCCGTTCATGGTTGACAGCGGTCGGTTGGACGACGTGCGCGTCGTCGAAGACAGCATCAAGGAAGGCACCAAGATCACCGGTGACTTGTCCGGCTCGTCGGACGAGAGCGTATTCCCGCTGCAGGCCGCGCTCGGCTACTCAATCGCGCAGAACCTATTCATCTCCAGAAAGAATGTCCTGATCGAAGGCCCGGCCGATCTGATCCTGCTTCAGCACATGGGGGCGCTGCTTGAAGCAGGTGGCAAGCAGGGACTGGGTGACGCGATCCTAGTGCCGGTCGGTGGCCTCGATAAACTGGCCACCTTCATTGCGCTCCTCGGATCGAACAAGTTGAAGCTCGTGGTGTTGCACGACCGCGCCGGCAGTCCGCACCAGAGGCTTGAAGACCTGGTGCGTCAGAAGCTGATCGAGCGCAAGCGCGTCCTCGACTTCTCGATGTTCATCGAACCGGCGCCTGCCGAAGCCGACATCGAAGACTTGCTGCCTGCCGGCCCCTACATCGCAGCCTTCAACCAAACCTACGCCAAGGAACTGAATGGTGTGTCACTGACGGCAGCCGATCTTGGCGCGCATCCCCGCATGATCGAGCGCATCAACCACTGGCTCAAGTCTAAGAACATTACGCTGCTTAAGGATGGCGGCTTCAACCACTACCGCGTCGCGCAGGCTGTGCTGCCAGCGTTGACGTCTGCGAAGCTCAAACCCGATGAACTGGCGCGCTTCGAGCGGCTTTTTTCAAAGTTGGGCGAGCTGCTGTGACTGTTTCCTTCGGGTCACCTAACAACAGCATGCAGCCGACGGCGTTATGCGCCGCTGCTGATGCTGAGCGTTCGGAGGATCGACAAGTCAGGCCATGTACATCTATATAAACGTACCATCATCATCTCATTTCGGTAGTGTCTTCGGCACTATCTGCACATTTCTCATAGCAAGGTGGATCAATCATGCGAGCCTCTGTTATTGCGTCTCTAGCTGGCTCCTGCACTCCTGTGTAACATGATGGACACATCTTATGCGGATCCGCCTAAGCTGCACCAGCGTTTGCCCTTGAGCCGTAAGATCCATTGTGGCGCAGTGCTTCTGTCGCCTGGCAGCCGGGCGAGTGGTGCGACTTAGGCGGACAGCTGGGGGCTTCGGTGCGACTTAGGCGGATCCGCCCAAATAGTAGTTGGCCGGTCCTCGTGAGGGGGGGCTCCGTGGGTCAAATTGAAGCTATCGTTACGTAGTTCAGGATTTTCCGATGGCAAGGCAGTTTGATGTCGTTGTCGAGAAAGACTCAGATGGCTTTTTCGTTGCAAGTGTGCCGGCTCTCTCTGGCTGTCACACACAGGCACGCTCTCCTGATGAGCTGATGGAGCGCATCAAGGAAGCCATTGAGTTATGTCTCGAAGTCCAAGAAAATGATATGGAGGAACTTGATTTTGTGGGGGTTCAGAGGGTTACTGTATAACTGTGCCAAAGTATTCGCCTGTTACAGGTAAACGCCTGATTGCGTCACTCCAAAAGGCTGGCTTTCTCATTCAGAGGGTCAAGGGCGGTCATCATTTTCTTCGGCATCCAGATGGACGGACAGCTGTCGTTCCAGTGCATTCCGGAGAATCACTTGGGCCCAGGTTGCTTGCCAAGGTGATGCGTGATGTTGAGATCACAAGGAATGAACTGGGAAGTCTGTGCCACTATTCGTCGATCCTAGTATCACTACGAATGGGGAAAAATGCGTTTAGCCGCGATCTCTGGCCTTGATCCGCAGCACGCAGAAGCCACTCTCGGCGCGTTAGGAGGTGCCCCACGCGCTCGTGACGGACAGCTCGTCGGTGGGCTTCCCGGCGTTGTCGGCAGCACCGGTGGCCTGGCACTAGCGTCATCGCTGCTTCACCAGGTAATCAGGCACGCCCAGCAGCTGAGTGTTAGCAAAATGGCATATGTAGATTAATGAAGTTTTGGAATAGGATCTCGCTAAATGATAAGCTCTTATTATTTCCGAAACGGTTGTGGCCAACGGAACAAGAAACGTATTCGCCTTGCTTGTTGGGATCGACACCTACCAAAGTCCAAAGGTCAATAATCTAGAAGGCTGCATCAATGACGTTGATGCGTTCGATCAATACCTGAAGAATCGACTCGATATCACTACTCATATGCTCCATGTCAAAAGGCTTACCACCAACGGCATCGACGATAAGCCAAGCAGGCAGGCCATCATCAATGGTATTCAAGAACACCTGTGCCAAGCGAACCACAATGATGTCGCGTTGTTTTATTTCAGCGGGCATGGTTCGCGGGAAAATGCCCCCCAGGAGCTCTGGCATCTGGAGCCGGATAAAAAAATGGAGACACTCGTCTGCTGGGACAGCCGCAGCGGCGAGGGTTGTTGGGACTTAGCCGACAAGGAATTGGGCTATTTGATTAGTCAGTTAGCCAAGAAGAACCCGCATATCTTGTGTATCCTTGATTGTTGTCATTCAGGCTCTGGTACCCGAGATGTTATCCCAGAATCAGGCATCAGGCACGCTCCTGCTGATCAGAGAACAAGAACTATCGGTGATTTTTTGTTCAGTTTGGAGGACTTAAACAGCAACCCATCGGGCGCGATGGAAAGTGCATCCGGCGACGAGATCAGAGGCTGGAATCTACCAGCTGGGAGGCATGTGCTGCTGGCGGGCTGCAGAAGCAGCGAGGTTGCACGGGAATGCAAGCCTGAAGACAAACAGCGGGGTATCTTTTCACATTATTTGCTCAGAACACTACAAAATACGAACAGCACATTGACCTATCGCGAATTGTACAAGCAAGCCAGCAGCCTTGTGCGTGCTGATATTAAAGATCAAACACCACAATTAGAGGCTAAAAGTGAGGATATGGAGCTGCCCTTTCTAGGAGCAGGGGGAGCCATTGCTGAGAGAAAGCCGACGGTCACCCTGAGTTGGGAAAGCGAAAAGTGGCTCATTGATAAGGGGGCCGTGCATGGGATTCCAGTGGGAACCGAGCTGGCTTTGTATCCGCTTGGGAGTTCCGTTGATGCGATGAGGAAGGTGTCGAACGCCATTGGCAGGGCAACAGTGGTCGAAGTTCAAGCCCATCAGAGCATTGTAGAAGTTTCAGCAACAGATACAAACAATGAATTACGGCAAGACACCACCTACAACGGAGTACTTGTCAAGCTTCCCCTGCCAAAGCTAGGGGTTTGCCTTGAAGGCGACCAGGTCGCGCTTGATGCTGTTCGGGATGCGTTGAAAACCTCACTGTATGTTGAGGAAGTGATGTCCGCGGCAAAGTACCGTCTGCTGGCATCAGGAGAACAGTATGCAATCACCAAGCCTGCAGATCCGCGCCCTCTTGTTCAGCAGCTCAAAGGTTTCAATCCTGAGAATGGGCGTAAAACCGTTCAATATCTAGAAGCCATGGCGCGCTGGGAAACAGCGGGGCAATTGACAAACAGCCCAGGAGGCGGTAGCAGCGCAGATGCAGTGAAAATGGAATTCTATACAGCCGCCAAGGAAGAAAAGATCGAAGAATCCTTAATTCGCCTTACCTACACAAACGATAACGGCAAATGGAAGCCACCTGGATTCCGCATGAAACTCTCAAATCATAGTGATAATAAATTGTTTTGTACAGTTCTCGTTCTCGGAGCAAACTATTCAATCAAAGCTCCATTGTTTCAACACCAAGGCGTGTGGATTGAAGCTGGCCAAGAGTTTTGGGCATTCGAGGATAAAGTCATCCCCGCAACAATCAAAGACGATTACTGGAAGCAGGGAATCACCGAGTATCAAGATATACTGAAGTTAATCGCCTGTACCCAGGAGTTCGATGCCTCTTTGATGGAGCAAGACGGTCTAAAGGTTCCAACACGAAATCGCAGCATCTCGCAAGGCAAAGGTCGTCTCAGCCATCTGATGCACAAAGTGGCCCAAAGAGATATTGGCGATGTTGAATCCGAGGAACTGGATGAGTGGATGACCAGTTCCATCACGGTGATCACAACCCGACCGCAAATCGACACACCCATCTCCAACCGTGAGGAAGTGGATCTTGGTCTTCATCTCAAGGTCAAACCCCACTCCGCCCTGGAAGGCACTGTTCGACTCTCGACGATTTCCCAATCAATAAGGGATGTTCGTGGAAATATTTTGCCTCCCGAATTGCTGGATAATACATCACCATTTCAATTCAGCAACGGCCGAGGTGTGGATCCAGGCTTGAGCTGCCTTGAACTCAAGCTCACCGCAGGGGAGACACACGACACAACCGAGAATAAGAGCTGGCAGCTGGTTACGCAAGAGAATCCATTGAAGCTATCTGTGCCGCAGAAACTCGAAGAAGGTGAATACGTACTGCCCATTGGCTTTGATGGTGAGTTCTATATTCCTTTGGGGCTTGGTAAAACCAAAGACAACACTACCGAGATTACGATTGACCGTTTGACCGATCCGATCTCGCAGGGCCAACGCAGCCTGGGCGGATCGATCCGGATTTTCTTTAGAAAGGTTCTCGCCAAAAAAATGGGGCTTGATTTTCCTTACCCCATTCTCTCGGCAGTAAGCTTTAGCAACAATGATAAACCCGAATACAACCCCAACGCAGATGACGTCGCGGCAAAAATAAAGTCTGCCAACAGAATTATTTTGTTCTTGCACGGCATCATTGGTGATACCCAAAGCATTGTGCCCTGCGTTCAAGATGAGATCAAAGAATTTGGAGATGCAAAAAGTCTCAACAATATCTACGATCTAGTCTTGGCGTTTGATTACGAGAATCTCAATACGCCGATTCAAGAACTAGGCAAGCAGCTCGGCCAGAGGCTGGCGGCGGTGGGGCTTGGCCCCAACCATGGTAAGACCCTTCATATTGTTGCTCACTCGATGGGGGGGCTGGTGTCCCGCAGCTTCATCGAGCAGGCCGGGGGCCATCAGGTTGTACAACACTTGATCATGGTGGGCACACCCAATGGGGGTTCTCCTTGGTCCAACGTGCAGGAGTGGGCCTTCACCGCCCTGACCCTCGGTCTCAACGGCTTGGCGGTGAGTGGAATGCCAATCGCTGCCTTAGGCAATCTGTTGACAGGAGTGGAAGGGATTGATGTGAACCTTGATCAGATGATGCCGGGCTCTGATTTTCTGAATTCATTGCTTAACAGTCCTGATCCAGCGGTTCCCTACACGGTCTTGGCCGGCAACACCTCGTTAATCAAACCGGCAAACGATGAATCCTCGAATCGCCTGCAGAGATTGCTAAATAAGCTTGGCAAAGGAGCAGTTGAATTTCCATTTCTTGGTCAACCAAATGATATTGCTGTTTCAGTCTATAGTATCACAAAGCTTCCTACAGGTAGGATCAAGAAAGCCCATATTCTCAATGTTGCTTGCAACCATCTAGTGTATTTTGTCCATCCTGAGGGTTTACGAGGCCTAGCCAATGCTGTGCTGGCAACAGGTATACATTCGCAGTCGAAAACGTCTGCTACTAGCCTGCCACAAATCATTGTACCTCCTAAACAGCCAGTCCAATGCCAGAGTCAGGTCGGTCCAGAAAATCCAGCTGCCACACCCTGTGCAGCCCCAGAGAACATTCCGGATCGGGGAGAGCAAACAGGAACGACACTAAACTCTGGGTTTAATCTTAGTCTGGCGGTTGTGATTGGCATCAATCAATACGGTGGAGGTCTACCTGAATTATCAACTGCAACGAATGATGCCAAAGCAGTTGCTGATATACTTCAGCTGAAACATGGTTATGAGGTGGTGTTGCTTATCGATGAAGAAGCCAGCGCAACCAGAATCAATCATCTTTTGAGGGAAGAGCTTCCTAACAGGCTGAAAGCAGACGATCGTCTTTTATTTTATTTTGCTGGTCATGGTATCGCAATGAATGGTAAAGATGGTCCTGAAGGATACTTGCTACCCCATGATGCCAAGATAGAGGATTCAAGTAGCTATATGCCTATGGCTGACTTGCAAGTTGCTTTGAGTAGTTTATCCTGCCGCCACTTTCTAGGTCTTTTAGATTGTTGTTTTGCTGGTGCTTTTCGGTGGTCTAGTACTCGTTGTATTGGAGAAGCAGTAAAGGTTTTACATCGAGAACGGTATTATCGCTACATCAAAGACCCTGCGTGGCAAGTCATTGCAAGTGCCGCCTCTGACCAAACAGCTGCCGATACCTTCTCCCTAAGCGGCGAACGAGATCATGTAGGTAAAAATTCACCGTTTGCGGCTGCTTTGATCGAGGCATTAAAGGGCAAAGCCGATGTTTCCCCACCAGCAGCAAATGGCAAACCAGCAGGAGATGGAGTGATCACGGCTACCGAACTTTCCATGTATCTACGAGATTCAGTGGAGGTTGGCAGGGAAGGGGAGTGCAGACGGCAAACACCTGTTAGTTGGCCGCTTAAAAAGCACGATAAGGGAGAGTATATTTTCCTTGTCCCTGGCCATCCTCTCAATTTACCCCCAGCGCCCCCTCTCGATGAGTCAAAAAATCCCTATCGGGGCTTGGAGTCGTTTGAAGAGAAGCATAGTGCCTGGTTTTTTGGTCGCACCGAACAAATCGAAAGTCTTTATCAATTCGTCAGCGGTCGTCCCCTAACCGTGGTGCTCGGTGCTTCGGGTAGTGGAAAATCTAGCTTGGTCAAGGCGGGCCTCGTTCCTAAAGTACGGGAACGGGAGGGTGATAAATGCTTTGTGATACATCCCTTCCGTCCAGGTAATGATCCATTTCAATCTCTAATTTCGGCCCAAAATCCAGGACTGGTACATCCTAGTCCATCACAAGAACGCGCTGAACCAGTAGACGTATCCCGAAATCAGTTGAAAGACTGGTTTAATGACAATCCAAACAAAGAACTCTATCTAATCGTTGATCAACTTGAGGAGCTTATCACACTCTGCTCGGAGAAAGATCGTGATTCATTCCTAAATTTCTTAACGGATTTAATTAGGATGTATCCGCAGTCCTTGCGCGTTGTGCTAACCGTGAGGAATGATTTTGAATCTCAGTTTGCAGATACGGCTCTCAAAGATGTCTGGCAAGAGGCTCGATTTGTAGTTAAGCAGATGTCACGTGCCAATTTGCGCGAGGCGATCGAAAAGCCGGCAGAAGCTAATGTGATGTACTTTGAGCCCCACGAACTCGTCGAGAAACTAATCGATGAAGTGGCAGATATGCCGGGCTCATTGCCGTTACTTTCTTTTGCCTTGAGTGAACTTTATCTGAAGTATCTAAAGCGGTTTAGGAAAGCAGATGATGCTGGAGAAAAAACAATTGACCGATCGCTGACCCGTGAAGACTACAATGAATTGGGTGGAGTCACCCGATCTCTAACTCAAAGAGCAGATAGTCTCTATGATGAGCTGGTAATTGAAAATCCGGCTTATGCACAAATTATTCGCCAAGTAATGTTGCGGATGGTTGCGATCGGGGGTGGTGAATTGGCCCGCCGGCAAGTACCACTATCAGAATTAGAATACCCGTCTGAAAAAAATGAGCTAGCCACGATGGCTATTGACCGTTTTACCAACGCACGCCTACTGGTTAAAGGAAATGATTCCAGTGGCAATGAATATGTCGAACCGGCTCATGATGCGTTGGTGCGAGGATGGCAAAAGCTTTTGAAGTGGAAGCGAGAGGATGAAGAAAGCCTACCTCTGCAGCGGCGGCTAACCCCTGCGGCTCAACAATGGGAAAGAGAAAATCTAAAGAACAAAGGCATTCAACATAGTCAAGCATTTTTATCCACGCGTATGCCGCTGTTTTTTGATTGGTTAGATCGTCGTCTATTATTCCCACTCGAAGACAAAGTGAGTAAGGTTCCGAAACGACTTACTCATCGTTTCATAGTCCCTCTCCAAAATCGTGTTAGCGAATTTACGAGTAGATTTAGCCATCCTGGCTTAAGTTCGCAGAATGAAGAGAGAGGCTTTGAGGGCAAGCCTGTAGATTATCTCTGGACTACCGATCCACACCTTTCTAAATTATATCAAAACCTCTCCTCCCATGAAAGCTGGTTAAATCAGCTCGAAGCTGAGTTTGTAACCAAGAGTACATTACAAAAACGCAAAGATTTAAGCTGGCGGTGGCGCATTGTCGCCTCAGTATTTATTGGGTTGAGTGGCTTGACTCTCACTGCCTTATGGCAATGGCAGAGCTCTGAAAAGCGAAGGGTCAATGCTGAGGTCGTTTCGCAGACACTACAAGCTGATGAGCAATGGAAAAACCATAATGAGCTGGTGGCTTTAGTGGACTCCATGAAGGCTGTAAAGTTAGTCAAGCAAAATAACAGCATAGCCTATGCGGATAAGATGAAGGCAATTCTTACTCTAGATCAAATCGTTTCCGGAATTAGGCAAAAACAAATACTTGAAGGGGATTCAATTTCATTTAGTCAGGATGGCAATATGATCGCAACTGGCAGTGGCACACGATGGAAACTATGGAATGCAAAGGGAACAAAAATTAAAGAGTCTGAGCCCGACCTTTTTTCTATCCTTACCGTGTTATTAAGTCCTGATGGCAAGACAATCGCCTACACGAAGGACGATGGATCTTCAAATTTGAGACTATGGAATGTAGAAACGAAAGAAACAATACAGATAAAGTTGCCTGAGGGCGCTGGCAAAATCTGTGATGTAGTCTTTAATCCAAACACCAACTCAATTCGCGCCACTGATTCCAATCCTAACGTCATAGAATCCAGCATTCAAGGTACAAATACTTCTATGAAGAGGCTGGGTTCATCGATTGGAGCTAGTGAGTGCTCACACCTTAGTCCAGATGGAAAGTCAATCGCATCTAAGGCTTCGAATAACACCATTAGAGTGACAACCATCGTAGGGCATGCATTTAAGGATATCAGAGATGATGACATGGATAGTTTTCATGAGTGGTCACCAGACGGGAGGTCAATTGCCTATCTTCTTAAAAATGGCAGTATTAGAATTAAAGATTTGTTAGGGAATAAGGTCATTTCTCTCGAGGACGATGCCGGCAAAAATTCTTCCAGTCAATTTACCTTCAGCCCCGACGGCAAAACTCTCGCATCTGCTGGCAATAACGGAATAACGCTTTATGGCTTAGAGGATCATGGTAGAAGCACCATTGCTGATAATAATACCTTTAAACTTGCATTCAGCCCAGATGGCAATATTCTTGCTTCTATGAGCCTTGATGGTTCAGTCAAGCTGTGGGATTGGCGCAGAGAAACCACGAGATTCATTGACCACGGTGTTGACATCAATGGAATAATGTTTAGCCCGGACAGTCAAACGATTACCACTGCCACCGAAGATTCGATATTCTCCTGGAACAAGAAAGGGAGATTTAAGTCTAGACTAATAGAGAATAACAAGAGGCTTATCTCTGTAGTGTTTAGCCCTGATGGCAACACTCTTGGCTATATAAGCGAGGATGTCAATGGGAAGAGGAATGTAAGATTTCTTGATCATGATGCCAAGAGCAACAGCATCAAAAGTCTAGACACTTCTTCTGCTGATAAAATATTTTTTAGCCCTGATGGAAAAATACTTGCTATTGAAACCAATGAAGCATTTGAGATACATAGCCTTGAGGGGAACAGAAAAATTACAACAATTAGGAAAGACCCACCTTTTGATGGTTTTGGTTTTATCAAGGCAGATGGGCAAACTTTTTTGCTCTTAAACAATGGACCAGAAGTAAAGCTATGTAACTTACGCGGGGATTGTAAACGAACAATAAAGTTAAAGGGGCAGCAAGAGGGCAATGGAAGGATGAAGAGGGCTTCACTTGATGCTATTGCAATTAGTCCAATTAGCGACAAATTAGCCACTAGCGATAACAACAACGTGAAGCTATGGAATCTCAATGGTGATCTAGACAAAGTTCTTAAAGGCCATACAGACAAAGTTACTGCCATCGCATTCATGCCCAGCGGTGAAGCCATCATTACCGGAGGTGCCGATGACACCGTAAAAGTCTGGAGTATAGATGGAAGTCTAATCATGAGCCTGCCTACACTGAATAAGGACAAGAATGTTCAATCAATTGCTATTAGCCCTGATGGCAAAACCATCGCCGCGCAAATGTTTAACAAGATTAAGATATGGAACGTTGATGCAGATGATTTGCTTTCGCAAGGATGCATCTTGGCAGAGGATTACTTGAATACAACCGATAACCAACAACTATGTGCAGGTGTTATACCAATAAAGTATACAGATAAGAATCCACCACCAGGATTCTTTGCCCAAGGAGGGCTTACATGCCAAGCCAGAGAACCTGGGGGACAAAATAATAATCATAGGCGTAGAGAAGAAGAGGCCTCATGCACACTTGGCTCCAAGGCTTTTAATGGTACATTTGTGGGTAACCAATTCTTGGGCTACGAGGCTCAAGACAATAACCAAGGACTCCGTATTTTTAGGGATGGCTCTTACTGCGTAGCTCCCCTGAGCAAAGGTGAGCTACATGGGCAAGGAGAATGCTGGCTTGTTGGCAAACAACATTATAAGGGTTCTTTTGCCAATGGGAAATTCGATGGAATGGGGATTCTGACTAATGATGATGGTAGCAAGTTTGAAGGTTTATTTAAAAATGATAAACCTGTTCAGGCTCTTGGTATTTACCAAGAAAAAGACGCTGCCTCAAACAAACCAATTGTAATAAAGGGCCTCCCCTGCAAGTCAGGGATTGATAAAGACTGCCCATGAGAAAATTTCAATTAAATACTCTCTTTTGCAACCCAGTCCCTGGTCCAAAACCTCAGATCACGATGGCTTTTTCTAACATTACAACTCATCAGCGAATTGTTTCCGGATTCATTTTTCTACTGGCCCTTATTCAACTTATCCAATTGCCCGCTGCCCATTCCGTGGACACCAATCCCGGGACCATCAAGGTCAAGCCAAGCAGCCCGGAACCAGCCAAACCCCAGGCCCCCGAACCGGCGGCACCTGTACCACAAACATCTGCCCCCCTTCCTAGATGGCAGAGGCGATCACAACGTACGAACTGGAGAGCACCGGCTCCTAGACCCAAACCAATACCAAAAGTATATGGCTGTAATAGCCAAGGTCCAGTTACTGGCCTTCCTCCCAACCTTGAGATCGGTGTTCCCGTTGATTGTGTCATCAATAATGCAAGCTTAGTTCGAGATAACATCCGCTTGCATGAATACCTTCTTGACGTTGCTGAAGGGGGGAAAGTCCTAATGAAGCTTACTTTAGATCCATCGATGGTCAGTGGAGCCTATCCGTCTCTAGGAATTAAAGAAATTAACCGAACCAAAGAGGATGGGGGATTCAACTCATTGTCGGCAACTGTAGATGGAAGTAATAACAAAAAGACCGCAAGCTATGTCCTTGATACTTCATATGCTAGCAAGTTCAGGCTGCTTGTCAGTGCCAGGCTGTACGGGGTGGGCATTGAGATAGCGAGAAGTGACTCGAATGAAGATCTATATATTAGGTCTGTCAAAAGGGGCTCACAGGCGGACTTAATTGGTTTCAAGCCTGGCGATTTATTGCTGAGCATTAATAAAAAGTCGACGAAAGGCCTTTCCGTTGAAGAGGCAATCAATCGTCTTCGTGGTTCTGACGGCAGCAATTTAATTTTTTCCCTTAAACGCCAGGATGTCAGCTTGTCTATTTACATCCCAAGTAGCAGCATAGATGGCATTGAGCTAGCGAAAAGTGTGCCGGATACAGATCTACTCGTTAGCGCCGTGAAGAAGGGTTCACCGTCAGACTCGTTCGGCGTTAAGCCTGGCGATATCCTACTTAGCATCAACAAGAAGCCAACGAAAGGTCTAACTGTCGATGAGGTTATGAATCGTTTGCGTGGACCAGAAGGGAGCAACGTGTCTTTCGCCTTAAAGCGGAAAGATGGTAGCATGTCTGTTTTGATTCCCCGTAGCACTTTAGAAGTTCACGATCTATTCGAGTATCGCTATACACTAACTGCCGAACTCGTCTCCAGACGCAAAGCAAGGTCTCCGATCTCCAGGGGGACAGACTCAAGCGCATTTCGCACAACACTAGATGCAGCCCGATAATCCAGCCTAGCCGTCTCTTCTACCGCCATTCCTCCAATGCCTGAAACCGATAATGCCTAGACATGCTGCAAATAGTGTCTGGATTTCTGTTGAGTACTTTCATCGTGGCTTCACTTTCCTCCCCGGCCGATGTGTCGCACGGGCGTCATGGAAGTATTACTACTTTGCAAGGATCCGTACTGTATAGCCAGAAGCGATGAAATATATCTGATCTTCGCACAAGATTCAGTCTTTTATATCATGAGCTAATGGGCCCGCTTGACAGGCATCGCTCTTATCGATGAACTCGCTGCTTCGCTAGAGAAGGCTGATCTTGCAAGGGCGTCCCGTCAAGAGTGGAAGAGTGACTTGCTTTATCGGAGACGCCAGCCAACAAGCCCCTCGAGTGGACAGGCAACCGAAGAGCATGCGTCGAAAGCAGTAGTCTCTTGCCTGCCACTCAGGGGCAGCGTTAGGCTGATTGAGACCATGGTGGAGACTTTGGAGCATTTGTTGTAAAGCGTAGTCAGGTCTGCAAACATTTAGCTGAGAATTTATGGAGCAGTTTGAACAGCGGTTTATTATTGAGTACTTTAAACAAGTCAGGGGAGAACTCACAACAAGAGTACAAATCCACACCAACCTTGTCCTTCAGAAAGTTGCTACTTGTGGAGCAGCGCTTGGATTTATGTTCAATCAAAAAAAGATTGCTGATTATGAATCGCTAGTTCCCCCTGATATTCGGCTGTTAGGATTTGCGCTCATTCAAATCATTGCTATGGGGTATGACGTATTAATTGCTCGAAATATCAACAGCTTGCATAGGCTGGGTACATTTATTCGCAATGAGCTAGAGCCTTTAGGGAATCTCTGGGCAACAGGAGATTAACAAGCGGATGAGGAAAACATTGCCGCGTTGGCCTGTGATTTGACGCAGCAGCCATTCCATCAGGGCTCTTCCGCTCGTTTTACCCAGTTTCTTGGTGGTTTTGGAGCTCCAATCAGGCCTGCCACGCACAGCACTCCCCCGTTCATGACGCCGCAAGCAACTGTCGCCGCGCCAGGAACAGATTTGTCAGCGCTGCGATCACGTTGACCTTGCAACGGTTCTTGGCCATCCCGCGCAGCCGAGTCTTTTGAAAGCCGAACTGCTGCTTGATCACCCGGAATAGGATGCTCACCCTTGGCGCGGACGTGCGCTTTGGCGGTCTCGATCAGATCCTGCAGCCTTCCATCTGGTGTGTCTGGTAACGCTCGACGTTTCCCCGGCCGCATCGCCACCCGGAACTCCGTTGTCTTGCTCATCATTTCGGGCCGCCTGGCGATCCCCTGGTAGCCGGCGTCGGCGTAGACCACCTCCTCATCGCCATGCAGCAGCTCCCCAGCTGGGGTGAGGTCATGCACGTTGGCGGCTGTGGTGACCACGGAATGGATCAGCCCTGAGTCCTTGTCTACACCGATATGGTCTTTCATCCCGTAGTACCACTGATTGCCCTTCTTGGTCTGGTGCATCTCCGGATCCCGCTTCCCCTCTTTGTTCTTGGTGGAGCTGGGGGCTGCAATCAAGGTGGCATCCACGATCGTGCCCTGGCGCATCGTCATGCCACGTGCGCTGAGATGGTCATTGACCGTCTCAAAGATCTGCTCGCCCAGCTCGTGCTTCTCAAGCAGGTGCCGGAAGGTCAGGATCGTGGTCTCATCAGGGATCCGGTCGCTGATCAGATCAATGCCGGCAAAGCGGCGCATGGTGGGCACCTCGATCAGGGCCTCTTCCATGGCGGGATCACTGAGTGAATACCACTGCTGCAGCAAATGGATCCGCAGCATGGTGGCCAATGGATAGGGAGGCCTGCCGCCCTTCTTGCTGGTCTTGGGGTAATGGGGCTCAATCAGATCAAGCAGGGCCTGCCAAGGCACCACCGCATCCATCTCGGCCAGGAACTTCTCGCGCTTGGTGCGTTTCTTGGCGGTGGTCTGCTCGTAGTCAGAGAAGCCGAGTTGCTTGCCGCCCATCAACCCAGTCCTGGCCTGCGATCACTAAGCCATTATCCCGCAGCTGGCCTGGGTTTTCCAGGGTCTCCCTAGCCGCGGTGGCCCACGACATCGCCAAGCTGCTTGAAATGGCGGGGATCAGACCGGGATGGGCGGCTTGACCAGACTTTCAATCAGCCCTGCTTCAAAGAACTTGTCCAGCAACGGATAGACCGCGGGTTGTGCGCGATCTATCCTCACTTGTTATGCGGTTCATTACATATAGTCTTATACCAGTGGTACTCTATGTTAATTATTATTAAGACCTGAATTCATCATTCACCGCCGACAAAGCCCTGTGCTTACCTAATTGAGGCGCATAGCAAGTCGGCAGACTGCTTCTTATGCCAAATGCGGCTACTATCCGCACTAAGCCTCGGCACTCATTAAACCAACCAGGTAAAAAACCATGGGTAAGTCACCAACAATTGAACAGATGGCAGCAAAAGAGGATGCCTACAGAGGGTATCTTAACAAGCTAAAATCTGAACTAGCAGCATCGGCCAAGACTGATACTGATGCCCTGGAAGGCTATATTGATGCGTTTTACAAGAAAAACAATTGGGATAATGTACGGTGGATTACTGGGACGAACTACGACTATATGCAGAAAGCGGAATGGTCACTTGCTAATGTCAAGACCATAATTGATGCTATTGGAAAAGTAGTATTTGGAGACACTACTGGGAAGCTGCCTGATGGCGTCAAAGCCGAAAGCGATAAAGATATTGGGGCAGCACTGGCTGCAATGGGCAATGAGGAACTGTATATTGCATCCAAAGTATTCGATGTACTGTCTGGGATTGTGATGAGTTTTGGGAATTCATCTTCGGTAAGTTTTAGCCATGTAACCAAAGACGAACCTATTGGGAACGGCTTCCACCTGTTTGCTGTAGTTGCCAGTGATGCATACGCATCTCATGACTTCTTCAACAACGAGGAGATTATCGAATACCTGTATGCGTACGAGATTCGTTTCTCTCACAAGGAGGCTGATCTAGAAGCCTCGACAACACTCACCAAGCTCTATGAAGACCAGATTACCACGTTCTCGCTTAAGGTTGAGCAACTGCTTGATCAGCTTACTAATGGCACAATAACGCCAGAGCAGTATCAGTCACAAACGACAATATACAACACCTTGATTGAAGCCGCAAAGGTGAAGTTGAAAGAACTCGGCGGGCAATAAGCTGCGTGTTCTGTTGACTAATACAGGGCGCAATGTGAACTTGCGCCCCCTATGATCATTAATGCTCCTCTTTGTAATGAAGATCCAACATGGTGAATCCCAAAATCTATTCCGCCGAGAATGCTGATGGCGAACATATTGGACCCTATGAGTGCCAGGTGGCTACGTTCACGAATCAGGCTGAGCAACTGCTTAGCGATCTTACAGATGACAAGATAACGCCAGAGCATTATCAGTCACAAATTAGCGAATACCACTCTGCTTACAAGATACGTTTCTCCCACAAGGAGGCTGACCTACAAGCTCTTATAAAACTCACAAAACTCCATGAAGACCAGCTTGCTACGTTCATGTTTAAGGTTGAGCAACTACTGAATGATCTCAATAATGACAAGATAACTCCAGAGCAGTATCAGTCAAAAACTAGTATATACAACACCTTGATTGAAGCCGTAATGGCAGAATTGAACGAACTCAGTTCTGCTTGCGAAATACGTTTCTCCCACAAGGAGGCTGACCTGCAAGCTGTCACAAAACTCACAAAACTTTATGAAGATCAGCTTGCTACGTTCGCGTTTAAGATTGAGCAACTGCTTAATGATCTCAATAATGACAGGCTAACGCCAGAGCAGTATCAGTCAAAAACGGAGATATACAACACCTTGATTGAAGCTTCAAAGGCAGAACTGAGAGAGCTCGATAGCAAACAGGCTGCCTATTCTGTAGCCTAGTGCAGGGCGAAAGTTGAACCCAAGCCCTCCCATGATAACCAATTCTTCCCACTATCAAGGAGACCCTACATGCCCAACCCCAGAAACTTTTCCGTCTTGAATGCCAATGGCGAAAACTATGTAATTGACCCCATGGATCCTGCAAAAGTCAAGCTATACCGATTTGGCGACCGGAATAAGCCTCAAAATTGGCTATCTCCTAGACGCCAAGCAAACAATGGGAACTATCCTAGGCTTAGCAACGCAGACCTCAATGATTGGGCTATTAAGCAATGTTCCTATGGATCAGCGTCGGAGAATGCTCAAGACAATCCGTTTCTTTCTATGGCTACAAGTTACGCTGACTTGTTTCAAAATGGAGAGGTCTGGGTCCAAGGTATTCTACGCCAAGTCCCCGACCTTGGTGAGTTTTCCGTGCCATTTGACCGCGTCTATCGCTCTTCGCCAACAAAGACGATATCAAAAATGGAAACGGAATGGGTCTACTATGACGGAGGCGAACCGTTGCTCAACTGGCTGGTCAACTTTATTGCTAATCCCTATAAACAGTGATTAATCCGATAAGGATTTGCCGATGCAAGGTGGTGTTGGAAGACTTGACCAATGCCCTATTGTAGTGAATAACGTGTTAAGTGAGTCTGACTAAAGCGCTTTGCATATGGTGTACATTACATCTGACAACGTGCACGGCCTACAAGCATCAATCTTGCTTCGGGCACCTCCTGCGCTCGTATACTGACCGCGCAAGCCTATAAGCAGGTAACACAAACCGTTAGGTTTATCAGTAGCGCTCACCAAGGGATACGGCATCACCGAGAGACCCAAAGTCTATAGCCGCATGAATGCTTCGGCTGGAGCTGCTGTCGGCGGTCCCCGATGCCTGCCAAAGCCTAGTCAAAATTGTAACGGTAGGCCTTGCTGATCCTGTAAGCATGGGATTCGGTCCACGGGAATGAACCTTACCCCATGCCCGTCTCTTCCGATCCTGGCGAGCTTAACGCTGCTGCCGATCTGATTACCCTTCTGCAGGCCTTGCCCAACTGCAGGATGCGCCACGGGGTGCACTATCCGCAGTGGTGGATGCTGCTGGTGGTTATCCAAGAGACCCTAAGCGGGCAGGGCTACTTGGGGCCTCCTGAAAAAGGCAAATCCACTGCAGCACAACTGGTCTCAGTGATCGAGGCCCGGTAAACTGGCCAGGAAGAGGGCAATCGACGATTGCTGCAACTGCTGAACGCTGCAGATGTCCCGCAAACACCATAACGGCCAGATCTTGATCGAGGAGTTTCATGTGCCCTTTGGCGGCACGTTGGACCCAGAGAACCGCTGGGTGCTCTTCTCCTCCCTGATGCCTTGGGAAGAGCTGGAAGAAACAGATGCACTTCAGTTCAACCCCACGACTGGCGCCCCTGCGAAACTAGTGAGGCTGGCGTTTGGAGCGCTGTTCATAAAGCAGCGGCTTGGCTTGACCGATGAGGAGACCGTCGAGCAGATCCGAGAAAACGCTTACATGCAGTTTTTCCTTGGCTTTGCCAGCTATTCAAGCAAGGCACCGTTCGACCCATCGATGATGGTACATTTCCGCAAGCGATTCTCAGAAGAGGATCTCAATCGCATCAACGAACTCATTGCCGA